>Ga0310691_10003543_pt1 | contig 18585 bp, 6 predicted proteins | sample 176DNAGHGlowgp2_FD_203887 | JGI IMG/M metagenome (GOLD analysis project Ga0310691, IMG submission 203887) | Sheep rumen microbial communities from Palmerston North, Manawatu-Wanganui, New Zealand - 1766 DNA GHGlow gp2 (v2) (version 2) | ecosystem: Host-associated > Mammals > Digestive system >...
GCAGTCGGTTCACCCTCAGGAACTCCTCATGAATCTGTTTGTCATGATCGCTCACCGCCACCTCCTTGGCTTGGTCGAGCAGTACAACATGCAGCGGTTTTCTGCGGAAGTAATCCGTGCAGGCATTGCTGATGGCTCGGATAACGTACTGCTCCACATTGTCCACCCGCGTCTTTTCCCTCAACCTACGGAAGACGCCCAGCAGCACCTCTTGCACCACATCCTCTGCATCTTCCCTGATGCCGATACGCATATACGCGAAACGGAAGAGCCAGTCTTGCCGTTCTGTGACAATCCGCTCCAATTCTGTGAGCAACTGTTCCGTTTCTTCGTTCATCGTTTTGAGGTTTTTACTTATTAAGACGCAAAGGTAAGAAAAAAGATTTAATGAATCACATTTTTTTTCAATCATCAATAAAAAACGGATGCTTTTCAGTGTTGAAAGCATCCGTTTTTATTTTTACAGGTTCTTCTTAGGATAGAGGGCATCCCACCATGTGGCATCGTCCTTCAGCCATTTCTGGAACCATGCCATCTGCGTGGCCAACCATTTTTCTTTCTTGCCGTAATCGAGGACATGATGGTTCTCGCCTTTCACCTGCACCAAAGCCACCTCACGGCCTAGGAGTTTCAGGGCAGTAAACATCTGCAGACTCTCTACCAGAGGCACGTTCGTGTCGGCATCACCATGCAACAGAAGTAGCGGTGTGTGAATCTTGTCGGCATTAAACAGCGGACTCTGGTCCACGTACAACTGACGGTGGCTCCAAGGATAGCTGTTGGCCATCGACACCTCGCTATAGTTATAGCCCCAGTAGCCCTGTCCCCAGTAGCTGGTATGATTAGCGATACCCGCATGACTCACGGCAGCAGCAAAGATATCCGTCTGCGTCTGCAGATACTGCGTCATGAAACCACCATACGAAGCACCCATACAACCAATCTTCTCTTTGTTGATATAAGGATGCGCCTCACAAATCTTCTTCGTACCCTCAATGATATCCTCTGCAGGACCACGACCAGCCGTGTTCACATGACGTGAGGCCCACTCCTGTCCGAAGCCCGTAGCACCACTGGGCTCGATAATATAGGCCACATAGCCCAGCGAGTTCCAGTACTGAGGGGCATAAGGCGACTCGAAATAGCGGCTCACGGGCGAACAGCCACCATAATAATATACAATCATGGGGTATTTCTTCGTGGCATCAAAATCCTTGGGCAGGTAGAGACGACCATAAACGGTGTCACCCTTGGAATTAGTAAAGTTCCAGTCCTCACAGGTTCCAATCTCGGCATCGCCAAGGGCAGTCTTGCCATCAAAGAGAGTTATTCCGGAGATTCCAGACTTTCCGGATTTTCCAGAGAGATCTATCACATACGCCGAGGCGGGCTCCATCGTCTTATACGAGAGATAACCTACTACGGATGCACGTGCCGCCAAATCATAACGATAGGCATAATCGCCCTGGATAGAAAGTTTGGTTATCTTGCCCGTCTTGGGGTTCAGCACAAACATATTCACGTAGTCACGATCCTCTGCCGTCAGATAAATCTGACCATCGGCTACTGACCAGTCAACATTTTCTACAGATGGGTCAAAATCCTTCGTCAGCGGTGTCACCTTCTTCGAAGCGATATCATAGAGAAACAATTCGTACTCCGTCATGCTGGGCGTCACGCTCTCAGGCAACTGACAGCCGATGCGGTTGAAAGCCTCAGGATTACCCCTGAAGAGGAGTTGAGTAGCATCGGGCGAGAAACTACAGCCGCCAAGGAAGCCCTCACCCTGCAACACGGTATCCATCTTCAGCGTCTGGGCATCCATGATATAGACATCCTCTACCTCTGTAGGACGCTTGGCTAAACGCGAATAAGACGATACAATCAAGAGTTTCTTACCATCCTGAGAGATATCATAGAGATGTTCCCCCTTGTTGCCGAAGGTGATACGCTGACACAGTCCTGTCTTCAAATCATAACGCTTCAGGTAACTGCGTGTGCGCCAGCCGGGCTGACGGTCGTCCATCTCCAGCACCTCATAGACGTCAGCATCTTCCTTTGGACCTTCCTCGCTGCACGAGATAATCAGATAATCCTCCGTAGGACTAATCACATAACTCTCACGCGGAATATCGTAGGCCCACTGTGTGCGCTGTCCCGTTAGCGGATCTACCTTGAAGAGCACGCGCTTATCCCCCTGATATTCTTCCTCGATATAGGCCGTTGAGCGCGGCATCCACTTTACGTTCTTACTCAGATAGCGCAACAGTCGCTGCGTCTTCACCTCACGCAACTCATAATCCCAACGACTATTACCGCCACGCTCTGTGGTCTGATAAGACACCACCACGTATTTTCCATCTGCCGAAAGCGAGATACCACGCACGCGCTTACCGTCCGTCAGGTCGTGCACCATATAGGGATGCTTCTTGCTGAGTGTAGGCATCACCTCGCGTGTCATATCCATCGTCACCTGAATACTGTCAGTATCCGATGGTTCTGCCATGTATTTGATAGCCAGCGTATGATGCTCAGGCGAGAGTTTCACCTCTCCCCCTGCCTCCTGTCCGTCCACGAACAGCTTATAGTTCTTCGGACCTTTCACGCTGACCGAGCCTTTCACGTAGTCCCTATTATTCACAAAGAAGGAAAGGATGCCCACGCTCTTGCTGTCCTTCAGCGAAGGAAGCACTTTCCCACTGAACACTGTCGTTGGCTCTGCTGAGAGCGCCAGGCCACCCAACAGGCTCTTCTCATCAAACTTCTTACCGTTCACATCTACGGAATCCATACCTACAGGAGCCTGCACAGCAAAAGGCCCTGCCATGTTAAACTCCGTCACCGTTGTCTTTACCTGCGCCCCAGCATTCAGCATACCAGCTGTCAGCGCTATCAGAATAAAAGATTTCTTCATACTACTTAATGGTCTGTTTACGAGGTGCAAAAGTACGAAAAAAAATCTGATTATCCTACTTTATTTGCTCGATAAATTCTATTTCCACGATGCGCAACTCGCTCTTTGTATCTCCGCCATTCTTGGCTTTGAACAAATCCAGCTCGCCGGCAGCAGGTTCTGCCACCTCCACTATACCGCCAAAGGCATCCTTATCCTTACCGGCCCCTTTCAGACGGATGGTGATTTCATTGGTCTTCACACGCTTGATGGGTGTCAGATGGATATAGCCCAGGCTACGTTCCGTCTCACCACTCCAGATAAGCGTCTTGCCTGCATACACTTCTATCGGATAACTGCGCAGGCGCCAACCGGTTAGTTTCAGGCAGATATCATCAACAACCGCTTTCTTCGCCAGTTTATAGGTTATCCATGCTGTAGAGAGTCGTCCGTCGTTTTTCCATTCCGACAGTTCATTATCATCATAGCTACAAATGGCATGCTCACTATCACAGCCAGCCTTAGCCGACACGATTTCTATACCACGTGCTTGCTCTTTATAAGAAGGTGTAAGCGGTGTTTCGCCCTTGTTTAATTGACAATTCACAATTGACCATTCACAATTAACTTCTGCCTTCTCACTCTTCACCGAGAGATACGCAGGTTTAACGCCCTCTGCATAGGCCGAAAGATTAATCTCACCAGCATTCGTGGTCGTTCGTACTAGCACACGGTTAACGCCGCATTCCACTGGCAGCGCCATCGCATCAGTCTCTATGCCGCCAATCCACTGGGCCTCACCCCATAGAGAAAATTGTACCATCCTATTATCCAGCGGGCAGCGACGTCCCTGCTTATCTACCACCTCCACTTGAACAAGTACCATATCGGCACCATCGGCCTTAATACCCTGCGGATTCTCTATCGTTGTGAGTTTCAGTTGATACGGTTCACCCACAGTCTCCAATTGATAGCGACTGCCATCAGATCCTACAGCCTCCAGCGTACCAGACTCATAGGCAACGTTGTCGAAGGTATAGAGATAACGATAGTTCTGCTTACCCTTTCCGAGTGACCGACCATTCAGGAAGAGTTCGACACTATCAGCCGTAGAAACAACATAGACGGGTTTTACAGTATTAGCAGGAAAATTCCAATGACCTATGATATACGTCTTCGCCTCTTCCGGCTCTACCCATCCATCCCACATCACCTGATGCGCATAGAAAGCATCCTTGGGTATACGCATGCCATCTACAACACCACTGGTGCGATAATGCTTTTCACCACGATGATGCGTATTCGTGTCTGAGAATACTATCTTCACGCCACCAGACGACACACGAGTGCCTGTGCCAGGACGCTCGCGCCAATAGTCATACCAGCGGCGCACCATCTCCACAGCAAACTGATCCATGTTGTGGTTATACTCTTCCGCAGGCTTACCGCGATACAAAGGTCCGTCTCCCTCCTTATGGTAGGGATAGCTCTGTTCATCCCAGTATTTGCGCAGCCCCTCATCGCGACAATACTCCATAGCCCACATGGGGTGCTTCTTCGACTTATTTATATACAGCATCTCACCGCCATACTCAGCTTCATCAATATCCAGCATCTCACGACTGCCGATAGCTCGCCCGCCATGAGGGTCATACTGATCGCGGATAGCTTTCATCTCCAACATGTGCTCACGACTGATGCTCTCGTTGCCGCACTCATAGAAAAGTATCGAGGGATTGTTGCGATTATAGATGATGGCATCACGCATCAATGCCGTGCGTTGCTGCCAGCGGGCACCCTCCACATCCTTCTCGGCATCACCAGCGGGCATGGCCTGCGGCAATCCCACGCGGTCACAACTCTCTATATCCTGCTTACTGGGCGTCACATGCATCCAACGCACCATATTCGCCCCACTCTCCACCATCAGCCCGTTCGAGTAGTCGCTCATCCATGCTGGCACACTAATGCCCACGCCTGGCCATTCGTTCGAAGTGCGCTGGGCATAGCCGTGCACCATCATCACACGGTCATTCAACCATATTTTACCTTCGGCAAAGCGTGTTTTGCGGAATCCTGTGCGGGTAGCGACGCGGTCGACGGTTTCGCCGTCGACAAGAAGCTCCGTCTCCACCATATACAGATACCCATACCCCCAAGACCAGAAGTGAAGGCCTTCGACAGTCTGTTGAGCCGTGACCGTACGTGTTTCGCCAGGCTGCATGGTCACCGTCTCACCATTGAAACAAGCCACCTCTCGTCCGTCTGCATCCATCATCCGCACGGCAAAAGTAAAAGTTCTCGCCGTTATATCCTCGTTCTTCACCTCGCTCTCTGCATGAATCACAGCCTTATGTCCTGCCACATCTATATCCGTAGCGTAGATGTAGGTTCCCGTGGTGCCGAGGTTCGAATAAAGTGGCAATGTCTGGTAGAGTTTGCCCGTGATATGCAGCCACACGTTTTTGGGCAGACCGCCGTAGTTGGCATTGAAGTTATTGTCATTCCACTGATAACGACTGTCCAACACTCTATCGCGGTACTTCCAATTGTTGTCGCAACGCACGGCTATCACGTTCTCGCCTTCCTTGACATACGGTGTGATGTCGAATCCAAAGGCCATCACGCCATTATCCGAGAAGCCCACTTTCTGTCCGTTCATCCATACGTCGGCACCCTGACGGGCACCTTCGAACTCAATGAATAACTTAGAACTGAGAGGTGAGAACTGAGAGGTATGATTACTTCTATAGGCAGGATCTGCGCTTGTCTGGTTAACATAGCTCTCAGTTCTCAGTTCTCCGTTCTCAGTTAAAACGAACGTCTTGCGATACCAGCAGATGGTATCCGTCAAGTCCACAATATCCTTGCGGAACGCCTCGTTACCATTGAAGGCATATGGCAATGTCACCGGCTGCCATTGTCTGTCATCGAACTCTGGCTTCGACGCCTCTGCATAATCGCCTACTGCCAATCGCCAGTCGCCATTAAAGTTAATTTTCTGACGCTCCGTTGCCTGCATGCCTACTGCGAGCATCAGCAAGACGATGCTTAATACTATTTTGTGCAAAATTCTCCTCTTCATCACTTTACAACCACTTTACGTCCGTCTAAGACAAATAAACCTTTTTTTATTTGTCTGTTTACATTACGACCCTGAAGGTCATAAACCCCACTTCTTACATTTTCCTTTTTACCTTTCACTTCCTTTACACCAGTAAGTGATTCGTTGGTGACAACAACACTTCCTGACTCTTGACTGAGACCACCGGCCTCATTGGCAGCACGAACAGTATAGGCGCCAGGTTCAGTTACATCATAGGTTGGACTAGTAGTAAAGGCTACGACACAACCATCCTTACAGATAGCCCAAAGCAAGGCATAGTCACTGTTGTCCCATGAGAGTGTAGAACCTTTTAGCGTTACATTTGCGGGTACAGGCGCCTGCTCGGTTGTCAGCGAAGGCTGCCAGTCGCCGAAAGTATTAGTCATATCGCCGATGACTGCAGCCTCATCATCAGTCAGAACGGGGCTGTTGGGTGTCCCGTTGATAGTGGTGGCACGCTGGCTCAGGTCGATGGCAGCACCATTAGCATTCACGGAATGGTATTCCGCAAAGCGTGTTGGCCCGTTGTTCCACTCATGCCATCCTGTCTTGGCGGGCTGCGCCTTCATGGTGGTATTAATAAAATAGGTCTCAGCAGCAGCCGTCCACGCACGTCCCAGATAGTAGGTGCCATCAACATCGCTCTTACCACCCTCAATAGTGCAATCCTTGAACACATACCCATACTTGCTGTTGCCCTGCGGAGCCACAATATAGCCACCCTTCTCGCACATAATAATGTTCACTTTATTAAAGAACACATCACCCGAACCACAGATAAAGTCAGTACGTCCACGGATAACGCCACCCTCAAAATAGTAGGCGCCATTCTGCTTATTTGACACATAGGTATCTTGATAAGCCCAGATACAAGCATCCTTGAAGATGGTATGTGTGGCATAGTCGTGGAGCACAATGTCGCGACCGTGGGCATCACCCATGGATGATTTCAGTGTCAGGTTCTGGAAATAGCTATTGACGGCCGAGCCCTCGATGATAAGCACATCACCCTTGCCAATACCTTCCAACGGACAAGCCTGGCCGAAACCATTATCCCATGTAGCAGCAGGTGTATGGTTAGTTATCACGACCCCTTCCATCGACTCACCGATGAAACTGGTGTTAGGTGCTTTCAGGTAGGAACGAGGGTCGTCATACTCCTTGCCGTCGCCTCCTGTGGTCTTACCATTTGTATCGAATACATAATTACCGTTCTTGATGAACACACGATAGCGCACGTTCTTGTCGGCACGGTTGTTGGAAGCAGCAAGTGCCTCGGTGATAGTACCGTCATCGGGCACGATGAAGTCATAAAGTCCCTTTGCAACAGTAGGACGCTGCATCGTTGTGAAGGTGATGTTTACAGGCTCTGCAAGCTTGTTGCCAGAGCGGTCCTGCACGTAGTAGGCAGGCATCGTAAAGGTGTACTGTTTGCCATAGTCCAACATACTGTAGTCGAAGCTCACACTGCGACTGCTCCATACTGGCTGCAGTTCCTTGCCATCAAGCATCGCCTTTCCTGCTCCCTCTACAGCCACAATGCGCTCATCAAAAGAAATGGTAATCTTTCCTGTTGCACTAATACCTGTAGCATGATCAGCAGGAATCGTTGCAGTAACCATGGGCGCCTGATCATCAGCTTCAACAACAGCCTCACCAAGTATAAAGACATTACCCACGCCACTCTCCGAATGGTCGCAATAATCCAGTCCATCAAATTGTTTATCGAAAGGATAGTTGGTGTTATAGACCTCGTCGCCGACACCGGTGATACGAACTACAACACGCTCCTGCCCCATCGCTTCACTCGGCAACACCAATTCTATGGGGTTGACGGCATTAGCTGTTACATCCCAAGCTTCCTTCAATTCCGTAAATTCTGCACCATTAACAGAGATAAGCGCCTTATATTTCTTGATGGCAGCATTCTTGGCACACATATCTGCCGTAAAGGTAGCTGCTGTAAACCCCTTTGTAGAAAACTGATACTGGAAGGCGATATCGCTGGTGCGATAACCGTTCTGGTAGAGACCATTGATAGCACTGATAACCACACTCTCACGATTACGTACTACTGGAGTGCCACCGTCCTTCGTATAGCACAGCGAGCCGTCACTCATCTTCACCACACAGCTCTTGGCATTACGCTCAGCGTCCCATGTCTCATCGGCAGCAAAAGGATAGCCTGCAGTGGTAGTGTAAGCATAACTCTGATTACTGCTGGCATCAAACACAGCAATGAAATCCTGTACTTCGTAGTTGGCCACCAACTCCATATCGCTGTTAACGGTCAGTTCGCGCTCTTTCAAAGCATTAGCAATCTCTTGATCATCAGTCCATGAAAGGAACTTCAGTATCTTCGATTCATTAGCCGTTGCAACAATCTTGGTGCCTGCCTCATACTGACCATCATGTTCATTGGGCGACAAGGTGACACTTCCCATCTGGCGCTCTGCATCATTAACTGCTTTTGCCGTAACCTTATAAACAGGCACAGCCTCGAAAACCGCTTTCATAGTCTTCTCGGAATCCATAGTGACAGTGGTGGTAGCCTCCGTGCTTACCACGACACCTTCAGCATCCTGCCACTCCACGAAACGGTAGCCGAAGTTCTTTGTGGCCTTCAGCGTTACAACGGTTCCCTCTTTATATTGTTCCATATCGGGCTCACGACTGATGCTGCCAGCCTCGGCAGAGGGTAGAACCTGAGTAGTGAGCAGATACTTCGTCACCTGTGCAGCGGCACCTACAAGCTGACCTTCGATGACTACATCAGAAATACCCATCGATTTGGTTTTACCCAAACCGAGGAAATAGAAACTCAGCTCCATCGGCTTATCGGCAGTAGCCGTGATGCCATCGACAGGTTCGCTGAATGACGCTATATCAAGATTCTTGCCGCCACGGTTTACAGCCGCGTTCTCTACCAGCATCACCTCTTCGTCACCAGCCTTTACGGCAGCACCGATATTACCCCCGTCGGTACCATAGCGGGCAGCCTTAAAAACCACCTTTGAAGGGACGAAAGTGAAACCATCCTCAGGAGTGAGTGTCAACTTGAGTGCATTATCGTCAACACGACTACTGTTAAGACTGCCCGCAGTACCATTATATATCTTCGTCTGATTCGTCTTTTCATTGTTTCGGCCTACATACTGGATAGTACCATCAACAGTCAGTGTCGAACCTGCCGACCATTTCTTTGCAGCAAAACCAGCGCTCAGCGTTTCAGGGGAAAACACAACGTCATCGCCCTGAGCCAGTCCGCCCTTATCAAGCGTATAAGTGATAGAGCCTGTGACGTTCACACCAGCAGCATCTTTCACCTGACCGCCTACACTGACATCAGAAACACATATCCACCTGCCATTATCCACGTTTTTCGACCAGGGATAAACACGGATGAGCAGCTTGTCACCTTCGTCCACCTTGATGACATCGTCAGACGTAATCTCATTCCATGTACTGGTCAATACAGCCGACGAAAAGATGTTCTTACGCGTCACGAAGCCATCGGTAGAATAATAAACATGACACTGGAGGGTGCCCCCACCCTGCGCCTTAATTTTCATTGAAAGACTATTGATATCGAGCTTCTTGCCCTCAGGAGCCGTCACGGCAAACTGCACATACTGGTTAGGCGAGTCGTCGATGCCAGCCGTAGGCCATGCGCCCGTACTGCCCGTGGGAGCTATCAGCGCACCAAAGCCATTCACGTTGCCATATTTTCCCAGCCCTTCTAACTTGGCCGCTGCAGCTACGACATTTCCTGTAACGGTTGCCTCATCATTAGGAACCATGGGCCAGAATACGCTAAAAGGCTCACCTCCGCCCAGTTCTATCACATTAACGGTAACGGGCACCTCGATGCTCTTTGTGCCCTGTGTTGCAGTTATAGTACCATTAAACTTACCCACAGCAGCGAGCGACACGCGGGCATAGAAAGTCTTGATGAGCGAACCGTTCTGATAGTTCACCTCTAACGCATTCTGCCAATTCTGTTTATCGGTAGAGAGCATGATACCCTCCGTAGCCGTAATATTCACCGTGCCTGATGCAGGCTCCAGTCCCAGTCCGCTAAGTGTCAGTTCCTTCATAGCCGTCTTACCCATGTAGCCCTCGCCCATATCTACCGTAGCGGGAGCGATAGAGAGTTCCGTAGGAATGACGATATCATCAGCCAGGATACCCTTCTCTTTCATCAGTTGTGCACAGAGTCGGGCTGCCGTCAGCGCACCTGTCAGGTTGTAGTGGGTGTTATCCTTCTCGCTACCCTTGTCAAACAATGCCGCATAACATTTATCATACGTTCCATAACCCTCGTAGAGTTCCTTCGTGGCGCTGGTCATATCGATGAAAGCCACATTCAGTTCAGTGGCCAACTGTTGCATCTGATAACCGTAGTCCATCGTATGATCAGAGGCGGCAATCTTCTGCCCCGTCTTCAGTTGTCCGTCGATGATGGCGTCAAACTTATCGCCTAAGTCGTGACGACCAGAACGCGTGATTTTGTTGTCGCTACCAAAGTAGCAACGGCAGACGGCTGACACGAGGACAGGCGTTGCCCCTTTCTCCTTCACAGCATCGACAATCTGCTTCAAACACTCCTTATAAGTGGTCGAGGGCGTGGTGCCTCGCCCGTCGCTCTTCACGGCAGTAGCATTCGTAGCATCACCTTTGGCGGCGTAATAAGCCTGCAATTCCAAGTTATCCACACCATTATATTTCTCGTCGTTATGTGCAAACTGAATGAGCACGTAGTCGCCTGCCTCCACATTATCCTTCGCATTATTCCATAACTCCTTATAGCCAGCACGAGAGTCGCGCCCGCCCTTGGCGTAGTTGATCGATGTCCAGCCGTTGGTCAGGAAATTACCGAAATACATACCCCATCCGCGGGTATTCGTAGCATTCTCATTATAGGACGCCATGGTGGAATCACCCAGTGTGTGCACCTTCTTGGCGCTGCCTACTATCGCACATAGCATCAGCAAAAGCGCCAATAAAACGTAAATTTTAGATTTCATTGATTAGTTTTGTTAATTAGTAATTGGTCTTGCGAATAATATTGATACCTCTCTTCATCTTCAACACCTTTGTACGGATCATGACAATTGAGTTATTCTATTCTTATGATCTGCGATGTTTTACCACCCCTGACCACATAGGTGCCAGAACGAAGCAAGCCTCTGACAGCTGTATAAGGCATTTGGGTATGGAGGAGGATGCCACCGACCGTGTAAACATCAACAAGGGTTTCAGGGGAGATGACAGCATTGATGCCGTTGGCGATGGCCGTAACGCGCAACTTGCCATCTGTAAGCAACGTCGATGCATCCAGCTCATAGCCAACGCCGCCATCGTCGACTTTCACGATGAAGTTGCCCGAATGCGTGCCGCTAACTTTGTAGACCGTAATCTCGTCGCCGACTTGCAAGTGACGCGTATTTGGAATGACTACGAGGATTGTGTCGCCCTCATGCTTCAGACTGCCTTTCACGGTAAGACAGGTGTTGCCCGATGCTTTCAACTGACAGAGCGTAGTGCCCCCCTGTTTCAGCGTCAGGTTCTGAACGGTAGCCGTGCCAGTGATAACACCCTTTGCAGCGACGGTAACGAGTCCTGTGGTGATGGGGGTGGCGGTGGTATTGCTGAGTTCCAGCGTGCCGCCGTTAACAGTGACAGGCGATGTACTGCCAACTGTCTTCAGCGTCAGTCTGCCTGTGCCTTCCTTGGTGACAGCCTTACCCTTAAGGAGTCCCGCAAACGTCATGTCCTTATTAAGATAGCCTATCTTATAAGTGGTCTGTCCCTCCAGCACACCATCGGTAGCCGTTCCGCTGATGGCGCCAATCTTCAACGTGGCGCTCTGCTGGTTGCCACTGCCGCTTGCATAGTGGGCAATGTAGGTGTCGGCATCAACCTTCAGCGTGGCCTTCGACATATCGGTAACGTTGGTCATCAGGCGCCACTGGCTGCCAGAGGCTGTCAGCACGCCCTCATAGTCTTTGAAGTCGAGACCGATGTCGCAGCGCACATATTTCGATACGAGCGTAAGGTTTCCCTTTCCCTTTACGCTACCGTTTATTTTTCCACGCGAGGAACCTACTATCTTGTTGCTAGTCCCCTCTTGTACGGTGACGACATGATTGAAAGTGGGTACGGTGGACGTGCTGTTCACATCAATCTGATGCACCTCGCCGCCACAGAGCAGCATGGACGATCCGCTCTTTCCGAAGGTAGCGTTCCAGGCACCCTGTGCCACGATACCCTTTTTCACGATGAGTCCCACAAAGTTGTTCGCGCCGCCATAAGAGAAATTCAGTTGTCCGGCTCCATCCTTGACCAGATAACCGTTGCCGCTTACCTGACCTTTTAACGACAATGAACTGTTAGTCTGTGCTATACGGATGGTGGCGGTATCGGTAAGAGTAATCTGGCGGTCGGTACCCATATTGTCCTTTGAGAGAACGAGTGTTCCACCGTTTAGCTGCAGGTTGCCTTTCTCGGCCGTCGCAGCTCCGAGCGCACTTTTCTGTCCGCCGTCGTAGAAGTTGGGAACGGTCAGTGTGCCACCATTCACGATGGTCTTGCCTGTATAGTCGCTGTACTTCATATTCATCGTGACGCTGGCATCCTTGTTGACAGTGAGACCACCCTCGCCGCTGAGTCCGCCCTCGCCGCTAAGCGTGTAGGTTCCACTGTCGAAGAAAACACCATTGGTGACCATCATCTCGTTGACAGTAATACTCTTCTGTTGTGCCTGCGCATTAAAGACAACGGCATCGCCAGCCACAAACGATGTTACATCGGTGGTCATGAAGTTCTTGGCCTTATAGTCCCATACCTTGTCTTCATTGCCTGTCCACACGACATTTTCTTGTGGAGCACGAGTATCATTGAGCACCAAGACGAGGGACTTGTCATCACGAACCATGAGGTCGTAGTTGACGCCTTCCAGTCCGCGCACTTTCAGCTTCGTCACGTCGCAGGTCAGGTTCCCGCTACAATGGGCTAACACACATTCACCGGCGCCCTTGTCTTCAAAACTGATTGTGATATAGTTTGTGCCCTTGAAGGTAAGATCACCCTCTACCGAGAGGTGATCCGTATCACGTTTGCTGAATTCCAGATAGACATTGCCTGGTAGCGTCATACTCTTTCTCGACACCATCCGTTCAGGCGCTAGTCGGCAGCCCTCATAGTTCAGAGCGCCCTCGAAAGTGATTGTATCTTGAAGGATGGCATTGCCGCTCAACGTACCACGTGCCCGCAGTTCCACGGGTCCGGCTATCTCGCCGTTGACGCAGAGCACGCCTTCGCTGATGAGGTTCTTGCCAGTATGTCCCAGGTTACAGTTGAACGTTGTCGTTCCCTGCATCGACTTAACGAGCTGGCCTTTGCCTATTGTACCTGATCCATTAAATGTATAGTCGTGACCACGAGGATTCATCAGATAAAGCATCGTTGGTTCATGGCTCACGGTTATTGGTTCACTGTTATTTCCCTGCAGGTCGAACATGACACTCTTGCCGCTGGCCATCTGGTTACGCACATCGGCCTCAAGCACAGGAGGCAGCGGCGGCATGGGCATTCCGCCGCCGAGGTAGAAGCCCGTGTTGGGATGCTGGTAGTAGCCACGAGTAGTACAGTCACTACTGTAATGAGGGTCCTGCTGCAAGCAGTAGATGCTATTGTTAGTGGGCATGGCGGTGGTATAGCCCACCAGACCCGTGCTACTACTTTCGTTCTGTTTGGCCAGGATAATCTCCTCACGCCAGTCGCCCATGATGTCGCCCATGAAGGCAGGGCGCGTGCCCGTGCCTCCATGCGAAGCCCAGTTGCTCTCCTGCGAGAACTCTGCCAGACGGTTGCCCAGCACCTTCGACACCATCATGTTGGTACCCCAGCCGCTGCCGCCGGGTGAGTTGATCCACTCGCGCTGCAGGTCGCCGTCCCACCAGCAGCCTTCATACATCGAGCCCGTGCGCGTCTGCCCGGTCTTTTCGCCCTTGCAGTCATACACGAACTCATCTGCATAGCTCAGTATCTCATAGCCCTTATGCGAGGCATCTATGTCAAGACAAGAACCGCGACCTACGTCATAAACAGAGGGCAGATACCACTCCTTGATATGCTCAGCCGTCCTGGTATCGTAGAGACACTGTCCCAGCAGGGCGCTCTGTTGAATGGAAAAGCCCTCCAGCCCCGGACGGTCGGGGTCGATGTCGCTGATAATAAAACGGTCGCCGTGAGCCAGACCAGTGGATACGAACCTGCCCTGTGCCGGATTCACCCCGTAGCTGCCCGTCCACAGTTCGTCGCATCCGTCACCATCGCCGTCCAGAATGCGAATCTGGTGGAACTCGGCACAAAGGGGCTGCTTGTCGTTGGCACTCCAGGTATGACTATGGTGCCAGTTGCTTGCAGTCGCGTTAGTCCAGTCAAAGTCCCAGGCCAGCACATAGACATGGTGTAGGCCTCCGCTCTCGCGGTCAGCACACTCCATGACGAGCGACGGGTGGATGCCGTCGAGGTAGGCTATGCCGTAGTGACCCTCCATAGCACCGTAGCCAAAACTCATGTAACTGCTGCGGTTGTCGCGACCATAGCTGTCACGACCGTCGGTCAGCGTGGCGTAGTTGGCCTCAGCATAATATTTCTCCTCGCCAGTCAGTCCGTCGATGATGCTGATGTACATCGGCGGGTTACGCTTCGTCTGTGTGCGGTAGTCCGTGATACCGTCGCCATCAGTATCGGCCGTATTGCTGCCACCCACGTATTTGCCCCAAGCCTCCTGCTGTTTATTCCAGAAGCGGGTGCCGTCACTACTGCGAATGATGACTTCACAACGACCGTCACAGTCTATGTCCCACGCCACGACCATATCGTTCTGTCCACTACAGATATTCACATTCGGCCCCATGTCTACCGTCCACAGGAGTTCACCCGAGAAGCGGTATGCCTGAATCTTGTGTGAAGTGGTTGCCGAGTTGTCGCCGCCTTCCTCATTATCAGCAGCACCGGCAAACAATCGGTCTACCACCACGGCGTCATATTCGCCGTCGCCATCAGTATCCATGGGCCAACAGAATTTTGTACGATAGTCGTTACGACGTATCACCTTGTCGTCGAAATCAATGTTCAGCCACACATTGGCCCACGGCTGAGTCTTGTAGAGGAAAGGCTTGCTCATCTGGCCCTCTACGCCCTCGGGAGTGATAGCGGTCACGGCATACTCTGTATTGTTTGTCAGCGACGTGGGCTTATAGTTAGTCACTGTCAGGGGTGTGCTGTTCATTTTCGTGAACTGCGTCGTACCCAGTGCGCGCTTATACACATTATAAGTGGTATCCTCAGGCTCCTGTGCCAGTTTGCGCCAAGAGATAAGACTGCCAGTGCCACCCGATGAGGTGACACTGCGGCCTCCTGAGCGATAAACGGCCACCACACCACGGTCTAATGGCTGCCTAAGCCGCTGAGCCGAGACAGGATGGATGAAAAGGACAAACAGTAAAATAGCAAAAATAAGTAGTTGTTTCATTTTTTTGATGTAGTATTTAGTTTGCGGGTGCAAAAATACGAAAAATCTGCGAAACTTGCTACGGTTTCGCAGAAAATCCTTTTACTTTAAGAATTTCTCCAGTTGTTCGGCCTCCTCCTGGAATTCTTTGGGTTTGAAGCCGTGACCGGCACCGGGGATGATGTGGAGGTGCGCATCCTTGTAAAGTTTCTGGGCACGCTTCGAATCTTCTATCAGCACCACCTGGTCTTTGTCGCCCTGCACGATGAGCACCGGGCCACGATACTTGCCGATTACCTTGAAGGTATTCATGTTGTGAATCTCCTCAAAGAAGCGGCGCCCCATCTTCACGCCCCACAACTCAGTCACCTCGGGGATGTCCGACAGCTTCGGATAGCGGGCACGCCAGTTCTCTGGGATGCAGAGAGCGGGGAATATGAGAACCAACTGACTGATCTTATCCTTCATCTGTGCGGCGGTGAGAGCCGATACCAGCCCACCCTGACTCTCGCCTATGAGTACGATATGCTGGCGACCCTGACTGTGGAAGTAGTTGACGATGGCACGCAGGTCGCTTTGCTCGTCAAGTATCGACATATTCAGCGTGTTGTTGTCAGAGCGACTGTTCACCGAGCCACAGGGGAAGTCGAAAGCATAGCACTGGTAGCCCAGTTTCTGCATCACGTCAAAGTAGTTGCGGCCATAATGGTAAGTGCCGTTGAAGCCGTGGGCTATTATAGCAATACCTTTCGTTTGACCAGACGGAGTAAACAGTTCACCATAAATCTGGCGGTCGCCATTCATAATCCACAATGGCTTCACGTTCTTAAAATCCACGAATTGCTTGGCCTGGATAGTCCAGCCTGAATAGCCTTTTGCTTCACCTCCTATAAAGGTTTCAGCACAATCCTTTTTGCCTTTCAGTTGCCAATCGAGCCAATCGATGACCAGCCGCGCATAGTCGCCCATGCCGGCATTCATAATCATTAGCGTCTTCAGGCGCGGGTCGGCAGCATTCCAAAGTGCCTGAGCTCCACCCTCGTCGATAGTCTTGACCATAGGTGCCTCTACGAAACCCTCCATGATGGCCGTGGGGGCAGCCTTGCTATTGAAGGCGCCGAGTTTATAGCCGCCGGGCAGACACTGAGGCTCCCAGTAGAAGACACCGCGACAGTGGCCGTCGGTCTCGGTCTGCGCCTCACGGACGATGCGGGTCAGCTGGCGCCTTCCTTCCTCCATCAGTTCCGGGTGCTGTTCATCCACCTCGAAACCGGTCTCCACAATCATCACGTCGCAACCGTATTTCTTGCTGCAATAGCGGATATTGCGCATACAGTCGGTGATGATGCTGTCAGCATCCAACTCGGGGTGATCCTTACAGGCCCAGTAGGGATAGAGCGACATGCCTATCATGTCCCACTTGCCGCCATATTTCTTCACGATGTCGAGATTCCAGTCGTAGAGGCTCTGCTTGTGACCGCGGTCCAGATGGATGATGACCGTGCTCTCAGGAAAGACCTCCTTCACGGCATCGTAGGCCGCACCGATGAAGCCGGCGTACTGCTTGGGGTTTTTCTCGATATGTCCCATAGGCCAGAGCATGCCGTTGGCCGTCTCGTTGCCCACCTGCACCCAGCGGGGCGTGATGCCGTTCTGTTTCAGCAAGGTCAGCACGTCGATGGTATGCTCCCGCAAGTCGCGCTTCATCTGCGTGAAGCTATGTCCCTTCCAGGCGGCGGGGATGCCCTGCTGCTTGGGGTCGGCCCATGTGTCGCTATAATGGAAGTTCACCATCAGATCCATACCCAGCGCCTTTACGCGCTTGGCCATAGCCAACAGTTCGTTCTTGTCGCAGTCGCCGCCACGTGGATTCACCCAGACGCGCATCCGGATGCCCGAAATCTGATAGTCGTTTTTCAACAGTTCCAGACATTCGCGTTCCCGTCCGTTACGATCGTGGAACACCACGCCACGTCGTTCCTGTCCCTGCAGGAATCCCACGTCGGCGCCCTTCACAAAATAGGTCTCTTGCGCATGTCCGGTAAATGGCAGACCGATAAAAAGAAGTAACAATGTAAGAAAGGTCTTCATCTTTGAGAAAATTTTCAATGGCTTACGAGCTGAAGAACGGATACTCAGGACCGTCAGTTTGCGAGAATTATAACGGAAAATAATAGTAAAGCCCATCAGATAAAAGAAACGCACATCATCACGTGTAGATGGACTGCTAGCTGTAGGCATAACCGATAGTTGCTGCAAATTGGAAAGCAGACGCTTCAGTAAGCGACGACTATATGTATCGCTTCCATTCCTTTCATCGTAAAATTCCAAAATCTTCTGTAGTTGGGTCGTGCTCCGACGACTGAACTCAATCGTTAGAGCCATTTCGCAAACATCGTTTTGAATTCACCCATCGACACCGTCTCGCCACGCTCCACTTCTGCAATTTCCTCCTCAAGATCCGGAGTCACTTGCAATATGCCGTCTATAATATTGGCATAGTCCATATCTTCAGGAATCTCCTGTACTTCGGACTCTGCAAATGCCACAGCGGCCTCAGAGGCTTTCAAGCAACTGCCATCCTCTTCCTCAATACGCGGATATGGTTTACTCTCTTTCATGACGATTCTATTTCTTATTTTCTGCAAAAATACGACAAAAGAATGATACTTCCAAATTTATCTTCTATAAATCTGCGATTCACATCGCATTTTTATGAATATAGAATAATATAGTTCGCAAATGGATGAAAGTTCGGCATAAAGAATAGTGATTGGAGAATACTTGGGGGGATCAAAGTATCTGTCCCCGTGATCTGTCCCCGTGATCTGGAGCCTCGGTGATGGCGTTGTTCAGGAATCTCGGCGGATAATATTCTGTGCGATTGTATGAGTATTTATTTCATCGTGCTGAACATTTCAATTTCAGCATCGAAGCGGGCAATGATGTCTTCCAGATATGGATGTTCACGAGGAACTACGATTGCAATAAAATTCTCCATTCCCTCATCATCGACGATAGCTGTCTTGATGTAGAAAAGTTTGCTCTGTTCGGCTCCCTTGA
>Ga0310691_10003544_pt1 | contig 18579 bp, 14 predicted proteins | sample 176DNAGHGlowgp2_FD_203887 | JGI IMG/M metagenome (GOLD analysis project Ga0310691, IMG submission 203887) | Sheep rumen microbial communities from Palmerston North, Manawatu-Wanganui, New Zealand - 1766 DNA GHGlow gp2 (v2) (version 2) | ecosystem: Host-associated > Mammals > Digestive system >...
GGTCAGCTCCTTGGGGTCGGGGTAGAAGCGCTCGTCGAAGCGCATGGCGTTCCAGCCGTAGCGTCCCCAGTACTGCCAGTCCTGCACGAAGACGTCAGCGGGCAGGTGCTCGTCGCGGAAGCGGCGGGCGGTACGGAGAATCTCGTCGGACGAGTGGAAGCGCTCGCGGCAGTGGATGTAGCCAAGGGCCCAGGTGGGAATCGGCGGCACGGCACCCGTCACCTCGCGATAGCCTGCGATGATCTCATCGGGAGTGCCCACGAAGACGGTGTAGTCCACGGCATCGGCGACGGGGGATTGGAAGGTGGTGGTGTCGCTCACCTTGCGGAAGAGGACGACGGGACGGTCGTTATTGGTCAGCAGTGCTTTGAGAGTGTGGGCACCGGCGGTCAGGTGTACGATGGCAGAGGCTGTAGGGGGCAGCCACAGGTTCTGCATGTCGATGACCGTCTGGTTGTCGATGACCAGGTTGTGGCGGCGTGCCATCTGCTGTCCGACATCGAGCATCAGGGCATAGTCGCCCTCCTCGGCAATCTCCAGCGTGGCAGAGAAGGTGTTGCTGGTGCGCTCCTCCTGCTTACCGCCTTCCGTGGAGGTGACGTTGACCACCTCTTTCTTGCCCGGCATCAGTGTCTTCTCCATGCGAACCGACAGCTCGCAGGGGTTGAAGTCCGTGAGGCCGTAGTTGTTCCACAGTACGCCATAGCCTTTGCTGGAAATGACCATGGGGATGGATATCTGGGTGTTCACCTGTGTCAGCCGCCGCGTGAGGCCGCGCACGTTGGCATAGCCATCCTGGAACTGTCCCAGACCGAACAGACACTCGTCTGTGGGCGACAGGAATGTCAGCGAAGCCTTTTGGGTGGACTCGCCGGCTACCAGGGAGGGCGACAGCTGGTGGGCAGTGGCCGTGAAGACGGCCTTGCCGGCACGATCGCGAACCACGACGGTGCCTTGTTTGCGGTTGACTTTCACATTGATGTCCGCACTGATGACTTCGTCGGTTTTGACATAGACCCAGTCAGGGAGCGTGCTGGTGGCCGTGCCCTCGGTGTAGCGAATACGAACGGCGTTGCGCGCAATCTTCGTCACCTGAAGGCGTCCCCGTCCGAAGGCGACATCCTTAGCCTGCATGGTCAATGACGCCAGCAGCAGGAAGAAAAGGAAGAACTTACTTCTCACCATTGTCAGATATTTTTTGGTAAACGAATCAAGGGAAGGTTCCCTGATTTCATTCATTTCAACAAATTCCTGCCGCTATTGTCTTCCAGTACCTGCATCTGCTGAATAGCTATCTGGTTGAGCTTCACGAGTCGTTCGCCTTGGGGCATACCGTCGTTGATGAGTACGGCATTGATATTTTCCATGTTCGAGAGGCAGATAAGTTCATTGATAGTGGCATAGTCACGGATATTGCCTTTAAGGTCAGGGTTCGCCTCACGCCATTGCTTGGCAGTCATACCGAACATGGCAACATTCAGTACATCAGCCTCCTCGGCATACTTCATTGCTGCTTGCTCGCGAGTTACTTCTGCGGGAATGAGGTTGCTCTTGATGGCATCGGTGTGGATGCGATAGTTGATTTTTGACAATTCACGCTTTGCCGACCATGAAAGCTGTTTCTGTTCGTCAGCTTTGAGGCGCTGGTATTCCTTGACGAGCAAGAGTTGGAAACGCGGACTTATCCACATGCCAAAATGATAGGCTATATCTCTGTGGGCATAAGTTCCTCCATAACGGCCAGCTTTAGCCATAATACCTATAGCTCCTGTCCGCTCAATCCATGCTTTGACAGACAATACAAAGTTGTTGCTTCCTGCTGCATTTCTAATTGTATCGAATTCGGTACAATTAAAATTAGGGTTGTACAGCATCTCCCATTCGCCGAGATATTCAATAGTACTCTTCAAACTCATCCATCTGAATACTATGTGTTCTTGCATCTGGCTATGAGCCATGTCGGTTAACGAGATATAGTCTTCGTTCTGTACACTCACGACTGTAATCTCGGTATTTTCAACTTTTATCTTTGCCATTCTCCAAATTCTTTAGGGTTCTGGTCGCAAAGTTAGCGATTAGTTTTGAATCCACTGCAAGAAAAGCGCGGGAAATCGCGAAAAGAACCAAAAACTATCACTCTGTGGTGAGGTCGGTGAGCCATTTCCAAGCTTTCTGAAGGGAAGTGGGCTTGGGAGGCACGAGGGGGTACAACGAATGATAGAACATGATTTAGAGGGCTAGCGTGTAGAAAAAGTTCGCAAAATTTGCGAATATTGAAAAAAGGCAGTACCTTTGCCGCGAGATTTGCATTGAATATGGAAATATCGTTTGAAAAGGACTATCTGCGTGAACTGTTCTACGACGGCGTGACGAGTGATAAACAGCATCGCTATCAGCTAGATATCGTAAAGAGGTATGTGCGCGTGGTGAATATCCTTGACTCGGTTGATCAACCTATAGATCTTTTCCGCTATCGTTCGCTACACTACGAAAAACTTGTAGGCGACAAAGCGGGGCTTGAGTCTGTACGGGTGAACAATCAATACCGCATAGAGTTCAAGACATCAGCGGAGGGAGATATTACCATTTGCAGTATCACGGATCTTTCGAACCATTATAAATAGAAGACGTATATGGGAAATTTAGGTTATGGCGCATTCGCCACACATCCGGGCGAAGTGCTGAAGGACGAAATAGAGGAGCGCGGCATCAGTCAGCGACAGCTGGCCGAGAGCATGGGGCTTACTTATTCGGTTGTTAACGAAATCCTTAACGCCCATCGCCCTCTTACGGCCAAGACTGCCTTGATGTTTGAGGCAGCTCTTGATGTGCCTGCCGACTCACTGATGTACTTGCAGACGAAGTACAATATGCAGACAGCCCGCAAGGATTCTGTCCTGACGGGCATGCTGAAGGATATCAGGAAAGTAGCGGCATTATTCTAATTTCCCACATTTGTTAGCGAAAAGCGCATGGAACAGAAAATTACAGGCAGCGAGGCGTTGATGCTGGCGCTGAAGGGGGAAGGGGTGAAGACCATCTTCGGCTACCCGGGCGGCAGTATCATGCCGGTCTATGATGCCCTCTATGACTACACGCGAGGCGAGAAGAAGGCGTTTGACCATATCCTCGTGCGCCACGAACAGGGCGCGACACACGCGGCGGAGGGCTATGCCCGCGTCAGCGGCGAGGTGGGCGTGGCTATCGTCACCAGCGGTCCGGGTGCCACGAACACCCTCACGGGCGTGGCTGACGCGATGATCGACTCCACACCCATCGTGGTCATCGCGGGACAGGTGCCCATCACAGCCCTTGGCACAGATGCCTTCCAGGAGGTCGATCTCGTGGGTGTGGCGCAGCCTATCTCTAAGTGGAGCTATCAGATACGCCATGCCGAGGACATCGCGTGGGCTGTGAGCCGTGCGTTCTACATCGCGCGCAGCGGAAGACCGGGCCCCGTGGTGCTGGACTTCGCGAAGAATGCGCAGACGGAGATGGTGGCGTTCAAGGCGGAGAAGGTGGATTTCGTGCGCTCCTATGTGCCTTATCCCAAGCTGAAGATGAACCATGTGCAGGAGGCTGCCGACCTGATCAACCAGGCCGAGAGGCCGCTGGCGCTGGTGGGGCAGGGCGTGGAACTCGGCAACGCTCAGGACGAGCTCATCGCCTTTCTGGAGAAAGCCGATATCCCCGCAGGCCGCACGATGCTGGGGCTGTGTGCGCTGCCCAGCGACCACCCGCTGAATGTGGGCATGCTCGGGATGCACGGCAACTACGCCGTGAACCTGAAGGAGCAGGAGTGTGACGTGCTCATCGCCATCGGTATGCGCTTCAGCGACCGCGTCACAGGCAGCCTGAAGACCTACGCCAAGCAGGCGAAGGTCATCCATCTGGACATCGACAAGAGCGAGATGAACAAGAACGTGAAGGTCACGGTGCCCGTCGTGGGCGACTGCAAGGAGTCGTTGCCTGCCCTCACGGCCCTCGTCCATAAGGCCGACCACAGCGCGTGGCGCGCCTCCTTCAAGGCGCTCGACGAGAAGGAGCGCGTGAGGGTCATCGAGCCCGCCATCCATCCCACTGAGGGCCCGCTGCTGATGGGCGAGGTGGTGAACGCGGTGGCTGAGCAGACGAAGGGCGATGCCGTGCTGGTGACGGACGTGGGTCAGAACCAGCTCTTTGCCACCCGCTACTTCAAATATCCCAAGCGCCGCAGCCTCTGCACCAGCGGTGGGCTGGGTACCATGGGCTACGGCATGCCCGCCGCCATCGGTGCCACCTTCGGCGCTCCTGACCGCACCGTGTGCTGCTTCATGGGCGACGGCGGCTTCCAGATGTGCATCGAGGAACTGGGCACGATTATGGAGCAGCAGGCTCCCGTGAAGATGATTCTCATGAACAACAACTACCTGGGCAATGTGCGCCAGTGGCAGGATATGTTCTGGAACCGACGCAAGTCGTTCACGCGCATGATGAACCCCTGCTATGAGCTGATCGCCAAGGGCTACGGCATCCCCTACGAGGCCGTCACCGACCGCAAGGATCTGGCTGCCGCCGTGGCAAGGATGCTGGCCACCGCAGGGCCCTATATCCTGGAATGTGCCATCAAGGAGGACGACGACGTGCTGCCCATGACACCTCCGGGCAAGAGCGTGGAGGAGATGCAGCTGGGAATTGAAAATTGAAAATTGAAAATTGAGAGTTGAAAGTTAAAATGGAAAAATTTTATACCATCCTCGTTTTCTCTGAAAACCTCGCCGGTATCCTGAACCAGGTGACGGCGGTGTTCACGCGCCGACAGATCAATATCGAGAGCCTGAACGTATGCGCCAGCTCCACGCCCGGCGTGCATAAATACACCATCACGTGCTACTGCACCGAAGAGATGGTGAAGGTGCTGAAGGCGCAGATCGAGAAGCGCATTGATGTGCTGCAGGCGCGCTTCTATACCGACGACGAGATATTCCTGCAGGAGACGTCGCTGCTGAAGATCTCGGCACCGGCGGTGATGGAGAACCCCGAGGTGTGCCGTATCGTGCGTCACCACGGCGCGCGCATCGTGGAGGTGAACCCCACGTATGCTGCTGTGGAGAAGACGGGCACGACGGAGGAAATCCTCTCGCTCTTCGATGCGCTGAACCGACTCGGTGTCGTGCGTCAGTTTGCCCGCTCCGGCCGCATATGCATCACCCGCGGCACCCGCGAACAGCTGGATGACTATCTGGCTGAGAGGGAGAAAGAGAGGAGAATTGAAAAATTGAAAGATTGAAAATCATCTGATTGGATAATTGGACAATTTACAATTTGACAATTAAGGTTTATGGATAAAATTGAACGATATTCTTTTGCGGTGGAGCCGTTTCATGTGGATTTCACGGGCCATCTGTTCCTCGGCGTGCTGGGCAACCACCTGCTGAACGCCGCTGGCAGGCACTCGCACAACCGCGGATGGGGCATTGACCAGCTGAACGAACGGCACTACACATGGGTGTTGTCGCGCATGAGCATAGAGCTGTCGGAGATGCCGGCACAGTATGAGCACGTGGAGGTGGAGACATGGGTGGAGAGCGTCATGAAGCTCTTCACCGAGCGTAACTTCCTTATCCGCAATGCCGATGACGGCCGCATCTACGGCTACGCCCGCAGCATCTGGGCGATGATCGATGTGGAGACGCGCCAGCCCTCGGACCTCCTGGCACTCAAGGGCGGCGACATCCTGAACTACATCATCCCGGCCGACGAAAAGCCCTGTCCGATAGACAAGTTCAACGCTCGCGTGCGCATGAGCGATGCGGCGACGGCCGTAGATATTCCCACACACTACTCCGACGTAGATATCAACGGACACATCAACAGCATCAAGTACATCGAGCACATCCTCGACATCTTCCCCCGCGAGCAGTATGAGCACCACCGCCTCCGCCGCTTCGACATCGGCTACAAGGCCGAGAGCTATCTGGGCGACACGCTGCATATAAAAAGCGAGAAGCTGAAGACGAGGGATGGCGAGGTGATGGATAACGAGGACATCGTGGAGATCCGCAAGCACGTAGGCAGCGCGGAGAAGCCCGATGGCGAGGTCGTTGTGCATGCAAAGGTCGTTTGGGAATGACCGAAGGAACTGACATTCGTCAACAAAATCGGCGCAAAGACTAAAAAACATACGCTCGCGGGCACGTCCTTACAATAAAAAGGTTACCTTTGTGCCCGTTTTGTGGACATAAGCATTCCACACAGTACGCTAAACATACAACTTTAAACGAAATAAACAATGGCAAAAATGAATTTTGGCGGCGTCATCGAGGAAGTGATGACCCGCGAGGAGTTCCCCCTGGAGAAGGCACGTGAGGTGCTGAAGAACGAGACCATCGCCGTGCTCGGCTACGGCGTACAGGGCCCTGGACAGGCTTGTAACCTGCGCGACAACGGCTTCAACGTCATCGTGGGCCAGCGTCAGGGTAAGACCTATGACAAGGCTGTCGCCGACGGTTGGGTGCCGGGCGAGACGCTCTTCTCCCTCGAAGAGGCTGCACAGCGCGGCACGATCGTCTGCCTGCTGCTCTCCGACGCTGCTCAGATGCAGCTGTGGCCCACCATCAAGCCCTATCTCACAGCCGGCAAGACCTTGTATTTCTCTCATGGCTTCGCCATCACCTGGAACGACCGCACCGGTGTGGTTCCTCCCAAGGATATCGACGTCATCATGGTGGCTCCCAAGGGCAGCGGTACCAGCCTGCGCACGATGTTCCTCGAAGGTCGCGGCCTGAACAGCAGCTATGCCATCTATCAGGATGCCACCGGCAAGGCACTGGAGAAGGTGCTGGCCTTCGGTATCGGTATCGGCAGCGGCTATCTCTTCGAGACCACCTTCCAGCGCGAGGCTACCAGTGACCTCACCGGCGAGCGCGGTTCGCTGATGGGCGCTATCCAAGGTCTGCTCCTGGCTCAGTACGAGGTGCTGCGCGAGAACGGCCATTCACCCTCTGAGGCCTTCAACGAGACCGTTGAGGAGCTGACACAGAGTCTTGGCCCGCTCTTCGCACAGAAGGGTATGGACTGGATGTACGCCAACTGCTCCACCACCGCACAGCGCGGCGCCCTCGACTGGATGGGCCCGTTCCACGATGCCATCAAGCCCGTCGTGGAGAAGCTCTACGCCAGCGTGAAGAGCGGCCACGAGGCACAGATCAGTATCGACAGCAACAGCAAGCCCGACTATCGTGAGGGTCTTGAGAAGGAGCTCGCCGCTCTGCGCGAGAGCGAGATGTGGCGCACCGCAGCTGTCGTTCGTAAGTTGCGCCCCGAGAATAACTGATGTACCTCCGGCGTCCTGATCGCCGCTACCTCATCATCTTCCTGATTGTCGGCCTCGCGATATGGGCTGGCGTGTTGTTGGACCGCTGGCTGTTGCAGCCGCGGGAGGGTGAGGAGCTGCTGAGGATTGAGGAGCTGGCGGAAGCCAACAGGCCCGCCGCAGATAGTACCTCCTCTGTTTCCGTTCGAGCGGACGGGAACAGAGGAGGGTTGTATTTACCCGAGACCTTTGCCTTCGACCCCAACACGGCCGACTCGGCGACGCTCGTGCGGCTGGGGCTGGCGGCGTGGCAGGCGCGGGCTGTCCTGCACTACCGTGAGCATGGAGGGCGCTACCATCGCGCCGAGGACTTCAAACGCGTGCCGGGCATGACGCCGGAGGTCTATGAGCGGCTGGCGCCGGTGATACGCATCGCGTGGCAGTTCCAGACCTACGAGGATCTCGGCGAGTTGGAGGTTGACGCTGAGGAGGCTCGCGCGCGTCGCCAGGTCAGGGATTCCCTGCATCAGCAGCGCCGCGATTCCATAGAGGCGCTGGGGCGGCCGCAGAAGTTCCGCGAGATGGTCATCCTGGAGTTGAACACGGCAGACAGCCTGACGCTGCAGCGCATCCCCGGCATAGGACCGCTGCGCGCACAGAAGATCGTGGAGTACCGCGAGCGTCTGGGCGGCTTCTGGAGCGTCAGCCAGCTGGCGGAGCTGCAGGTGGTGCCCAACGAGGTAGCCCCCTGGCTGCGCGTGGACAAGAGGTTGGTGAAGAAGTTGAATGTGAACACGATGAGCGTGGCTGAGCTGGCGCGCCATCCTTATATGGGCTTCGCCCGTGCCAAGGCCATCGCCGAATACCGGCGAACGCACGGGCGCATTGCGAACCTGGCGGTGCTGACGCTGCTTCCGCATTTCACGGAAGCTGTCGTGGACCGTCTGGAACCGTACCTGGAATATTAAAGGAACTCTTCAGGCGCAACTTCCATTACATGGCCGTTGCGTGCCACGATGAGCGTGGAGTGGAAAAGTCGGGAGCGCTCCACGAGTCGCTTCTGCGCGAGCACGATACCTTCGTCAATGCGTCGCTGCATATCGGTTATCTCTCGTTCACTCATGGCTCTCAGCTTTTGCGTAGGTGTTATACAAACGGTAGTATTTCTCCTCGTCCACGATGCTGAGGCGCTCGTCCTTCCAGCCGTAGGCGATCTTCTCGCCCGGGATGTTGGAGTTGTCGTAGAGTGTCCAATAGTCGCAGATGGGCGTGTAGAGCTGGAAGAAGTTCTGCAGGCCTGCATCGTAGCGGCGCGTGATGACATCGGTGGGAATATTGTGGCCGCCGAGGCTGACGCGCTTGGCCACGCGCGCGATGGCTTGCTCGGGCGTGGAGAGCGAGAAGAAGAGAAGGGTGACGAAATAGCCACGCTTCTGCGCGCGCTGGATGAGGTTCACATAGGAGCGTGTGGCCAGGGTGGTCTCGAAGGCGAAGGTCTCGCCCTCTTTCAGCAGGTACAGCACGCGGTCGATCATCAGGCGGCCCGCCTGAATGGCCACGCCTTCGGGGTTGAAGGGCGAGAGACCCTTGGCAATCTCGTCGGCATTGACGAATTCGCGGCAGTTGAGCATCTCGGGCAAGACCGTGAACGAAGCCGTTGTCTTGCCCGCGCCATTGCAGCCGGCGATGATATAGAGGTGTAGTCGGTTTTTTTCTGCCATGCGTTTGTGGACAGTTAAAGGTGATAGGTTACGAGGACAAAAGTAAGGATTTTAGTTGATAGTTGAGAGGTGAGAGTGGAGAGTTGGGGGCGGAATTATTTATTTTTCACTTTTCTCTCAATCATTTTTCACTTTTTAAGAGGTCGGGGCGCAGGCGCTTCGTGCGTTCCAGCGATTGCTGCAGCTCCCACTCCTTGATCTTGGCCTCGTGGCCGGAGAGGAGGATGTCGGGCACCTTCCAGCCGCGATAGTCGGCGGGACGAGTATAGACGGGCGCCGCCAGCAGGTTGTCCTGGAAGGAGTCGGAGAGGGCGCTCTGCTCGTCGCCGATGACGCCCGGGACGATGCGCACGATGGCGTCGGCCATCACGGCTGCCGCCAGCTCGCCGCCCGTGAGGACATAGTCCCCGATGCTGACCTCCTTGGTAATCAGGTGCTCACGGATGCGGTAGTCAATGCCTTTGTAGTGGCCGCAGAGGATGATGATGTTCTCGCAGAGGGACAGCTCGTTGGCCATGGGCTGGTCGAATTGCTCGCCGTCGGGCGTGGTGAAGATGATCTGGTCGTAGTGGCGCTCGGCCGTGAGGGCGCTGATGCAGCGGTCGATGGGCTCGCACTGCATGACCATGCCGGCGAAGCCTCCGAAGGGGTAGTCGTCGATACGGCGGTCCTTGCGCACAGCGTAATCGCGCAGGTTGTGCAGATGTATTTCCACGAGCCCTTTCTTCTGGGCGCGGCCGAGGATGCTCTCCTGCAGGAAGCCCTCGATGAGTTGCGGGATGACGGTGATGATGTCTATGCGCATGGTTACCATTGGTTGGACAGCATTTCGAGCATCTCTTTTGCTGTCAGTTTGTAGTTCTTGTCGGCACCCTCCAGGAGGCTGTCGGAGAGGGCGCGCTTGCTCTCGTGCAGGCGCAGGATCTTCTCCTCGATGGTGTGGTGGCTGATGAGATGATAGACGGTGACGGCCTGCTTCTGTCCGATGCGGTAGGCGCGGTCGGTGGCCTGTTGCTCGATGGCGGGGTTCCACCACGGGTCGAGGTGGATAACATAGTTGGCGGCTGTCAGGTTGAGGCCCACGCCCCCTGCCTTGAGGCTGATGAGGAAGATGGGACTCTTGCCCTTCTGGAAGTCGGAGACCAGTTGCTCGCGCTGCTTCAGGGTGACGTTGCCGTCGAGATAGAGGAACGGCAGCTTGGCTTCCTTGAGCGTTCGAGCGATGATTTGAAGGAATGATGTGAACTGACTGAATACAAGTACACTATGGTCGCCTTCAATAATGTTCTGCACGAGCTCCATAAAGGCGTTGACCTTGCTGGAGCCATCTGTCCAGGCGTTGTTCGTGAGCTCGGGCGAGCAGGCTGTGCGGCGCAGGCGTGTGAGCTCGGCCAGCGCGTTGACGGTGAGCTGGTCGCCCTCCTCCTTGAAGCGCTGCTCGGCCTCGCGGCGAATGACTTCGTAGTAGGCCATCTCGTCGTCGGTGAGTTCCACGTCGATGGTGATTTCCGTCTTTTCCGGAAGCTCTTTGACCACCGCTTGCTTCGTGCGGCGTAGCATGAAGGGAGCCACCAGCGCCTGCAGCTGTTGCTGGCGTTCGGTGTCCTGCAGGTTTTCGATGGGAATGATGAATTTCTGATGGAACTGTTCGTAGGTGCCGAGCAAGCCGGGGTTGATGAACTGGAAGAGGTTCCAGAGCTCGCCCAGGTGGTTCTGCACGGGAGTACCCGTAAGGATGATACGGTGTGAGGCGAGCAGTTTCATGCATACGGCACTCGTCTTGGTGCCTCGGTTCTTGATGTTGTGCGCCTCGTCGAGCACGACCGTGTTCCATTTCTTCTTGGTGATGAACTCCTGAATGGGCGACAGCAGGCCGTAGGTGGCGAGGACGACATCACCGCGAGTGACCTTCTCAATGGTAACGTGGCGGTCGAAGCAGTCGTTGAGGTTGAAGATGTGCAGCGTGGGCGCGAAGCGCTGCAGCTCGTTGCGCCAGTTGCTGACGACGCTGGCCGGAGCCACCACCAGCGCGGCACCCTCCTTGGCGTGTGCCAGCAGGAAGGCGATGGTCTGCACGGTCTTACCCAGACCCATATCGTCGGCCAGACAGGCACCGGCCTCCCATTCACCCAGACGCATCATCCAGTGGAAACCATCCAGCTGGTAGGGGCGCAGCGTGGCCTGCAGATTCTTGGGCGGGGAGAAGTCTTTTTCGTCGGCCTGTTGGATGCGGTCGCGCAGCTGGACGAGGTCGTCGCTGTGATGGATATCTATCTCGCCGTTCACGAGTTGTGCCAGCACGCCACTCTGCAGCATCGGTACGGCAGGCTTGTTGTTCTCCAGTGTCGTGATGCTCTCCAGCGCGTCGAGCTGCTTGCGCAGCTTTTCCGACAACCACAGGTAGTCGCCGTTCTGCAGCTGCACGTAGCCGCCGTGGCTGCTGGCGAGGGCTTGCAGCAGCTGCTGTGCCGTGAGGATGGAGTCGTCGGAGAGATGTACCTGACCCTCCACCTCGAACCAGCGGCCACGGGGCGTGAGGGAGATGTTCCAGTCGCCGGCCTTTGCCGTATGCATGCGCAGGCGTTCACCCTCGGGCCACTCCACGGCACTCATCTCGGGGTGGCTGCTCACGAAGGCCAGCAGCTGCAGCACCTGTGGCGTGGAGAGATGTGCGGCGAGCTTCTCCGACAGCTCAATGCCGTGCTCTTGGCAGTATTGCAGGAGGGTGGTGAGGTTGCGGGCCTCGCCTTCCATGTCACGCTCGATGCGTACGCGTCCCGAGGTGTCGTTCTGGTCAATGATGATGGCGTCGCCCTGTGCCGGCGGCAGTGCCATCTTGCCGCCCATGAGCGGGCGCACGAGGACGTAGGCGTCGAACATCGTCTGTGTCGTGGGGTCGGGCGTGAGGCGGATAAGGATCTGTGTTTGCGCCTCCAGGGTTTCCAGTTCCTTTTCCTCGGGGAGCAGGTCGCTGTGGATGTCCGTGACCTGTGAGATGAGCGGCAGCAGTTTCCTGAGCTTCTCCTCGGCTTCGGCAGGGAAGACAGGCACGGTGAGCAGTTCCTGAAGCAGGTGGCGTTCGCGATCCGACATCGGGTAGTAGATATAGTGCATCGCGGTGTCGCGATGATAGACGTTGTTCTGTGAGAACAGATCCTGAATGGCGACGTTGGATTGTATTTGGAAGCCGCCGTCAGCCGTGCGCTCCACGATGACATAGGGCTTCTGCTCCTCGATGGTCACGCGGCGGAAAGGCGTCTGCTCGCCAGTATAGACGCGGTCAGACCCCACGAGATGCGGGAGGATCATGCCGACCGTCAGGCGGGTGGCACCCAGGAAACGGATGTCAGCCACCACGGCCTGATCTGTGCGGTCCATGAAGGGTTCCACACCGCTCATGAAGCGGCCCCAGGCCAGTAGCTTGCCGCTGCCCCAACGGCCATCCTTCAGGCGGTTCTGCTCGCGCAGCTCTACGCTCTCGCCATCGCTCATGATGGTGTACATCACGCGGTGCTCGCCCTCGTCGTCGGGGTCCTTGCGCTTACTCTCAGAGGCAATGAGGCGGTCCAGCATCAGTTCCCACGGATCCTTCATCTTGACGAACGACGACACGGGCTTGGCACCGAAGCTGTTGGTGAGGATCTTCTTCTCGAACTTCTCCAGTTTGATATGCGCTTGTGCCTCGTGGCGCAGGAACGCTGCCTGCGGCTTGTAGTCGCCGGGCAGGGGCAGGCCGGCCATTGTCGTGGCCAGCAGTTGCACGAGGTGCTGCGTCAGGATGTACTCGCGTTCCTCCAAGGTCATAGGGTTCAGCAGGCGTGACAGCAGGTCCATATCCGTGCGCTGCAAGGGGTTGGCCAGCGTGTCAGCCAGCAGGATGGCAGCTCCCATGCGGAACAGGTTGCGCTCCCGCATCAGCTCGGCAAAGGCCGAGAGCGTCTTGCGTGCGTCGTTTTGCTTGGATGTCCACAGGGCGATGACCCAGTAGAAAGCCACGATGGGGTCTGTGGGGTAGGGGTCGGTGGCCGTCTTGCTCTTGGCTAATTTGTTGTTGGAGGCTTCGTTGAAGATCTTCATCGCCAGCTCGCTCTTGCCCTGTGCCATCGCGTGAACACCCTTCGAGAGATAGTCCGAGGAGGTCATCCGGATGCTGGTGGGCGGCGTGTATTGACCCTGAACCACGAAGTTGTAGTAGTTGACGAGCCCTTTCATCTCGCGGACGTCGGGGTCGGTGGAGTCGAGCTTGCGCAGGTTCAGCTGGCGCGGAATCATCTCTTCCACATCACGGATGTCCTCCTTCATCCATTTGCGCAGGACGGCGGAGAGGAAGGCGGGGAAGTCCATGTCGCGGATCATCGTCACCAGGGGCTCGTAGCGGCGGTCGTCGGCGAGGCTGATGAGATAGGGTGGGAGGGTGCTGTTGAGCACCATCGGCATCGGGCGCTTGCCGTTATGGCAGATGCGGACGCAGCGTTGCAGTTCATCGAACTCAGGGTAGCGCGTCAGCGGCCATTCGTCGAACTCCTTGAACCATTCCGGATGGTTGTCAAGGCCGAAGCGCATCACCTCGCCGTAGAAACGGGGACGGATGAACTGGCGGTCGGGGGAGAAATGATTGGCGGGCTCATGGACCACGAAACCTTCTTCGATGAGCGCTGCCGTCAGCAGCGGCAACTCGCCCAGCATGCAGGCCCCGTGGACGCTCAGCTGCACGCGGTCGTCATCGGAAAGATGCTGACCGATATATGCGTATAGGCAGACCAGCTTCTGTTGTGCCGGTTTGAAAGTCATCAGGTATTGTTGAACTACTGTCATATGATTCATATTTGCGGGTGCAAAGTTAAGGCTTTTTTGTGATACCTGCAACACCTCAGCCTGCATTTTTTTCAGCAATCTTTTGCTCCTTTTCTTTTTTATGTCTATTTTTGCACACGAAATCACGCTTCATTATGACTGAACAGCTTCGTATTCAGGAGTTACGACAGCAACTCCACCAGCACAACTACAATTACTACGTCCTCAACGCCCCTGTCATCACCGACCAGGAGTTCGATGCGCTGATGCGCGAACTGCAGGATTTGGAGGCGCTGCACCCTGAGCTCTTCGACCCCAATTCGCCTACGCAGCGCGTGGGCAGCGACCTCAGCAACGAGTTCGAGACCGTGCGCCACCAGCGTCCTATGCTCTCGCTGGCCAATACGTATAATCAAGAAGAGGTACGCGCGTTCTACGAGCGCGTGCGCGAGGGCTTGCAGGGTGAGGCGTTTGAGATCTGCTGTGAGCTGAAGTTCGACGGCCTCAGCATCTCCCTCCTCTATGAGGACGGTCGCTTGCAGCGCGCCGTCACCCGTGGCGATGGTGAGAAAGGCGATGACGTGACGGCCAACGTCCGAACCATCCGCACGATACCCCTGCAGCTGCAGCCCGATGGCGGCTGGCCGCGCTCCTTCGAGATTCGCGGCGAGATACTCATGCCGTGGACGTCCTTCGAAGCTTTGAACCGTGAGCGCGAGGCGCGCGAGGAACCGCTCTTCGCCAACCCGCGCAACGCCGCCAGCGGCACGCTGAAGAGCAAGCAGGCATCCGTGGTGGCCGAACGTAAGCTGGACGCATACCTTTATTATCTCCTGGGCGACGAGCTGCCCGCCGACGGCCACTACGAGAATATGCAGGCCGCCCGCGCCTGGGGCTTCAAGATCAGCGACGCGATGCAGAAGGTGCACACGCTCGACGAGGTCTTCGACTTCATCAACTATTGGGATGTGGAGCGCAAGAACCTGCCCGTGGCCACGGACGGCATCGTGCTCAAGGTGAATGACCTGCGACAGCAGCGCGCCCTTGGCATGACCGCCAAGTCGCCCCGCTGGGCCATCGCCTATAAGTTCCAGGCTGAGCAGCAGAGCACCGTGCTGCGCGAGGTTACCTATCAGGTGGGCCGCACGGGAGCTGTCACACCCGTGGCCAACATGGATCCCGTGCAGCTATCGGGCACCATCGTGCGCCGTGCCACGCTCCATAATGCGGATTTCATGGCACAGCTGGACTTGCATGTCGGCGACCATGTCCTCGTGGAGAAGGGCGGCGAGATCATTCCAAAGATTGTGTCGGTGGATGAGAAGTTCATCACACCCGACCGCGGGCCCCGCGTGGAGTTCATCCAGCGATGCCCTGAATGCGGCGCCGAACTTGTGCGCTTCGAGGGCGAGGCCGCATGGTACTGTCCCAACGAGACGGGGTGCCCGCCGCAGATCAAAGGGCGCATTGAGCACTTCGTGAGCCGCCGCGCCATGAATATCGACACGCTCGGACCGGAAACCATCGATGACTTCTATGCCCGCGGGCTGATCCATAACATTGCCGATCTCTATGACCTCACCGTAGATCAGATCAGCGGCTTCAACGACAACCGCATCCGCTCTGCCCGCAAGACCATCCAGGCCATTGCCGATTCGCGGCAGGTGCCCTTCGAGCGCGTCCTCTTCGCCCTAGGCATCCGCTTCGTGGGCGAAACGGTGGCCAAGACCCTTGCGCGCCGCTTTCATGATATCGACACCCTCTCGCGTGCCACGCTCGATGACCTCCTGCAGGTCAACACCATCGGGCAGACCATCGCCGAGAGTGTCATACGCTGGTTTGCCGATATGGACAACATCTTCCTCGTGGAGCGGTTGCGCGCGCATGGCCTGCAGCTGCAACTCTCCGAGCAGACGCTGGCGGCACAGACCGACCGTCTGGCGGGCAAGACCATCGTCATCAGCGGCGTCTTCGCTCAACATTCGCGCGACGAGTACAAGGCGCTCATCGAGCAGCACGGCGGCAAGAACACGGGCAGCATCTCTGCCAAGACCAGCTTCATCCTCGCGGGCGACAACATGGGTCCCGCCAAGTTGGAGAAAGCGCAGAAACTCGGTGTCCCCATTGTCGGTGAGGACGAATTCCTGCAGATGATACAATAAAGCAATCAGCCCCGTCGTAATGGCGGGGCTGATGGTTTGTTATATCGGGTAGTCCAGATATTTATAGCGTTTGATGCTGCGCTTGGGCGTCTTCTCGAACTCCTCGGGCATCAGTTTGATGGCGTGCAGTCGTGCGTATGCCGGCACCACCTGATTCAGCTGCCTTCTGTTCTCTTCCATCTGCGCCAGCAACATCGCTTCTGACAGGCCACCGGCCTTCACCTCTTCGGGGTCTGCATAGACGAGGCCATAGAGATGTTCGCCCTTCTGAATGACCACGCATTCAGTCACATAAGGCAATGAACCGAGCTTATCCTCAATCTCCTCGGGATAGATGTTCTGTCCGTTGGCGCCGAGCAGCATGTTCTTGGAGCGTCCCTTGATGAAGATATTTCCTTCAGCATCCATCACGCCCAGGTCGCCGGTATGGTACCAGCCATCCTTGTCGAGCACGGCAGCGGTAGCTTCCTCGTTCTTGTAGTAGCCCAGCATCACATTGGTGCCGCGCACGAGAATCTCGCCAATGGTGTGCTGCTGGTCATTACTGTCGATGCGCACTTCCATGCGTGGCGCGGGACGTCCGCAGCTGCCCTGCTTGAAGGTCTCCCAGCCGGCATAGCTGATGATGGGGGCGCACTCGGTGGTGCCGTAGCCCACGGTGTAATTGAAGCCGATGTCGTGGAGCACCGTCTCGATGTCCTGACTGAATGCTGCGCCGCCCACGATAATCTCCACGAAGTTACCGCCGAAGGCCGCCTGCAGCTTATGACGCACTTCTGCCAGCACGCGGTCGCGCAGGAACGGCGTGTGAAGGGCTATCTTGATGGCAGGTGTTTGCAGCTTGGGCAGCACGGCCTTGCGAACAATCTTTTCGATAATCAGGGGCACGGCCACGATGAGGCGAGGCTTCAGGTCGGCAAAGGCGCCCAGCAGCACGGCGGGCGACGGAGTCTTGGCCAGGAAAAACACGTGCATGCCATGGAGGAATTCATAGATGAACTCAAAGGCCATGCCGTACATGTGCGCCATCGGCAACATCGATAACACGTTGTCGCCGGGGCCCATCAGGTTACCCAGTTTACCGACGGCGAACTCATAGTTGCTCCACAGTGCGCGGAAGGGAATCATAACACCCTTGGAGTTCGAGGTCGTCCCGCTCGTGTAGTTGAGTACTGCCAGCTCGTCGGGGTTGTCCTGATAGTAGTTGATATGCTGCTTGCGGAAGTTCATGGGGTACTTCTCGCCGAAGAGTCTGTTGAGGTTCTCGCGGGCATAGCGCACCTTCTCTGTGCGCCCTACGAGCAGCTTGTACTCCTCGTTGCTGTTGCAGAAGATACCTTCCAGTTTCGGCATCTTGTCGGCATTCAGTTTAGGCCACACTTGGTCGCCCACGAAGAGCAGTTTCGCCTCGGAGTGGTTCACAATATCGTGGATTTGCTCGGGGTGGAACTCATGCAGGATAGGCACGGCCACGGCGCCGTAGCTCAGCGTTGCCAGGAAGGCGATACCCCAGCGTGAGCTGTTGCGGCCGCAGATGGCCACTTTGTCACCATGCTTCACGCCGGAAGCTTCAAGGATGATGTGTAGTTTCTCAATAATGCGTGCGACATCCTTGTTCTGGAAGGTCTGCACGCCGTAGTCACTCAGACCCGGAAGATCCCAGTGTTTCTGCAGGCTTTCTTGTATGCAGCGGTTAAAACTATGTTCGTTCACTATCGTATTGGTTTAGCGTTTAGCGGTTAAGAATTCTCAATGGGGTAGTCCATATATTTGAAGCGCTTGATGCTCTTCTTGGGCGTCTTCTCAAACTCCTCGGGCACGAGGACGAGCCCCTGCACACGAGCGTAGGCGGGGATTACTTTGTTGAGTTCCTGGCGGTTGACTTCCATCTGCGCCTCCAGACCATTGCGGCTGATGCCGCCCTTCTTGAGTTCGTCGGGATCGGTATAGACGAGGCCGTAGAGCTGTTCACCCTTCTGGATGACCACGCACTCGGTGACGTATGGCAGCGAGGAGAGCTTGTCCTCGATTTCCTCGGGGTAGATGTTCTGTCCGTTGGCGCCCAACAGCATGTTCTTCGAGCGACCCTTGATGAAGACGTTGCCATCGACATCCATGATGCCGAGGTCGCCGGTGTGATACCAGCCGTCCTTGAGCGTGGCAGCGGTGGCCTTCTCATTCTTGTAGTAGCCCAGCATCACATTCATGCCGCGTGCGAGGATCTCGCCCGGCACGTGCTGCGGGGCGGGGCTGTCGATGCGGATTTCCATGCGGGGCGCAGCCTTGCCGCAGGAACCCTGTACGAACTTGTCCCACGGGGCGTAGCAGAGGATGGGGGCGCACTCGGTGGCGCCGTAGCCGATGGTGTAGTTGAAGCCGATACCCTTCAGGAAGATCTCGATGTCCTGGTTCATGGCAGCGCCGCCCACGATGATCTCGAAGAAGTTGTCGCCGAAGGCTTTCTGCATCTTGCGGCGAATCTGCATCTTAACGCGGTCGCGCAGCAGCGGCGTCATCAGCGCCAGACGGATGGCGGGGGCGTTGATCTTCGGGAAGATGGCCTTGCGCACGATTTTCTCGATGAGCAGTGGCACGGCGATGACCACCT
>Ga0310691_10003547_pt1 | contig 18569 bp, 16 predicted proteins | sample 176DNAGHGlowgp2_FD_203887 | JGI IMG/M metagenome (GOLD analysis project Ga0310691, IMG submission 203887) | Sheep rumen microbial communities from Palmerston North, Manawatu-Wanganui, New Zealand - 1766 DNA GHGlow gp2 (v2) (version 2) | ecosystem: Host-associated > Mammals > Digestive system >...
GTGTGAAGGTCAATCTTAAGCTCCAAATTCTCGGCAGCACTCTCAAACACGAGGTCTGACTGTCTTACGCAATCAGCCAGCACCGAATAGTCTGCCGGTACCAAGTGGCCATAAATACTATCGGCTTTCACCGTTTTCCCTGCCTTCAAGGCAGCCTTCTCCGACTTCTCTATGTCACGGCTCACCATATACACCTTGGCATTACCGAAGGAAGCGAAGATTGCAGAGACATTGGTACCCATAGTACCATTCGCTCCTACAATAGTTACTGTCCTGATATTCATACTTATCTTTTTCTTTTTCAATTATTTCTAGTATCAAATCCTTCTCATAATCATTGGCCACAATTAGCGGCATTATCCTCATGTGGCAGGTGATTCTTTACAATTCTTCATCATCGGGGCACAGCATGCCTTTTAAATGGAGACCGTTTATTTGTTCAGCAATCAGCCTCTCTCCATGGTTTCTAATAGCAGCGATGAAACGCTTCCGCGGGGAAAGCACGTCTGAGCTCCAGTTGGCATCATGGGTCAGCACTTGAAGATGATGTACCTTTTCATCATTCAAAACATCTTCAAGTCTGTCAAATCGCCAGTAGCCTAAGCTGTCACCACAATAGTTATATCGCTCCTTAAAGTAAGAGGAATAAACATTTATCAGCCCACCATATTGATATTCAAGGCAACTTTGTGTAAACGGTGTCGTATTATGGAAAGAGAATGTGTCAATTTCAACACCAAGGTTTTTCTCTAAATAGTCTTTATCTATTGATATAAACCCATTAAGCTGACTTTCATCGGTAACGCCCCAATAGGTAGAGTCAAAATGCAAGCCAACACAGTGGCCAAGATTCTTAATCTCGTGAAAAACTCCACGATAGTGAGAATCTACCACATTATAGTACGGACAATGTAGTTGAAAGAAATAGGTAGCCTTTACTCCTTCTGCATGCTCAATCTCAGCCATCCTTAAGGCAATATCCGGTTCAAACTCCACATCGTGCCTCCAGATAATGTCCCTTCGTTCAGGCACGAACTTATCTTTATGAAGGATAAACAAGAAACCCTTGTCTTTCGCTAACTGAATTAAACGCCGGTAATTATCCAATGTAAAATCATCAAAAAGGTATTTCTCTCTGTTTGTCATATTTTTATGTCATTAGCTATACAAAAATATTTTTACTTGTTCCATATCTTATTAATAAATAGGAGACGGTTTTTCTCTTCTTGATTAAAGAGGAATAAATAGGATATCAATAGATAAACCACAGTGTATGTCGCTACAAAGATTCCAAGTTTAATCCAGGAGTCAATCATTAGAAATCTTTGCACAAAGAATGCTGCAATGGTCAATGATAGCAGCAAGGGAAGGATCTTAAGATGACACTCCTTGAAGAATCTCAACACGTCAATGTTCAACTTCTTCCTGTAAAAGACATTCAGCCAAATCAGATTTACTGTCATGGCAACGCCAAAGGAGAAAGCACAGCCGACTGCACCATAATGTGGAGCCAATAAGACTGAACCAAGTAAACTAAGACCTGATGATACGAAGGTCAATGATGCCGTAAACTTGACTTTATTTTGTGCATAAACGACATCACCTGCAATGTGTTGTGTCAAAGAAACAATATTGGTAATAGTCAAGAAGATGACAACATAATAGGACATGTGGAACTTCTCGCCTACCCACAGGTTCAAGAAAGGCTGGCCTACCAGCCAAAAGCCCAACAGGATTAAGCCAATGATGTATAGCTGGAGTCGGCCAACACGTATCATCAAATCGGTTATTTCCTTGGAACTGTTATTCGCATGTAACAATCGGGTGACCTTGGGCAAGAAAAGACCGTTCAATGCAGAAGACAAAGTATATACCATCGCTTCTATGGTCATGCCGAGGGCAAAGATGGATATCTCTGTACTATTCGCAAGCACTCCTAACAAGGTGGGGATCAGTGTTAACCGAAACCGCTGCGCCATGCTGGTAAGGAAGACCCAACCAGAAAAGGACATCAGGCTTTTCATCTCCTGCCTATCAGCGTACGCCCAGTTTATCTTGATTTTCGATTTCTTCTTAAAGACAAGAAATTTGAACAGGGAAGACAAAAAACCAACTGCACCGGTAATAAAAACCAATTCATATACACCACCATTGAGAATGAGAGCGATGACGATGAAAACGACGGTGCCTACCTTGTGGAACATATCTATCAGTTTGTTCTCCACGAAATACTCGTAGGCCATCATGGCACCATTCATGGGATGCCACACGAATGACAGAACGCTGAATGTTCCGGCTATCACATACAAGACTTTCAGTTTCTCTATCTCTTCCGCTGTCAGGCCTCCAAAGATATTGTTGATAAAGAAGTAGCAGACGAAAAGGGCTAAGAAGATAACAGCATCAATGCTCAGATAGACCTTTGTTGTCAATCCAAGCATATTCTCCACCTTCGTCTGATTACCTTCTGCCAGGTATTTCGCAATGAATCGCTGGATTGCCCCTGAAAGGCCAAAATCTATGATGAAATAGGAAATGAAAGTGCCTACCAGACTATAAAGTCCATAGTCTGACACCCCTATCTGCCGTATCATCCACGGCGTATAGAAGAAAGTGATTGCGATATTCAGGAATATCGCAATATATGAGATTATTGCACCTTTAGCAATTTGACCTTGCACCATTTGCTTTTCTTGTTTGCTACAGGTATATAACCTGTCATTTTATAACACAAGAATGTGATAGCGGCCCGGATGTATGTCTTTTTTGAAGTCTTGTATTTATCATGAAACCTTTCCAGCACAATAGGGTTGAAGAGGTCTTCCACTATAACAGGCTCAAAATGCTCCGCCGTATCAATGGGAAGCGTGGAATATTTCTTAAAGGCTTCTTGAGAGCCGCCATGTGTGCCTGTACCGTCCCATCCCCAATTCCTTACTTTATTGTCCTTTGGGAACACGCACCATTTTTCATCTTTTGGCAAGAGAGAGATAATGAAATCTCCATGAAAAGTTTTTTTCGCGACCTGATAGAGTAAAGAAGAGGCACGAGTTACTTTCGTCGTGTTAAAGATATCTGTCAGTTTCGTTTTATGAACGAATTCCATTAGAAGCTTATGGTCAAACAGCCTATCCAACTTTTCTCGTCTGTCAAACCACATTCCATATCCCCATGCGTTGAATATTGTATTTAATTTGTACACATTATTCTTTATATCATGAGTGTCTATATCTTTGCAACCACAGATGGCTAAAATCGAATTGTCATCTTTGTAATTCTCTAACCCCCAATTAATGTATTCTAAGAAGTTTGGCGCAAATTCGTTATCATCCTCTGAGAAAATGTACTTATTGGTTACTTGTTTTATTTCTTCACGAAGAAGCCCTAAGTTGTTACCCTCACCAACAATCCCGCAATTATGGTCTCTTCGCCTTACAAACAGGTTTTTAAAGCCATTCTGCTTCTCCTTTTCCAAAAGGAAAGCATCAATCTTTTTCCATCCCTCAACATATTTTTCTGACGGAGGATAGTCAAGTCCTACATACACATCGGTCTTGTCTGCTCCAGTACAGCGTTCAAGTGATTCTACACAACGCTTAAAATGCTCATAACGGTTTAGCGTTGGAATGAGAACTGGTGTATATTGTTTTATCTCCATAAAATTTTTTATTACTTTAGATGTATTGGTAAGTAAGCCTTCAATAACTTATGAAGTCATTCACACAGATGATACCTACTATTTAATCATTATTATAAAATCTCGTTTTGCATAATAAAGTTTACTCCTCATGCCCAAACTGTATCTGCTGCACTCCAGAACGTCCCTTTGATAGTTCTTTGAAGTTTCATTCTGCCATTGTAAAGGACTTACTTATTACTTATACTTTAATAGTTTTCAGTATGTCCCCAAAGCTGTTTGAATCTATTTTTTTTCTCTTCCTCTTTAAAATCCAACAACCAATCAATATAGCTATACTTTGGTGCATACCCAAGTTCGTCAATAGTCTTGCTTATATCGAGATGATTGAACAATGCATCTGGCTTCTCAGGGCAATAAATCTTCTTGGATTTTTTATCTCCACAGAACACAGCAATGATACCATCAATTTGTTCTTCAAGCGTTATTTGACGAATGCTGCCAACGTTATATATGCCACTGTGCTTTTTGTCCTCTATGCATCGTTCTATAAGACGTGCAACATCTTTCACATACACCATTTCTTTGCTTCGCGTCGGATTACCCCAAACCTCTATATCTTCACCTCGCTTTGCTTTTTCTATAAGTAGTCGGAAGGAAATCCAACGTTTTACGCCATCAACATGATAATAGGGGTTAGGATTATACATGTATACATTAAAGAAACGCAAGGCATACCATCGGATTCCAAATGTGTTTTGATAATACTGGGTAATATCAATAGCAGCATTCTTTGCAATAGCGTAGATTGAATGGTCTGTAGAAGGCGGGAAACTACGCTGTGCATCAGCGGGCATGGGCTCTGTGCTATTCTGAAGATACCAAAGGTCAGCAGGTGTCTGAGCAAATATGATTTTTTTGCAGCCAACTTCGCGCATATACTCCAACACATTTAACTGTCCCATCGTAAAGGAACTAACGAATAAACGCGGGTCGTATTTGACAGCAGGAAGTACTCCTGCCAAATTGACTACAGCAAACACATCTTCTTTCGGGAGACAATCGAAGGTCTTGTAATCCGCAATGTCAACGCTGTAATATGGAATTCCCCTGCTTTCAAAGAAAGCATTATCGTTTTTTCTATGGCCTACTGCAACAAGTTCATACTTGTCTTGTTCCAACAGGTGCAATAATGTATATGCACCTATACCCCCAGTTGCTCCAAATACGACGATCTTCATTGTGCTCCGTTTTATTTAACAATCACTTTAAGCCACTCCCTCTGATGTGTTATGGCATGTTCAAGTTCCTCCGCAGAATTGAAGTTCAACACCAATGTACCAATAGCGTTGTTGGCCCCCTCAAAGCTTTCTACCGTATCACCTTTTAATACCCAAAGATCTTCTTCTACAATCTCCGCTGGCAAATCCCTGCTTATTTCAAGATGGTCAAACACCCCATCTTTATCAGCATGGAGAATAATCTCAGCCCAGTGACCATTGTAAGGTTTCTGCTCAATCGGTTCCAAGATGGAATCGCCTACCATAGCACGAGTGATAGCCGTTATCATATCTACGCCAGTAGCATAGCGCAACATCTCGCAAAGACGATTGCCACCGCCACGTGGTGTCAGCTCCATGATGTAGGGCTTGCCATTGGTACCCACACGGGTTTCAATGTTATAGACAGAGGTCTTTAGGCCTAATAGCGTGATAAGTCGTTGTATCTCGGATGTCAGATACTCTTCCTGCTCCTTCGTGAAAGTGGAGGGCCAGGAATAGGCAGCAGGAGTGTAAGGATTTGTGGCATCGGCATCGAAACGCTGGGCATTGAAACTTACGAAGGCCAATTTACCGTCGATGGAGATACTGTCAGTATCCGATGAACAACCATCTTTCTCTATGAATTCCTCTACAATGACATGTCCGCTAATGCTATGCTGCATAGCATATTCCAAGGCCGGTTTCAAGTCTTCAGGTCTATCCACACGAGTGACACCCTTGCTACCGGCGGAGTCAGTCGGCTTCACGATGACCGGCCAGGGATACCAATAGATTTCCTTCATAGCAGCCTCAACGCTGTCAAAGCCTTTTGCCTGTGGCACATTGAAACCGTTCTTCTGAAGGAAAGCGCGGAACTTGTCCTTGTTCTGGAGTATCTCTACTGACTCGAAGGGGCCAAAACTAGGCAAGCTCATCTTGTTTTGGACGTAAGAGGCAGCCACAACGCCAGGGTCGACGCCGAAGGACATGATGCCGTCAATCTGCTTCTCCTGGGCAACCTTTAAAACCGCCTCTTTGTCAATAATACTCACATTAACATATTCATCGCTGTATTTGTGGGCTATGTTGTCAGGCAAATAATCTGCCGTGATGACATAGTACCCTAGTTCATGGGCTGCCTTGATGACTGGCAGCAGGTAGCGGATGCCACCAAGGAGCATCAGTTTTTTCTGTTTCATTTTTTGATAATGCAGTTCAAAATGCGATTTAAATCCTCATCTGTCAGCTCGTGGTGCATGGGCAGGCAGATGACTTCGCGGGCCATCTCGGTGGCAACGGGCAGGTTCTCCTTAGTGGCACTGGGCAATGTGCGGTAAGTGCTGAAATCGCTGATGAGCGGATAGAAATACCTCCTGCCAAGGATGCCCTGCTCCTTCATCTTGAAGTACAACTCGTCACGGCTCATACCGTAGGTCTTCTGGTGGACAAAGATGGGGAAGTAGGAGTAGTTGTGCCTAACGCCGGTGAGGTCATCCCAGAACTCGATGCCATCGACGTCCCTCAGCGCCTCACGGTACTTGATGGCGACCTGATGGCGGGCCTCGATGGCGGCGTCAACCTGCCTGAGGTTTAGCAGGCCGTAGGCGCTGCGCATCTCGTCCATCTTCGAGTTGATGCCAGGGGCGACGACCTCGGTCTCACCTGCAAAGCCGAAGTTCTTCAGGTAGTCGATACGTGCCTTCGTCTTCTCGTCGTGCATGACCATGGCGCCACCCTCGATCGTGTTATAGACCTTGGTGGCATGGAAGCTGAGCGTGGACATGTCACCGGCGTTGAGGATGCTCTCGCCGTTGACCTCTACGCCGAAGGCATGGGCGGCGTCGTAGATGACCTTCAGTCCATACTTGTCGGCAATCTGCTGGATGGCCTCGGTGTCGCAGGGCTTTCCATAGACATGGACGGGCATGATGGCTGTGGTCTTGGGGGTGATGGCGGCCTCAATCTTGTTGGGGTCGATGCAGCCTGTATTCCAGTCTATGTCGACGAAGACGGGTTTGATGCCATTCCACCACAGGGCATGGGTGGTGGCCACGAAGCTGTAGGGTGTGGTGATGACCTCGCCGGTGATGCGCAGTGCCTGCAGGGCGGTGATAAGCGGCAAGGTACCGTTGGTGAACAGGCTGACGTATGGTACCTTCAGGTATTCAGCCAGGGCCTGTTCCAACTGCTTGTGGAACGAGCCATTGTTGGTAATCCACTTCGAGTCCCAAATTTCCTGAAGCAATTTGTTTAACTCACCAAGGTCAGGAAGAAGCGGGGAAGTAACAGTAATTTGTTTATTCATAATACATTTATCATTTTCAAATATTCTGGCCATTCGCCCATGTCTTTCCAGGAATGTTCGCTTACTGGGAAGCAACCGACACGACCACCACGAGCTTTAATCTTTTCCATCAGGTGAGTGATGTGGAAAAACTGCCCTTCGGGAATCTCTTCAATTAACTCTGGATTCAGGATATAGACTCCTGTGTTTATCATATAGGTTTGCTCTGGCTTTTCCTGTAAGCCCGTCATTAAGCCATCCTCACCTGTTTCAATGACGCCGTAAGGGATACGGAAGCTTTTGACTGCAGTAACAATAGTCAAATCATTATGATTACTTTTATGATATTCATATACATCACGGTAGTCTTGGTCAATTATAATGTCACAATTGGAGACAAAGAACGGGGTCGTGATCTTTCCTTTCAATAAAGACACGCTGCCTATAGTTCCTAATGGCTTCGGTTCTTCAAAGAAGTCTATATCATAATGATGCTCCAACTGATCCAAATAGTAACGCATCATGTCACTCTTGTAATTCACTGACATGTAGAACTTCTTACATCCTATCCCCTCAAATTGATTCATTATCTCTTCAAGAATAGTCTTGTCGCCCACGGGAACCAATGGCTTGGGGATGACATTGGTAAGAGGCCTCAGCCTAGTACCTTTACCACCTGCCATGATGACCACTGGGAGATGAATCTTATCGCGTTGATTAAGTTCTGCTTTCTTAAAGAGGTCGTTCCAAAACCATACATCCACTAACTCGCCCTGTTCGTCGAGGATAGGCATAACTTCTGCACGCATCCTGCGCATTTTATCTTTGATGCTATCTTCCCCCTCTGATTGGTAGCCATAGATTTTATTCTTTTTCAGAATATATCTAACAGGTTCTTTTAGAGCAATGTTTTGGATGATTGCCCGTTGGATGTCACCAATAGTAATAAGGCCCTCGAAGTGCTCATCGCTGAACACTAAGAGCGTCTTGACCTTCACCTCATCCATCTGCTTCATAGCTTCAAGCAACGAGGTTGACAGTGAGATTATCCTTTCTTTGATTCTATCTATCATGCTTAGCTCTGTATATAGTCACTTTCCTTGCCCCAAAGTTTCTCAAAACGATTGACTTCCATTTCGTGCTTCAAGTCTCGCAGATATGTCATATAATCATATTGAGGTTCAAACCCCAATTGTTCTTTTGTTTTTGATATATCAAGTAAGTAGGTCGGTGAGTCAGGCATATCTGAACGGATAATTATCTTTGAAGGGTGTTTCTTGTCACCAAACACATCAATAATACCCTGAATTTGGTCGCGGCGATTTACCACCCAACCAGTGCCAACATTATATGTTCCACTCTCCCCATTAGCAGAGAGACACTTCTCAATAATCTGTGTACAGTCCTTCACGTAGAAAACATCACGCGCCGCATCTGGGCTACCCCATAGCTCTATATCTTCACCCTTCTTTGCCTGTTCAATAATAGCTCTTTGCCCTGTCCATCTTGACACACCATCCACAAAGTAGGTGGGCTTTGGATGGTAGCAAAAGATATTGGGGAAGCGAAGAATATAAAACTTAAAGTTATACTTAACGGCATAGTGGTGAATAATGTCACAAGCAGCGTTCTTTGTTATTGCATATACCGTGTGGTCGTTATCCAATGGGAATCGCACCTCTGCATCAGCAGGTATTGGCTTTAGTGTTCCTGTCAGATAGAGTATGTCAGACCAGGATTTAGGGAACACGAAGCGTTGCACTCCGGCTTTAACCGCATAGTCCAGCACATTCAGTGTACCATCAAGGTTTGAACGGACGTATTCATGTGGATCGTATCCTTCCATTGTGGCAGGAAGAATAGCGGCCATGTGGATAACTCCATAGACATTCTCATGCGGAAGTTTTGCGTATTCCGACATGTTCATAATATCCACAGACTCATAACGGATTCCATAATCAGAAAAGAATCCATTATCGCTGGGGCGATGGCCTACAGCAACGACCTCATATCCTTTTTCCTTCAGATACAGTGCCGTATAGCAACCGACTTTGCCTGTTGCGCCAAATATGACAATTTGCTTTGCCTGATTACTTGATTTATAAGCAGTCATTTACTAATAATTTTTCATATTTATCAAAAGCCTCTTCAATGGCATCTCTGTTTCCTGCCTGAAGAATCAATTGACCATATCTGTTAAGACTGGAAGTAATGCGATTCACTTTGTCTCCTTTTTTTAGACTAAAGGAGAAGTCTACCACATGAGGCCATCCTTTCACGAATTCTTCGTTAGGTACATGCTTAATCACACTTCCCTCCTCAAATGAGAAAAAACGGACGCCAGAGTATTGAACAGCTTTAGGAGTTGGACTGATGTTTTCGCCCAAAGAAATCTTCAGTAGTTCATCTTCAAGGTTTACTCCTGTAGAAAGTGGTGTCAGCGTGGAAGTGATATAGTCACCACCTAAGCGGGGGCTGGTCTCAATAACGAAGATTCCTCGCTCGTTAATCTTCAACTCTGTATGAGAGGGGCAATTCTCGAAGTTGAGAGCTTTACCTATCCTTGACACAATCTCACAAATCTTCTGCTTGTTCTCTTCAGAGATGTTAGCAGGCTGGATATGTCCAAGCTCGACATTATAGGGAAACTCGGTGGTTTTCTTCTCTGTGAACTGTATCACCTCGCTCTTGCCATCATGATGCAAACTCTCTATGCTATATTCTGGGCCTTCAATGAATTCTTCCACAAGAACGGTGTCCAACTTCGAGACCTCGAAAGCCTCACTCACGGACGCTTCCAGTTCTTCCATTGTACGGCAGAGTTTCACACCCCGACTGCCGGAATTGTCACGAGGCTTTACGATGATGGGGAAGTAGAGGTCTTTGGCTTCATCAGCAGAATGAATCAAACGGCCACGGGCACAAGGAACCCCGCCTTCTATGAAGCGTTGCTTCATCTGATACTTATCAGTACTCCACTGGGCTGTTTCAATAGAGTAGAACGGAAAGCCATACTTCTCTGCCACACGAGCCATCATGACCAAGGGCTTGTCTGTAGCTGCGGTGACAATAGCATCGATATCGTATTTCTCCACGACAGCACACGTCCCCTCGAAGTCCTGGCCACCAACGACTTCGAATGCATCAACATCATCCTTGCAAACAGCATCGGCAGCAGGGTCAATACCAACCGTATATAGTCCCATCAGTTTAGCGCAATTGATGATGGACTTTTGAAGTGGTCCAACGCCGAAGATGAGGACAGATTTCTTACTTTGACTCATTATTTGATTTCGTTTATCGCCTTTTCGAATGTATCGCAGATGAAGTTGATTTGATCTTCTGTCAAAGCTGCATACATCGGCAATGTTATCTCGTTGTCGGTGACATACTCTGTCTGGGGAAGGACGGCGCCTAAGTCTGCAAATGTGGAGAACTTATGTGCTGCGGGATAATGAACACTGGTCTGGATGCCTGCGGCATGGATGTACTCGCGAATCTTGTTCCGGCGTTCCTTGGTGCTGTTGAGCAAGACAACAGGGAAGATATAATTGCTGACAAACTCTGTGTTGTCGGCAAAAGGAACGGCAATATCATCTAACTTGCTTAAGCGGTCAACATATTGCTGGCGGACCTTGATACGTGTCTGTAAATCTCCAGGCAGCTTCTTCAACTGCTCTATGGCGATAGCGGCACGGATGTCATCCATACGGAAGTTATAGCCCAAGCAGGTGATGTCATACTCCGTAGCATGACCGCTGGCACGCTGGTAGCTCATGGTGCTCATGCCATGAGAGCGGATGAGACGGGCTTTTGCTGCCATCTCCTCGTTGTTGGTGATGAACATGCCACCCTCACCAGTAGAGATGTTCTTGTTGCTGAAGAATGAGAATGAAGCACAGTCACCAATGGTGCCAAGTTTTTTACCTTTGTATTCGGAAAGAGGCCCGTGGCATGCATCCTCGACCACTTTCAGATTGTGCTTCTTGGCTATTGCCATAATCTCATCCATTTTACAAGGGAAGCCAGCCATGTGGACAACGACGATGCCTTTAGTCTTGGGAGTAATCTTACGCTCAATGTCAGCAGGGTCAATGTTGATGTGGTCTGGACCCACGATGTCAGCAAAGACCGGTGTCGCACCCACATAGCGGATGCAGTTGCAGGAGGCTGCGAATGTCAGGGAGGGACAGATGACCTCATCGCCAGGGCCAAAGCCACAAACCATGCAGGCGACATGCAGGGAGTCGGTGCAGTTAGACATGGACACGGCGTATTTCACATGCCACATGTCGATAAACATCTGTTCCAGTTCTGCATTCATTGGGCCAGTAGAAATCCAGCCAGATTTAATGGTGTCGTAGGCTGCCTGAGCCTCACGGTCGTCAAAATTGAGATTAAAAAGTGGAATTTTGTATGCCATAATCTTTTTACTATTAATGATTTGCCTGTTTGTTATTGTAAAAATATTGCCAAAGTGGTGCAAGCATGACTCCTTCAATCATCTCACCTCCTTGCATCACTTTTAGCAATTCTTCTTCTGTTACTTCAAAGACTTGAATGTCTTCTGTGTTTTCCGGGCAGGGAGATTTGCGCTTAACGACTCCCTCAGCTAAAAAGGTATAGCTGCAGTTGGTCATGGCACTGGGGTTGGGCGCGTATTTTCCTACCAGCGACCATGAGCCACCTGAGTACCCAGTCTCCTCTAAAAGTTCCCGCTTTGCTGCATCAATGGGCTGTTCACCCGGGTCGCACATACCGGCACACAGTTCATAGACACACTGCTGTATGCCATGCCGATATTGTCGTTCTAAGAGATACTTACCTTCAACAGTCTTTGCAATGACGTTGACCCAGATAGGATATTCCAATACATAAAAGTCTGGTATTTCTATACCCTTTGTCGTCAGGACAACATCCTTGCGGAGGGAAAGCCAAGGACATTGGTAGACATACTCACTTCTGAGCAGTTGCCAATGCTGATTACATCTTTTAGTCAAGGTTCCGTCCTCTTTCTTCATGCTCAAAGTTCGTGCGTCCTTTCAGTAGCAAATGAACAAGCTCGAGCGAGGAATAGACTCTACATCTTCTGATCTAAGTTTTTGCCAGTTTCCTCATGTTGGAAATTTGGCAAGAAATCTTTTATGGCCTCAACTACTTGTGCTTTGGTGAAGTTTTCCTTTGCAAAGATGCCTTCCAACTTATCAAAGAAAGAGTTCACCTCATCCATTTCATGGCGAGTTGTCTGCTCTACCACGCCAAGGGCTTGGAAGCGCTGCATGTCAATCTTCTCACCAGGGACGTAGAACTCTTCGTAGGCCTTTTCACCTGTCGTGTCACTCTTGAAGTACACCGTTGGGTACTTCACAAGTTGAGAGTTGAGGGTTGAGGGTTGAGAGTCAGTTAAATCAAGTTGAGAAGCTTTGAGTATTGCTTCTTTATCAGAAGTGCAGGGGTCTTTCTCGAAGCCGTTGGCTTTGACAAAGTCATCACAGATGGCGGAGAAAGTGAGCATCTGGTCTTCGCCGAGTTTGGGGAAGAATACTTCGCCGCCTTTGCCTAAGATACAGGCGAGCATGCAAATCTGTCCGCTCTCCTCGGGGCTTACAAAGTAACGCTTTACATCACTTGGAGCGGCCAAAGGCTGACGCTTCTGCATGCGGTGAATCCAACCATCGGGCAGCGAGCCATTGCTGAAGGCGACATTGGCAAAACGGGCGGTAGTCACTTTGAAGTACTTATTGTAGGCCATCACCAGATCTTCCATGATGCGCTTCGAGGCTCCCATAATATTAACAGGGTTGGCGGCCTTATCTGTGGAGACGCAGAAGAAATGCTTGGGCGGATAGACAGTTAGCAGGTCCATCAGTTTTTTTGCCTTGATGTCGTTGTTCTCGATGAGTGCCTGAACGCTGTAGCGGTCCTTCTCGCTGCGCACATGCTTGTGGGCAGAGAAGTTGGCGACGATATCAAAGCCTTTATCTTCACGGAAGATGCGTTCGAAGATGGGGTCTGCGAAGTTTAACGTATAGCAGCGGAACTCATCGGGGACATAAAGACCGTTTGTTGAGCGCACATCACGAACCAGTTCTGCTAGACCATTCTCGTTGAGGTCTACGACCACCACACTCTTAGGTTCAAAGCGTAGTACTGCTTTGATGAAGCTGGAGCCAATGGAGCCAGCACCACCAATAACACAGACTTTCTTGTCTTTAATTTCCTTAGTGAGTGTCTCCTTGTTTGCCTCTATATCTGCAGCAAACATACTGACAGGACGGAAGGTTACGCTGTCAGCAATAAATTTATCTAAGTTAAACATAAAATGTATTATTTGTCCTTAAAAGAACTGGTTCACAAGACTTAGTTAAGAACTCGATAAAGTAGAGATCCAAGTGCTATTGTAATACTGGCTCCACGTATCCATAATTGGCGCGTTGTGCCTATCTTTGAATTCTGCGCCATTGCTTCATTAGGCTCGACATAGAGGATGTCACGCTGCTGCATGTAGTAATAGGGGGAGTTGAGAAGGTTGGCATCACGGAGATCCAACTCATGAATCTCATACTCGCCGTTGTCCATCTCACGTAGGAGCTTCACATTGTCACGCTTGCCATAGATAGTCATATCGCCTGCAAGGGCCAGGGCTTCCAGGACGGTACACTTGTTGCGGGTGATACTAAAGGTGTTGGGGTATTTCACCTCACCCATGACGGTGACCTCGTAGTTCTCGAGGATGGTGTTGACGATGCAGTCGGTCTCTTGGTTGAGATAGGGCATAATCTTATTCTTGATGGTGTCATTGGCCTGCTCAATTGTCAGACCGGCGAGGTGAAGATTGCCGATGATGGGAAAGTCGACGGTACCATCGCTCTCCACAAGGTAATAGTGTAGCTGTCTACGGCTACTGCCGATGTACTGCTGGCCTGTACTCGGGTTTGGAGGACTGATGGGGCTGGGCTCAAGGAAATTGAACGGTAGAACTGCTGCATTGTCGTTGGCGGAATACACGAAGATGGCCAGGCGGTCCTTAGGCTTAATGGTCATGTCGTAGAGGGTGGCCCCCTTGCTGCCGTCGAACTCAGCGGAGTTCTGGAAGTAGGGCACGTCCTTGACAGAGGCACAGCTGAGTAACAAGAGTGTCAGGGAGAGACACAAATAAATGTTCTTCATTTGTGAGATAAGAAGTGAGAAGTGAGAAGTGAGAGGTGAGAGGTGAGAGGTGAGAGTTAGATGAACTCCAGCATCTCGGGCGAGACGTGGGTGATGCCGATGGCGGTCTTTGTCTCACGGATGAGGGCAACGACGATGCGATGACGGTTGATGCGCTTCACCTCACCCTCAACGCCTTCGAAGGGGCCAGTGACGATGCGCACCCGACGGTCAACCTTGTCGATGAAGTCGTTGTAGGTCAGGGGTATGCGCTGGCTGAGCGGGTCAGGACAGGTGGCAGAATGGATGAAGTTCTCCATCTGACGGTCGGGAATCCAGACGATCTGCCGCGCCTGGTCGATGGTGCGCGGCGGGACGGACATGAACTTCAGCTTGCTGCACTCGGCGTTGAAACGCTTCAAGAGCTTCAGCTGAATCTTCATGGCGTGGACGAAGACGATGTTATTGATGGAACGGTCCTGTGCACCTTCACGCACCTCACCGAAAGCGTTGCGTGGCAGCTCCTGGATATGGAGGAAGCAGTCGTAGCCCTGGGCACGCAGCTGGGAGGCCAGGCTCTTGGCCCTCACCTGCTTGGCATAGTGGATGTACATGGGGTACCACCGGTAAAGGGCATCATCCTCTTCTTCCAGGATGGGAGTATAGAAATGCTGGTCGATGGTGAAACGAAGCGCGTCCTGCTGCTTCATGAAAGTTGCCATCAGGGAATCAGTATGGCCAAGAACCGGTGTGCTCGTGTCCATGACACGAGGCTCCAATGGGCTAACATTTGCTTCTATCATTCAACAAACCTATTGCGCTTATCCACAGCAGCAAAAGTCCTGAACCATGAAACTTTTATGATGAGGCGACCTTCCGGTTAGCTGGTTGTGAGCCATCGTCAGTGCTACTGAGCATCGGCAGACGTACTACCTGCTGTCGCAACGCTGACACACTCGGGAAATCGGCTGCAAAGGTAATATTTTTTTTTTAAATAACGCGAAATGAGAGAAAATTTTACATTCAACACACATTTTTTTTTCTTTTCCGTTCTTTTCTCTACTTTTCTTCGTACTTTTGCACGAAAATTCTACTTATGACACTTCATATCTTCAATCCGGAACACGACATTGCGCTGGCCAGCGGCCTTGCAAACTTCACTGCTCCACATGCTGGCAGACAACTGCGCCATGACCTGGGATGGTTGCCTGTGCTATGGGCTTCGGAAGACGATGCTGTGCTGGTCGAGGACGTGGCTGCCGCCAGACGCGCCATCGCCAGACGGACGGTGGGTACCCGGCTGTTGGTTGACGGCAGGGTGCTGTCGTCGCTGACCGTCAGCCACATCGAGCCTTGGGGATGGAACGCTGCACTCTGCGCCCAGCTGCGCCGCCATGGGCTGAAAGCGACTGACGGCAGGGGAGGAGCACTACCGTCAGCCGAGCAGCTGCAGGGCATCCGTGAGCTGTCACACCGCCACACTGCTGCCAGCATCCTGCCACTGCTACAGACCGATGGCACCATCGGCGAAGCCATCGTGTGCCACAGCATGGAAGAGGTGGCTGAGCAGGTGGGACGCTTCGGAAGGGCAGTGGTGAAGGCCCCCTGGTCGTCCAGCGGACGGGGGGTGAGGTTTATCAATGACGGGTGCTCCGGCGGCAAAACCGCCGGACACAGCGAAGGCGAAGAAGGCAAAAACGCCGGACACAGTGAAGACGGAAATATTGCCGGGTGGCTGCGCAACACGCTGCAGCGCCAAGGAGCGGTGATGGCCGAGCCTTATTATAATAAGGTAAAAGACTTCGGCATGGAATTCTATTCTGACGATGAAGGCCACATCAGCTATCAGGGGCTGTCGCTCTTCCACACCTCCAACGGGGCCTATACGGGCAACATCATCGCCACGGAGCAGGCGAAGCGCAAAGTGCTCAGCCGCTACCTCCCCACCCTACTGCTTGACGAGACACAGGAGCGCATCTGCCGCGTCCTCGGTCCGGTGTTCAAGGGTAGATACCGCGGTCCCTTCGGCGTGGACATGATGGTGGTGAGGAAGTTGGATGCCAACTATTTACATCCTTGCGTGGAAATCAACCTCAGGCGCACCATGGGACATGTGGCCCTGGCCCTGAACAAGGTGTACAACCCCACCGAAGACGACGAGATCAAGCACGTCATGCGCATCAACTACATCAAGAACAACTACAAACTACAAATCAAACGACAATGAAACACTACCTGAAACTGCTAAGTTTATCACTTATCATTTGTCATTTATCATTCAGCCACGCAGTGGCGCAATACAAGTCACAGGTGTGGTGTCCTGACAATGGCGACGGCACCTACACCAACCCTGTCATCAATGCCGACTACAGCGACCCTGACGTGTGCGTGGGCGGCCCCGACGGCGACGACTATTACCTGACGGCCTCATCGTTCCAGTGCACTCCCGGCCTGCCCATCCTACACTCTAAGGACCTGGTAAACTGGGAGATTGTGGGCCATGCGCTAAAGGAGCTCTACGAGGGTGATGAACAGCTCATCGAGCACTTCAGCAAGCCACAGCATGGCGCTGGCGTATGGGCGCCGAGCATCCGCTATCACGATGGCGAATACTATATTTATTGGGGCGACCCCGACTACGGTGTCTACATGGTGAAGACCAAGGGGGGCGACCCTGCTGGTGAGTGGGAGAAGCCCGTATGCGTCATACGCGGACAGGGCTACATTGACACCACACCGCTGTGGGACGACGACGGCCGCTGCTATCTGGTGAACGGGTGGGCCAACTCGAGAGCGAAGTTCGCCTCGGTGCTCACCGTCCGCGAGCTGAGCGCCGACGGCACGCGCGCCATCGGCCAGCCTGTCATCGTCTTCGACGGCAACGGCACTGAGAACCGCACCTGCGAGGGGCCGAAGTTCTACAAGCGCGACGGCTGGTACTGGATTATGTGTCCGGCCGGTGGCGTACCCACGGGATTCCAGTTAGCCATGCGGTCGAAGAGCCCTTACGGTCCTTATGAGCACAAGGTGGTGCTGGCACAGGGCAAGACCGCCATCAACGGCCCTCACCAGGGGGGATGGGTGCACACGAAGTATGGCGAGGACTGGTTCCTGCACTTCCAGGACAAGGAGGCCTACGGCCGCGTGGTGCATCTGCAGCCCGTCGACTGGTCATCAGGGTGGCCCATCATGGGCAAGAAGGGTGAGCCGGTCGTTACGTATAAGAAGCCGAAAGCCTCCCCCGAAGCCTCCCCCGAAGCCTCCCCCGACCCCTCCGAAGGAGGGGGGGAGGGGCCTAACCCCGTGGAAAGCGACGAGTTCAACAGTCCGCTGATAGGCAAGCAGTGGCAGTGGCAGGCCAACTATGACGAGAAGTTCGGCATGCCGACGGCCTTCGGCACTTTCCGCATCTACACCCACAAGCTGGATGAGGGCTGGAAGAACCTGTGGATGGTGCCCAACATGTTGCTGCAGAAGACACCCGCCGACAAGTTTACCGTGACGACCAAGCTGCGCATGACTTCCAAAGCTGACGGACAGTTTGGCGGTCTCATCATCATGGGGCTGGACTACTCAGCACTCGTGGTGCGCCGCATGGGAGAGGAGTTCCAGCTGGTGCAGATGACGTGCAAGGCAGCCGACAAGGGCAAGCAGCAGACGGAGAGCATCATTGCCACGCTGAAGCCCACGGCCAAGGACGCCATCGACTATAAGCCGGGCATCCACGAGGACATCTACCTGCAGATGGCCGTCGATGACTCGAAGGTACATTTCGCTTACAGCCTGAACGGCAAGAAGTTCACTGCCTGTGGTGACGAGTTCGCCATGAAGGAGGGCAAGTGGATAGGGGCAAAGCTTGGCTTCGTGTCAGCTGAGAGCGACGCAAAGGCTGACCGCGGCTGGATAGAGGCTGACTGGATCCGCTTGACGCCATGAGGCCTTGAGGCCATGAACTGCAAGATTTTGCAGAAAAAGTTTGGCAGTCTCAGACGAAGTTCGTAACTTTGCATTCGCTTTAACTGAATAATTCTGATACCTGGACATTATGAGACAGCTCAAAATCACTAAATCCATCACGAACCGTGAGAGCGAATCCCTGGAGAAATACCTTCAGGAAATCAGCAAGGAAGAGCTTATCAGTGCTGAAGAGGAGACAGAACTGGCACAGCGCATCCGCCAAGGCGACCAGAAAGCGGTGGAAAGGCTGGCTAAGGCCAACCTACGCTTTGTGGTGTCG
>Ga0310691_10003548_pt1 | contig 18569 bp, 15 predicted proteins | sample 176DNAGHGlowgp2_FD_203887 | JGI IMG/M metagenome (GOLD analysis project Ga0310691, IMG submission 203887) | Sheep rumen microbial communities from Palmerston North, Manawatu-Wanganui, New Zealand - 1766 DNA GHGlow gp2 (v2) (version 2) | ecosystem: Host-associated > Mammals > Digestive system >...
AAAAGGCGAAGGCTGCCGGCGAGCAGGCCAAGGTGGTTGTACGCAATGCCCGCCGCGATGCCATGGACCTTCTCAAAAAGGCCCAGAAGAACGAGGGAATGAGCGAAGACACCGAGAAAGAAGGCGAGGCCGAGGTGCAGAAAATCACCGACAAGCTCGTCAAGAACGTCGATGAAATCGTAGCGGCAAAGGAGAAGGAAATCCTTACAGTGTAGAGTCTCTACAGCGCCATACAGTCAAAGTCTGTAATCGTACCGCGGCCTTCGGTCACCAGGATCCGGAGGTCGCTGGCTTTATAGTCTCCGCTGAAACGTGGTTTCTGTGAACCGCCGGTTGCGCTCATCTCCAACAGAGTCTGGAACTGGCCTCCGCCGAGGTTCAGCTGCACCTTGTATTTGCAATTGGTATCCATCCTCCACTGCAGATCGAACTTCTTGAAAGCCACGTCCGGTTTAAGGCTGAAGGTTACCTCCTCACCTGCGTTAAGCGTTATGGGGAGCACTCCGGCAAGAGCGGCATTACCCGTGCTGAACGTCTTGAGCGGATCGGCAGGGTCCTGCATGGTAAGCATGTCCCCCAATCTGAGGTCCACGGATGAAGCCCCGATGTAAATTTCAAAGAGCCCCGGCTCGATTACCGGCTTAAGATTCCTGTCGAGCATGGTAAAGTCTTCCGGGCCGAGTTTAAACTCCACTTTCCTGCTTTCTCCAGGCTCCAGGGTAATCCGCTCGAATCCACGAAGCATCCTGTCGTAAACCGTAATGGAACTCACAAGGTCATGGATATATAACTGGGCAATCTCATCTCCCTTGCGGGAACCGGTGTTCTTGATTACGCAGGACACTGTGAGGCTGTCGCCCGGCATTATGCGGGATGACGACAGTTGCATGTCGGAATATTCGAATGTCGTATAACTGAGCCCGTAGCCAAAGTCGTACAGAGCCCCTGCAGCACGAGTTTTCTTGCCTTCCGGTCCAACCCCGACATATCCGTCCACCTGAGAATTGGGCTTAAAGGGGAAATTGAACGGAATCTGCCCGACGGTTCGAGGGAAGGTGACGGTAAGTTTGCCGCCTGGATTGTATTCGCCCAGCAGCACCTGAGCAACGGCGGTTCCCCCGTGAGCTCCGGGATACCAGGCTTCGAGGATGGCGTTCGCGTTGCGGTCGGCCCAGTTCACGCTGAGGGGCCGGCCGTTTATCATTACCACAACAAGCGGTATCCCTGCCTTGTGCACTTCCTTAAGCAGGAGTTCCTGCACGGGAGGAAGGTCGAGGCTGGTGCGGGAACGGTTCTCTCCGCAAGTACGAAGATTGCCCCCAACCACGACTACCGCCACATCGGCATCCCTGACAGTACGGACAGCCTCGGCGATTCCGGCAGATTCCTCATCTGTGGGCACATATCCATATATTTCAGAATCCGGCCACTGCGAATCCACATGGTCACAGCCCTTCGCATAAACCACTTCCGCCTTACCCTCGAGGGCTTTGCGCAGCCCCTCATAAACAGTCACGGATTCGGTGGCCTGCGGGCCGTAGTGCACATGGGCGTAGCCATCTTCATTAGCATTCGGACCAAGCACGGCAACTTTATGGAGTTTCCCGACATCCAACGGCAGCAGACCGTCGTTTTTGAGCAACACCAGCGACTCCAGGGAAGCGCGCAGAGCCACCTCGTTGTTTTCCGCCCCGTTCACTACCCTGTCGGCCTCCTTCATATCCGCCTCGCTGGTGTAGGGATGATCAAACAGGCCTACAATAAATTTTACGCGTAGTATGTCACGCACGCGCTCGTCCACGGTCTCGATGGACAGCGCGCCTTCGTTCACGAGTTCACGGATGGGAAGGATGTAACTGTCCGGGCTGCGGAAGGTGCAGCGTATGTTCAGGCCCGCCTCAACGCTCTGACGCACCGACTCCTTCATATCGGCGGATGTGTGATGCTTGAGATGAAGATATTCCACAGCATCGGAGTCGGATACCACATATCCGCGGAAGCCGAAATCCCCGCGTAAGCGATCGTAGAGCCAGTATTTGCTGCCCTGAATTGGCTCGCCGTCGTAATCGTTGTAGGAGCTCATGACACCCAGCAGCCCACCCCGACGGATCACCTCTTTCCAGGGATACATGTGAATGTTTTCCACTTCATGCGGGGTTTCGTGGGGGTCGCACCTGGCCATTCCTTCGCGGGCGCCTTTGCCGTTGGAATAGATGGCATAATGCTTGGCCGTGGAGGCCACCTGGTAGTCGGTCTGGAGTCCGCGCACCATCTGGATGCCAAGCTCGGCAACCAGATAGGGATCTTCGCCGTAAATCTCTTCGTAGCGGCCCCAGCGCTGGTCGCGTCCGACATCGAGAATGGGGGCATACACATTTGTGTAGCCCATCAGCCGTCCTTCCCGGCCAGTAATGTATCCCACCTGCCGGATAAGATTGCGGTCCCACGTGTGTCCCAGTCCCAGCTGAGTGGGGAAGTTGGTAGCTTTGTAGGATTCCACCCCGCGTATTCCCTCGTTGGTGAAGTCGGTGGGGATGCCGAGGCGGGTTTCCTCGACAAAGAAACGCTGTACCTCGTTCAGAGCCCAGCCGTGTTTGGATGCCGGCCAGATATAGGGGCTTTCCGTGCTGGGTGGTGTGCCCCATCCAACAAAAGAGTTAAGGTGCTCGTCGATGGCACCGATGCCGTCTTTCCATATTTTGTTTTTCCACTCCGGGGTGGGCAGTTGGTCCTGCAGCACCCGGCGGTAGCCGTAAAGAGTCGCCATCTGGCAGGTCTTCTCTTCAAGCGTCATCTGCCCCAAAAGGTCTTCGATGCGGGCATCCAGCGGAGCCCGCGGATCCTCATAAACATCCTTGATGCCGTTCTTGTTGAAGTCTATCCAGCCTTTGTGGTAGATTTTATTCGCTTTAACGTTTTTTTTTGAAGCGGTGGCTGCATGCAACTGCACGGAAACTGACAGGATAGCAGCTGAAATCAGGAATATGCGGATTGTTTTCATATTCTGGACTTATCAATAAGGGCTTCGGCATAGCGCTGGCCAAGCAAGATGCAGCCTGCGCGGTTGAAATGTGTGCTATCGGCTTTCGCAGGGCACCCTTCTGCACTCACACAGATGCAGTCCGGGATTTGCTCCGCAGTCAGCCGAAGTATGGGGTTGATTATTGATGCACCTTTGTAGGCGTAGTTGACTTCCCCGACAACTATGGGCACACTCCCAAGGGCTGAACGCAGGTTTGCAACAAATCCGGAGAAGCGTTCTGTGTAGGTCTCCGCCCTGCCTGGGATGTAATCACTCTCACCCTGATGCCATAGAATCGCCTTTAGTTTTCCGTATTTACATGCCTGCAAGGTCCGGCGGATAGCTTCATCGTAAAAAGATGGCATCTCAGTTCCCCAGAGGGCTTCATCGTCCCCGTCATTTTTGCTGAAAAGATATCCGCCGCTGCCCTTTTCCCACTGCTCCAGACGAGATCCACCACGAGCGTTCACAACCAGCAGCACCGGACGACCGTTTTGGCAATGCATGGTCTCTGCGAAGGAAAGACCGAGGCTGTAACCCTGCATGGACATTTTCTTGCGGATGGTGGAGTACTGGTTCAGCGGTGCACTTGCTTGCACTATGTCTCCGTTGGAATTCAGCAGATAAACTCCCGTGATCGGGGTGAAATCTTCCGGCAACACTTCTCCCCGCCCGGCCATATTCGACTGTCCAATAAGGAGATAGACATCGTATTTTTTTCTATCACAAGCCAAACATACGTTCAGTAGGAGTAACAAGAATACAATCTTCTTCATCGGAGCATATCTTATACGAGGTTCACCAGTTTTTCATCCAAAGATTCCTTGTCTGCTTCTTCCACGAAGGCAACTTTGACCGGCACGGCGAACAAGCGCCCCCGGAGGATATCATCTATCTTCTTGCAGTCGAGCACGCGGGCAGCGTCCTTTTCTGTTGTCAGGAGTGCGGCGGTGGGATATTTGCGCACCGCTGCGGCAATCTGCCACATATCCACCTTAGAGTAGGCGTGATGGTCAGGGAACTTGAGCACCTCGACTATCTTGTATGTATCGCTCAAATGTGCCTTCAACTGGCTATCGTCCGCAATGCCGGTAAACAGGATAGCGGTCTTGGAATAGGTATAGCGCATATCTGCCTCCTCAGGGAAAACAGGAACCGGGGCATCGTAATCCAAAGTGGTGAAATACAAGGGTTTGTCAGCAGCGAGTTGCAACTTCTCCCTCCATTCATCCCTGTCTTCCGGATCAAGTTCGTGGGGGCATTTGGTCACTATCACCAGGTCGGCGTCGTGTATGCGGGAAGGAAGGTCGCGGAGCCGGCCGAAAGGGAGAAGTTTATCCTCGAAGATGGGACGTTTCCAATCTACCAGCACCATGTTCAGGCTGGCGTGAAGTTTCTTGTACTGAAATGCGTCATCCAAGACGATGATGCCGGCTCCGGCCTCAACCAGCCTGGCGCATCCTTCCACCCGGTTCTTGTCCACCGCAACCGTGACGGCCGGGAACTTGCGCTTGATCTGCAGGGGTTCATCCCCGCTAAATGCGGCGGTGCTGTCCGTCTGCACCAGCTGGAACCCTTTGCTCTTGCGTTTGTAGCCGCGCGAGAGCACCGCCAAATCAGTGTTCTCCCAACGGTCGCTGTCCTGCAGCAGGCGCAGTATCATCTCCGTATGCGGGGTCTTTCCGGTGCCGCCCACGGTGATATTGCCCACGCAGATGGTGGGGACAGCGGCACCGGAAGCCTTCCGCCAGGCTTTGGCGGCGCGCTTAAGTATAAGACGATGTATCAGCATTTGGTTCTTATCAGACGGTATATCAGTCAAAGATAACGTTTTTTTTTGATTATTTGTATTGCCTTTTTTTAGTTGTGGTTTTGAAGATTTTAAATAATTACGTAAATTTGCATAACGTTAAATAGCGTATTATTATGAAAAATACTCGTAATCCGTTTATTCTCACTCCTTTTGTCCCTAAACAGTATTTCTGCGACAGGGAAAACGAGACCACACAACTATGTAAGCACATTCTGAACGGAAGGAATGTTGCACTATTCGCTAAGCGACGTTTGGGCAAAACCGGGCTTATTCGCCATTGCTTCGAACAAGATGAGATAAAAAACGCCTTTAACACTTTTCTTGTGGATATTTACCCGGCCGGAAGTCTTAAGGAAATGACTTCCTTGTTTGCAAAAGAGGTATTCTCCAATTCCAAGGCACCAGGCATACAAGACAAAATTTTAAGAGGGCTCAAATCTGTTCAACCAAAAATCGCATACAACGAGTTAACATCAACGTACTCCCTTTCGATAGGGATGGGGGACATTTTCCAACCCGAGAAAACTCTGGAAGAGATATTATCTATAATTGACGGCATGAAGAAACCCTCTATAGTTGCAATTGATGAGTTTCAAAAAATACGTGATTTCCAGGAAAAGAATGCGGAGGCATACCTTCGAACAGCATTTCAAAAGTGCAAGAACATCGTATTTCTTTTCACTGGGAGCATTGGGCATTCGATGAACAATATTTTTAAATCACCAGACAAACCATTTTACAATAGTGCAGTAATGATGACTATAAATGTGATCGACCGGGATGTGTATAAGGATTTTGCATTGAAAATGTTCCATTCTGGTGAAAGAGATATCGAGGAGGCGTTAATTGAGAAATGCTACGATTATTTTGATGGCGTCACCTGGTACAATCAGTTGATGATGAATGAGGCTTATGCACAGACAGATAAGGGGGGAACCATATCTATAGAAGCTTTTGATAGCATATACGAAGCCATCATAGCCCAACAGGCGTTTTCCTATCAAGAACTGTTTTCCCGTTTCTCGTCGAAACAAAAACAACTGTTGTTGGCTATAGCCAGAGAAGACAAGGAAGGGGCAATGGTAACTTCGCAGGCATTCCTTCAAAAGTATGGGTTAGGCGGAGCCAGTTCATCGCAAACCGCTGCCATCGCATTAAAAAAAGGAAATTATATATCGGATAACGGGAATAAGAAACAAATAACAGATTTAATCTTCCGGGACTGGCTTAAAAAATTATAATTATGGAGTTAAATAACGGTTATGCCATCCCTTGCCCGGGATTCGGCACTTTCAAGACCCCTGACGGGGACGTTTGCGTGGATGCGGTCCGCGAGGCGATTCTCGCTGGTTATACCCACATAGACACTGCGGCCGTCTATGGCAATGAGCGCTCTGTAGGAGAGGGTGTAAGGCAGGCGGGGAAGCCCCGCGGAGAGTTGTTCATAACCAGCAAACTCTGGAACACCGAACGCGGCTACGACAACACTCTTCGTGCCTGCGAAAAGAGCCTGCAGGACCTTGGAATGGATTATCTGGATCTCTACCTGATCCACTGGCCTGCCAACGAGCTCCAGTTCGGCAGCAAAGCCACCGGCATCAATCTGGATACCTGGAGCGCTATGGAACGCCTGGTGGACGAGGGGCTTGTACGCAACATAGGTCTGAGCAATTTCTATCCTTCACACATGGCGCCAATCCTTGCGGCGGCAAATATCGCCCCGGCGGTGGACCAGATTGAATACCATCCGGGACTGCTTCAAGAAGAGACGGTTGCGCTCTGCAAGGAGCAAGGAATACTGGTGGAAGCATGGAGCCCGCTGGGAAGGGGACGCCTGCTGGAAGATGCGACGCTTGCCGGAATCGCCGCCGCCCACGGTAAAAGCGTCGCCCACGTGCTGCTGCGGTTCTGCGTTCAGAACGGAGTGCTGCCGTTGGTAAAATCAGTTCACACCGAGCGCATCCGAGAGAATCTCAATTTCCATGATTTCACTCTGAATGCTGAAGAGATGACCGCAATAGCCGGCCTTCCGGAAACGCGCGTAGGGTCGCATCCCGACACCGCAACCTTCTGACGACACGGGCTAAACCGCGCTTTCCGTATGTGCGTTCACAAGATAAACGATTGACAGATACGGAATTCCGGAATGGGTTTCCAGGCCGATTTCGCAGGTTCTTCAGAACAATAAATCAGATAGCGTTGCGTTCAATGATAAGGACGGGGCTGTCCCAGAGTGGGAGGTCCTTGAATCCGTCAGTTGTCTTCAAGGCCGATATTTCGTGGATATAACCTGTGAGCAGATCTACATAGACAGGGTCCTTGAGATTCAATCCCTTCAGCCTGACATCCATACACAATCTGTCCAGAGTATCCGAAGGACGGGCACCTGACAGCCAGAGCAGGCATCCCACGGCTTCGCCTTTGCGGCCGACACCTATGCAGGTTACCTCTCTCGTGCCGGCACATTCCACCGTCACTCCCTCCTTCGGTTCAAGATCCGAAGAGAACACGCTCGTAACATGCTGTACGGCATAGAACTTGGGACGTTTATATACCGGCTCTTTGTTCCCGTTCATCCGAATCAGGCCGAAGGACTGCAGCATCCATCCGTAATTCAAATCCACCATGGTAAAGAACGAATATGGAATGCCCAGTCCCCAATGAGCCAAAGCCTGCCGCAAATCCCATTTTGCCTGGCTATATTCATTCCACTCTATGTTGCGCATGGCATGGCCGTATTCCAGTTGCCCGGGGCAACCGGTCTCTCCCTGCAGCAGTTTGATGGACGGGGAATACCTGTCAATATCCTCACGGAGTTTTTTTATGGCAGGTATTATACTTTCTGGAAGAGGCCAATATGCGTGGAAGGTTATATAATCAATATACTTGATTCCGTCCTGAGCTGCTATCAGTTCCATCGCCTGTCGTATATATTCCCGGTCCGGAGAGCAGCTGCCGAACGCGGCTATTTTCGCCCCCGGATCCTCTTCGCGTATGGCTTGGGCAGTGCGTACGAAAAGGTTTGCATAAAGGGCATACGAATCAAGGTTTTTGCGACCGTCCGGTTCGTTCCAAACTTCCCACATAGTCACTTTCCCTTTATAGCGGGCCACGCATGCCTTGACATAACGCAGCCAGGCATTCATAATCGGGCCGTCCGGAAAGAGTTTGGCATTCAGGTCATGCCCGTGTTTGGAATAAACAGGATTGCCGTAGCAAAGGCACATCCACGGATGAACCCCTTCGGCCAAAAGCCCGTCCACATGGGCATCCAGCCAGCGGAAATCATATTTCCCCTTCTTTTGTTCCGTCTTAGCCCAGCCACTCTGAAGACGACCGTACCCGACGCCGGTTTCTCCTACATACTGCTTGAACTGTTCAAAATCTGCGTAATCCCGGTCCATTGTTTCCACTCCAACGCTCCAGCAGGAAGGCGCGTCAAGCAACGATCGCACGGCGTTTAGTTCCCCTGCCACCGGCAATGGTGCCGGATGTGCCCGGAGATTCTCCCAGGTAACGGATTTCTTCAGTTCCTGCGCTCCGGACAAATAGTATATCATCAAGAATGGCAATGTTCGGAGTAATAACCTTTTTTTCATAGAAAACTTGGTGTGCTGAATTTCAATTACTTACGCAAAGTCGTCTGGTTCATTTTTACCAGACGACTTTGGATAACTTACTAATAATCAAAGGTAATGCAAACCATTAAAGGTGGCGTTGCCGATGTCCGACACCGGGCCGACGTGCCGCAGGGATGGTGCCGCGGTAGACGTGAGGCCGGCTTCAAGGGCGGGGCCGAACAGATGGTAGGAACGGGATATCTGCCCGCCGAAAAGCAGGCATTCGATGCCGTATTCCGCGAGGATGGGCGCAAGGGCCTCAGCCAAAATGCCGCCGACCTCCGCAAAACGCTGCGCGGCATCTGCAGCGACAGGATTTCCCGCCAGATCTTTGACCGTCAGGCCTTCCGGGAAACCGCGGAGGAAACCGCGCTTGGAGGCATAGTCTTCGAGGATGCCGTCGCGATAAGGAATGTTCCAGATGCGCACCAGCGGCGATCCCATTTCATTCAGAAGAGGTTTGCCGTCGATGCTGATGGCGAATCCCAGTCCAGTCCCGAGAGTCACAAGCGCCACTCGCGAATAGCCGCGTCCGGCCCCGGAATGCACTTCTCCCAAGAGCATGGCAATTACGTCGTTGATGAAGCGGAAGGAAGGCTGGTCGGAGTCTGCCGCCACCAGATCCGCGAAGCGTTCGCCATAAACGGAGGCGAACTTATGCTTCATCAAGAATATCCCGTTTGCATAATCAAACGGCCCGGGGATGGCCACAGCCACATCTGAAGCATCCCCTACCGCTTCGCAAAGAGCCCCCGCGATTTGCTCGCGGGAGCCATCGGAATCAATTGGCACGGTCCGACCGTCGGAGCACTTGATAAAAGTGCCTCCTACGTCAAGCAGGATCGTTTTGGTAGCCATCACGCAGGCAGGTCTTATGGACGCGGATGGGCTCCTTGCCCAGGTTCTCAATCATATATTTGCCCATGCTTGCCGGCACGCAGGCAATCTCCATGAAATCAAGGTCGAAGTACCTTTCAGGATGCTCTACACTGCGGATACGGACATGCTCTCCGTCCACGAGGGTAAGCACATGGAACTTCTCGCCACGGGTGTCCTGCTCACACGCCTTTTCGAACTCGAGCCGGCGTAGGGAAATGTACATCTGCGGATTCTCGCCGAGGATATATTCCTTCCAACCATCCCCTTCGCAATCAAGGCGGGGCTCCTGAACAATGTATTCGGGGCTTGAAGGGTCGTGGATGACGCTATGGCGGCGGTCCTGGCGGACATTCAGTTCTCCCAGATGAGTATGGATAGGGCGCTGCTTGCCGTCGAAGTCCAGGCGCAGGTAGTCGTACATCTTATATGTATATGAGCCTATAGTAAGGGATCCAATCTCCAGGATAACCTGATTGCGGCCGCTGGAGTGAATGGTTCCGGCAGGGAGCATCACTTGCAGACCGGGTTTGGATTCCTCGTAGCTCACGTATTTCATATAGTCGCATTCCTCATGCTTTGTATCCGCAGCCTCTATCTCCTTGAAGAAAGCCGGAATGTCGGCATCGTCACGGAAGCCGATGAAGGTCTTGGCCTCGTGGCCGGTAATCACCACGTAGTAACTCTCATCCTGGCGGCCGAACTCGTTGTAGTTCTCCACGTTGAACTTGCCGCCGCTGTGGCACTGTATGCTCATATTGCCGGTGGAATGATAGGAGTCATCCCAGTTGAAGCGGATGGGGAAATAGCCCTTGTACTTGTTGACGCAGGTCTCCCCCATCAGGCTGACGCCCTCCTTGTGGACAAAGGAGCAGTAGTTGATGTCAAGGATCTCGCTCCCGGCTTCCACCATTACGCTCACTTCCATTGGGATGAAGTCGAACACCCATGCCGCGTTGCGCATCTTTTCCGGAAGACCCCGGAGTTTCTTCATATAGGTTCCGCCCCAGACACCTTCGAGGTAGCAGGGCTTGGCGCGGAAAGGATACTTGACGAGTTGGGCGCAGATTTCAGCAAAGGTGGAGAACGGCATCATCTGCAGTTTTGCAGGGTCATTGTCCAGCACGTACCAGTCCAGTTCTCCCGTTGCAAACAGCTCCTTGCGCAGCTGCACGGCGTTTTCAAAGTCACAATAGTAGCAGCGGCGGATGGTACGGTTTATGATGCCTGTGTGCTTCTTGCCAAGGTTGGCATATTCTCCGGCGCGGATACGCAGCATGCTGTTTTTGGGCGTGATGTCAAAGAAGACCTTGACGTCGTACAGGTCACGAAAGCCCTTGAACAGGGAGCCGTAGCCATATACGGCCACAATCTTGCCGGCGGTCTTTGCTGCGGCAACGTCTTTCCGGAAAGCATCGGCCTTTGAAGGGTCGATAAGACCGGCATATCCCCCATGATAAACCTTGCCGTAGAGAAGGGTGGGGTCTATCTTTGTATCCCATATAAGCATGGGGTCTATGATGGCATCTATTTCCTTGCCGCTCTTTAGGAAGGCGGCGTCTGCGTCAATGGATTGGAACTCCAGCCCAAGAAGGTCGCATTCGCGGTTCATCAGACTGACGAACCTTCCCCACTGTGCGGTGGTGTAGCCGTCCAGCCCCACCACAACGCCTTCCTTGCCGGCTTTCTCCGCCAGGGTGGCAACAAATCTCTTGGCCACATTTGGTGTACCCCCGGCTATTATTGACTGTTTTACATTCTCTGACAATTCCGGACGATTGACCGGCTTAGGGTCATCGAACGGAAAGGGGTTGTACATGAAACTCATAGCGCGTAGTATTCAAATCCCATAATATCTGCAAATGCTTCCAGTTGAGCACGCCAGTCACCGTCAACGATGGCATAATGCTGTGTGGCGCCGATGCGAAGTATCTTCTCGAAGAGTTCCTTTACAGGGGTCTCGGGACGGAAGATGGTGTGGCTGTATGTGGCCAGCAGGTGTTTCTTGCTGCTCTGCGGAGTATCCTTTTCAGAGAGGCTTTCCGCCATGAAGGTAATCAGTTTGTATTTGCCATCCTCTTCATAAAGACCGGCTACTGTCTTCCAGCCGGGGCTGAAGCGGTACCAGGCGAAGGGGGCGCCGGCATATTTCCAGGATGTCTTTGCAAAGCGGACGTCGCGTGAAATGACCACATTATCCTGCCATGCAGGGTCGTTATGGTCGTTGGGGCCGGCGTGGCCGCCTGCAAAGGTTCCGAAATCATCCTCGATGTGGAAAGGCTCGATGAAATTGACGTTCTTTCCGCTCATGAGTTTGAGGATGTAGGTGATGAGCCCTGCACCTATGTCTGCCTCCGGCACCAGCACACTCACGTTCTCGTTGAACCACTGCGGATAGAAGCCCGCACGGCAGCCGGCAGTGCGGAATGTAGCCTGGTCGATATCGTTGTAGACATAGCAGTCGATGTCGTTCTTTTCCGCCATCTTCTTTATGGCAAGCGTCGCTTTGACACAGCCTATGAACTTGTCATACTCGACATCCGGCATCATCTTGTATTTAGATGTAAGTTCGTCGGCATATGCCTTCACTTCCTCCTCGGTAAGATTCTCTATCTCCGTGCCGTAGTCGCTGTAGGGCAGATAGTGAATCTCGGGGCCTATCTTGGTGAAGAGATCATAGTTGTCGATATATGTGCTCCACATGGCCTCGTTCATATTGGCCATCAGGCCCACGTTGGAATGGCGGAGGACACTTCTTGTTTTTGCGGCGGTAGCGAACACCCGGAGCTTCTCCGTTATCTCCTTGCGGGTGCCGAGAACGGTCTTCACATTCTTCCTTTCCGTTCGGGCAACGCTTCCGGAACCTTCGAGGGAGCCCACGAGGGTGCCGGCGCAGAGGTAATCCACGAAATCATCCTCATCCAGAGTGGTCTCGAAGCTCATTCGAGGCTTCGCGACGTTGCAGAAAATGATGGGAATGTCCTGGCAGTCGCGAAGGAAGCGTATCCACGCAAAATCCTCGCTCCAGCTGAGGAACTCGGCATATACGAAATCAACCTTTTCGTTATAGAAGAGGTTCATGGCGCGTTCGGCATCTTCCCTTTCATAAACGATTCCGGGGTCCACCAGGTCGAGGAAATCCATGGTGGCTTTTATTTCCTTGACGGCTTTATCCTTGCGCTCGCCATACGTGCCACGCTTGGGGCCACTCAAATTCTTAAAGCGGGGGCTGGCAATGAGCAGCAGCCCCGCTTTGGGTTTGGAGGTTTTAAGTAACTTATCCATATCAGTGATTCTTGTTATAATCTTTTTGATAACTGGTTCGCGCAACTATGAACATCAGCACACTGCACACCACCCAGATTACCGCCAGTATGGGGAAGGTGGCGCTGAGGCTGCCCATGCTTTCTTTCAGGGCGCCGAGGATTACGGGCGCCAGTGCCCCGACAGCAAATCCGGTCATTATCATTGCACTGGAGCAGGATGCATGCAGGCGTTCGGGGGTAACGTCGTACAACACAGAATAGGTGTTGGCATCAAAGAATGCCCGGAAGAAGCCCCATCCGGCGAAACTGGCATAGAGCACCCAGAGAGCGGGATGTCCTCCCATCAGGAAGAGAAATACCGCACCTCCGAGAAGGCCGGCAGCCTGGAGTTGCATGCGCACCTTGTGGCTGCGGGAGGCAAGTTTGTCGGACAGGGTTCCGGCAAGCAGCACGCCTATGAAGGCTGCCACATAAGTCCAGAACATAGAGTTGAAGCCCGCTGAGGCCTGATTCTGCCCGAATTCCTCCTGCAGATACGCCGGCACCCAGGTCATATAGCCCGTGATCACGAAGATCAGGCCACTGAAGCCTATGGTGAGCATCAGCGCCGTGGGCGTGGTGAAGACGGTTTTGAATCCGTCGAAAAAGCCGGGGCGTTGCGAGTAATGGGAAGGGGCTGCAGATAACTTGTCTGCTGCGGCTGATGTCGCCCCTTTCCCATCACTCGCAACATCATAATCCCGCAGGCGCAGTATCATTAGAATTCCCCAAACTATTCCGGCGGCACCGAAGATGATGAAGGAGTATTTCCAGCCGAGGCGGTCGGCGATCAGGCCGGCGAGCCATCCGGCAAGGATAACCCCGATGTAATAGGCCGTCTGGTGGATGGACATCGCCCGCGCACGGGTATCCGTATGATACTGTCCCAGCAGCGAATAGTTGGCCGGGCCGAAGAAAGCCTCACCGCCACCCGTGGCAACGCTGCGCAGCACCACCAACCACATAAAACTTGTGGCAAGGCCGGTGAACATGGTGGCCACGCTCCAGAACAGGATGCTTATGGTCGTTACCCACTTGCGGGAGAAGCGGTCGCCAGCCCATCCGCCTATAGGCACCATTATGGCATAGAACAGGTTGAAGATGGTAGCGATTAAGCCGACCGAGGTATCCGTGAGGTTGAGAGCATCCCTGATGGCTGGCAGCACCGTGTTGAACACCTGCCTGTCGCCCTGGTTCAGCAAATATGCCATCCAAAGCAACAGGAGGACCTCCCATTTATAGTATCGTTTCATTCCGTATCAATCTATTTTCATATCTGAATACAATGGAAGATGGTCCGAAGCATAGTATCCACCGTAAAGTATTCCGTTGCACACGTAATTCAGCGGAGTAATCCCTCCCCGGTAATAAATATAATCTATCCGGCTGGCGTTGGAGTACATGTTACGGCTTAGGTCGAAAGCATTGTAGGTCGCAAAAGGGCCCAGCCTGCCGGAGGGACCGGCCCCGTCATAAGCATCAGTCCAGTATGTCCTGTACGCCACGGATGCATCATCGGCCGGGCGGGCGTTCATGTCGCCGACGAAAACTGAAGGATATCCGGAAGTGTTGTAAAGTTTCTCCATATCTTCATATACATGAGCGTAATCCGCCCTCACATCGGCATCCAAAGCCCCGTGGGTGACCATTACGAAAATGCTCTTCCCTCCTCTGGTCAGCACTCCGCAGCACCCACCGCGATTCATAGTGCCATCATTGGTAACCATCGTACCAGGCGTATCGGAGAGCCAGAAATAGTGCCAGTCCGTCAGGGTGAAATCATCCTTTTTATACGCCAGCCCCTGAGCCTTGTCTCCAGCCCCGTCCTGGGAGTAGGGGCTGAAGAAACGGAAGGCATAAGTGTCGGAAAGTTGCGAATTCAGGTAAGTCTGGATTCCGCTGCTGCATTCGTTCAGGCCGAAGAAGTCGAAATCATTGTCCCGGATGGACTGAACTACGCGAGTCTTGCGGTTTTCCCAATTGTTCTGCTCATCATCTTCTTCCCGTATCACACGCACATTATATGTCCCCACCCGGACAACATCGTCATAAACATCCCTTCATACGGGTTCGTAGGTTAATGATACTGAACGGATTGCTCCCTTTACTGCCGCGTATAAATAATACATCGTATTATCGCTGGTTCCAGAAAGTGAATAATCATATGAATTGTGATTATTCCCCTTTGCCCAAGTCTTGGCATCACCTCCTGTGACATATTCAGGTGTTTCATTAGCTGTCACAATCCCGGTCACAACGCCCATTTTGGGTGCCTTTGAAGCAGCTTCATCATTTAATTGAGTGCTCACACATGTGATATGGGTCAATTTATACCCCGAAATGGCAGGAAGGCCCATGTATCTTTTTTCTGACGCAAAAACTATCCTGTATCCATATGATGCCGTGGCATTGGTTGACCAATATATATTAGAACCGCTGGCGCTCTTTGGATCAGCCAAAACAAAGTCATAGTTTGAACCGCCAAGAACATAGGTGCATGTCATACCGCCATCCGCACGGGTTTCTGAATTCGCTGAAGTTGGCCAACCCTCCTGTGGCGTAATGTTAAAATTGAAGTCAAGAATTTTTTCGACAGGAGAAGAAGGAACAGAGAGTGTGCCAAGGTTGTATATCTTGTTACGTGCAAATTCCGCAAGCTTGGCTACCGGCAACGACTTGACAAGTTTGCCGTTCAAATACACCTTGAACACAGAAGTGAGTGTGGTAGGGCGAACTGCAACATAATAGTCCGTTCCGGTTGAGAACGGCGTGCTGCCATCTATGGTAAAATCCACAAAACTATGTGTTGCCTGTCCATAGTCAGTCAAAACAGGATCATATGGTGCAACGGTACTGAGATCGGCACGAAAACGGCCCGAAATGGCGTCGGCATCATCGACGACAAACTTTCCTGATACGACATCGCTGTCAGACACACGGAATTTAAGAAGCGCAACAGCACTTTTGAAAGCAAAAGTATTATCTATGCTGTATGCTGTTGCCACCATGGCACTGCGGTCAAAACTGTTTGCAACCAGTGTTTGGGAATGGGGGACATCAACAGCGGCCATTTTATATATTTCACCTTCGCCGGTAAAGTTAACTGTCCTGCGGCCCGTGGCAGGATAGATTGCCATATATGCACTTCCATCCACCCACCCGTCTCCGGTGTAGGTAAAATCGGCCGAAGAAGCGTTTGCTCCGAGAGATGTGGAGAACGTGTATCCGTCATGAGTTCCCGAATCGCCTTTCCCTTGCGAATAAACGGTAATCTCATCTCCGTCTTCCCAGAAATTCAGCGGCTTTCCGGTTTCCGGATTCGTGCCGATAACGGCTTTGGAGCCCGGAGCTTTGCCGTCCAGGGTGGCACTGAAAATAATCGTGCCGACTTCGCCGACAGGCTCATTGCCTGCTTCCTGTTCAATGGATTTTTCGCACGAGGCAAATGCAAGTGCCGCCATTGCAAAAAGTATATATCTTCCTGTATTCATATCCGTTCGTTTTATAGGTTCACTACTTCCCAATCTTCGAAAGAAGAATTCTTGGGGCTTGCGCATACTATGCCTTCGTATTTCAAGACCAGGACTTCGGCCTTCGGGGCGGTGTATTCCACACCGGACATATTGATTTTCATTTCTTTCATGATTATATTGTTGTCGTTACTGTTCGTAGGTTAGCGTGATGGCGGCAATAGTCCCTTTCACCTTGCAATAGATATAGTATCTGGTGTTGGCCGCCGTCCCGGACAATTCGTAAGTGAACCATTTGCCATTCTCGTTGAATACCTGCGCCTCCCCACCTGTCACAATATCAGCAGGGGCGTCCGAAGTGTTGCCAACTATGCTTTCCACTATTTCAAATTTTGCTGTGAGGGCGCCACTTTTTTTGTAGCAGTCTATCTTGGTCAGTTTGTATCCCGGAATTGCGGGGAGACCAAAATAACGCTGCGCCGCATTGAATAAGAGCCCCGTACTGTACCAACAAACCTGCGCTTTGCCCGCACCGCCGCAATCGGCAAGGCAGAAAGAGTAATTCGTTCCATACAGCGGATATACCCGTTCAATACCGCCATCAACATGTGTGTATCCGTATGTAGTAGGCCATGCAGGGTCCACCGTGGGCGGAGTGCCGGAAAAATCAAAAGGCAAGACCATTTCCTCGGCACCGGCCTTTGTCAATGTGCCCAGATTGTAAACCTTATTCCTTGCAAAGGAGGCGCAAGCGGATTTGCTGATAGTTTTCACCAGATATCCATTCAAGTAAACCTTGAAACCGTCTGTAAGGTCGGTAGGGCGTACCGCCACATAGTAATCCGTTCCAACAGAAAGAGATGCGCCGCCGTCGAGGGTGAAGTTCACATAGTTCTGTTCAACCACGCCCGGGGCGCTATACTCTGACAGTACCGGTTCGTAGGGAGATGCCGTGCTGACATCGGCACGGAATCTTCCGGAGATACGGTCGGCACCGTCTGCGATTATGCTACCGCCCTTGATATCCGCATCAGCCACCTGGAACTTGATGAGGGCGGTCGCATTCTTGAAGTTCAAGGTGCTGGATCCCGCAGGAGCATAGGCGGTCATGACAGCAGCGCTCTTATCGAAACTGCCTGCCACAAGAGTCTGATTTGTAGGCACATCGACAGCCGCCATCCTATACGCCCCATCAGTGGGAGTATAATTGATCGCCCTGTTCTCGTTTGCAGCGGGATAAATGGCAAGATAGTCTCCGCTGGTGCAGCCATCCCCCGTGTAAGTAAATGTGGCGGAGGTGGAATTGGAGACCAGGTCCGTACTGAATTCATAACCACGCATGGACATTGCAACAGACCCCGAATAATCGGCGGAGGTATAGACGGTAATTTCATCGTCATTTTCCCAGAAAGTCTGCGGTTTGCTCTTGTCGTTAAGATCAAGTACGGCTTTTGAATCCGGCGTGGCGACACCTCCCATCACAGCCTTGAAAACCACGGTACGCACACCATCGACTATATATTCGTTGGAAGCATTCTCCGGATCGGCCGTTTTCGTGCAGGCAGCCATCGCTGCGACGGCTGCAACAAATATGAATAATCTGTTCCTTTTCATAATCGTCTGCATTAAAGGGTGGATAAATCAACTACATCCCATTCTTCGGTGGCTACCGTAGAAAGGATGATGTCACTGGTACACACAAGACCTTCTGTTTTCATGAATAAAACTTGGACTGCCGGTGGCAGATACTCTTTTGTTTTCATACGGTTATATGCTATCTTATTTTGAAATCGACGTAGATGGGGAAATGATCTGATGCGACGAGCCCATCGTAGAGGGTGTCATCGCAAACATAGCGAAGCGGCGTCACTCCTTTTCCCTTGTAGTAAATGAAATCTATGCGGTTGGTTGGGAGCGGTTCCGGTTTCCAACCATTGAATGTGCCTTGAGGGCCGGTGCGAAATTCGGGGTTGGCATCGAAGGCGTGAAAAGAATCCGTCCACCAAGTCCTATAGGTGGCCGAAGCGTCGTCGCTTTCCCTGGCATTGAAATCACCGACGAAAAAAGAGGGATACCCTTTCGGATTGTATTTCTTTTCCATATCGATGAAGATATGGGCACCGGCGGCATGGTCCTGCTTGTTGAGAGGAGCGTGCGTCACCATCACGAAATAATAGCGGCGACCTTTCAACTCCCTCAGCGTCACGCAAAAACCACCCCTCATGAACTTACCTCCGTCGTTGATTTGTCTTTTCTCCGGAGGATCGGATGTCCAGAAATAATGGGGTTCTCCCACGAGGGCGAAACGATCTTTGCGCCAGATTACGCCGTGTGCCTTGGTGCCATGGCCATCTTCCGCATAAGGGCCGAAGAAATAGCAATCATAATCCGCCCCGTTTTCAGCGAGCAGACGGGGAACACTTTCCTGCTCCTTAGAATCCACTTCCTGCAAGCCGCATATAT
>Ga0310691_10003549_pt1 | contig 18556 bp, 5 predicted proteins | sample 176DNAGHGlowgp2_FD_203887 | JGI IMG/M metagenome (GOLD analysis project Ga0310691, IMG submission 203887) | Sheep rumen microbial communities from Palmerston North, Manawatu-Wanganui, New Zealand - 1766 DNA GHGlow gp2 (v2) (version 2) | ecosystem: Host-associated > Mammals > Digestive system >...
TCATCTATCTTATTTTCTATCAGATATAATTCCCCATCATTGTGAATTACAAAATCAGGTCGAGAGTCATCTTTAGCCACCTCTCTTTCTATCTCAATATCTGATGATATGTTGATGTTTGGAAAGAAAAATCTCAGAAAGACCTCTTTGAAAGCAGGACTTGTATAGCACATCGCCCAAACTATATCAGAGAGGTCATTCTCATTATCTAATCTATATGATATGTTCTCAAAAAAATCTTTTATCATATACCTTTTTATTTGAATAATAAAACAGCGAAGAAAGCGATTGCAGCAATAATCGCAATTATCTTCCAAAGGGTATTGCCGCTATTGGATAGTGCCTCAGATAGTTGCTTCTCCAGTTGACGTGCTTTGTCTTTGGCTTCATTCAAATCTTTGTTAGCCTGAGTATTCTGTGCTGTCAACTTTTGGAGAGATTTATTAAGTTCTCCATTCGTCTCTTGCATTTTTTTCAGGCTACCATTAAACTCTGTAAGTTTTTTCTGTAACTCCTCGTTCTGCTTATTGGTCTTTTCTAATTGTTCCTTATGTTGTTTTTGGATAGTTTCGACCTGTTCGTTATGTTTTTTTGTAGCCTCAGTTTGTGCTTTTGTCAAAGCCTGTACTTGTTCATTATGCTTCTTAACAGCTTCTTCTTGTGCTTTAGTGAGCTTAACCAGTTTCTCTTGTAGTTCCTTATTTTGTTTCTGTCCAGCCTCTAGTTGATCTTTGAATTGTTTTTTTATTTGTTCAGTTAAAGCAGCCTGTGACTTGTTCTTCTTTTCGTTAACAGTCTCTGCCAATTCTGAAAAATACTGTCCTAAACCCTGTGGTGTAGGAGTCCATTTGTCTGCGACTTGGCGTAAGAAGATTTTTTCTGGCTTGTGTCCAACCCCAGATATAAATGGGGTTTTAAGAGAAGATACTACTTCAATTACTTCTGGTTTGTCCACATCTGTTGTCGAATCGATACCACCGCCACGAACAATAGCAATTGCATGGTACCCCTTTGCGTCTAACTCTTTAAGTTTTTCACAGAGAGTCTTGGTTTGTGTTAAGGTAACTCTTTCTTCATGGAAGTCTATTGTAGCTCTTGCAGCACGGATTCCGTCTTCAAAATCGCCTAAAGTGATAGAACTAGCGGCAATGATAAGAGCTATTTGCGGTCGGGTGTTGTTGAATAGCAGGGATTCAAGAATGGCATCAACGTTTTTGAATCCAGCTTCTACTTTCCGTTGTCTATATTCGATGCGCTTGACTTCGTTTTCATCGATAACCTGTTCCTTTACAACCTCTACACGAGAAACGTTTAATTCTAACTTAATTTCGCTCTTTGGTGTAATTCTTCGTCCCAAGGTACCAAGGATATCTACAAGATTACCTGGAGTCAATTCCTTACGTTGGGCATCTGTAATTTTGATAGGAAGCTCAACTTGTGAATTTTCGTCGCGAAGGGAATCGAAATATACGCCGTTATAGGCGATTCCATTGCCCTTCAAGTAAAGACCACGAATACATACAAGTTTTCCACTTGCCTGATTGTTCTGGTGGGCAAGTATCTCATTGAAGATGGCAATGATTTCAGAGGGTTGGAATTGCTGAACTGTTATGTTTGCCATAATTATTCCATTTTCAATTGATAGTGTGCTAAATTACTTCAATGTTGTTTCTATCCGTAGCACAGCATTTTGCAGTTGTTTTCAATTATTGGGCACAAATATAGTAAAAATTTCACAATAAAATGAGGGAAATACAATAAAAATGTGATTTTTTGTCATGTTTTCCAAAATTATACTCGTTTTTTAATAGTTTTTTTGTATCTTTGCCTCAATTATTCACCAATAACAATTAAGATGGATAAAGATATTAACCGCCTCAAAGTAGTGCTAGCGGAGAAGAAACGAACCAATAAGTGGCTGGCCGAACAGTTAGGGAAAGATCCCGCAACTGTTTCTAAGTGGTGCACAAACAGTTGTCAACCTACCCTTGAAACATTAATCAAAATTGCTCAGTTACTAGATGTAGAACTGAGTTCTTTAGTACATGTTAATAGAAAGTAGTTGATTTTAAAAGAATCTGTTATGAATATAAGTTATGCAGCTGGACAAAGAATAACTGTTCGAGGAGAAGATTTCCTTATCACCAGCGTAGAAAGAGATATAAATGATGTTTATTTGCTACATGCTACAGGTATCAGTGAACTGGTAAAGAACCACCACTTCATATTCGATACAAGTATTGATACCGATATCGAGATTGTCAGTCCTTCTAATACCCTGCTTGTGGCAGATAAAGATCCTCGTTGGCGTAAAACGCGCCTTCTCATCGAAACTGCGATTAGAAGTAATGCTTTCTTCTCGCATAAAATAACGGTAGCCCAAGGTGGTGCATATGATATTGCAGAGTATCAGATGGAGCCTACATTGAAGGCTATGGAGCTTCCTCGCCCACGCTTGCTGATCGCTGATGGTGTAGGTCTCGGTAAGACTATTGAGGTCGGTATCTTCCTCAGTGAAATGATACGCCGTGGTCGAGGCAAGCGCATTCTTGTTTGTGCATTGAAGAGTATTCTTGCTCAGTTCCAGGAAGAGATCTGGAATCGTTTTGCCATCCCTCTTGTCCGTCTTGATAGTGTCGGTGTGGCCAAGATTCAGAGCGAAATTCCAATGAACAAGAATCCATTTGACTATTATGACAAGACTATTATTTCCATAGATACATTGAAGAACAATGGCCGCTTTCGTGCTTGGCTCGAAAAGACTCATTGGGACATCATTGTTATTGATGAATGCCATAAAGTGGCCAACGAAGATAGCTTACGTGGTGATTTAGCTCAGTTCCTTGCTCAGAAATGTGACTCTATGATTCTCACTTCTGCTACACCGCACAATGGAAATGCAGAATCTTTCGCAAACCTAATGCGAATGCTCGATCCCATTTCAATTCCCCGAACTGGTGAATATACTCAGGAAAATGTGAAACCATATTATGTCCGTCGCTTTAAGAAAGACATCGAGGATGAGAAAATACGTGGTCAATTCCAAGATCGTAAAGTTATCAGTATTCCTGTCAATCTGCATCCAGAAGAAGAAAAGTTTCTGAAGGTACAGCATACTAAGTTCCGTTCTGTCAACAAGGCTGATGAATCAGACCCATTGTATGCATTATCGCTCTTCAAGAGCTATCTGTCATCTCCATATGCCGCAAAAGCCTCTCTTGAAGAGCGCATCAAGAAAGATGATAGCATTGAGATTCAAGGACTGTATGACTTGGTAAACAGCAATATAAATCTTGGTATTGACACTCGATATGTAGCTTTCCGAGAGAAATTGAAAGAGATATGGAAAAAGAATCCTAAAGAGCGTGTCGTTATCTTTACCGAGCGTATAGCTACGATGAAGTTTCTCGAAGAACAACTAAAAAAGGAATTCATGCTTAATGATGACCAGGTTAAGCGCTTTGACGGTTCACTCACAGACACAGAACAGGAGGAGATGGTCAATGATTTTGCCAAGGAAGACAGCAAAATCCGTGTGTTTATATCAAGTGATTCCGGTTCTCAGGGCGTAAATCTGCATTATTTCTGTCATATCATGTTCAATTATGACATTCCATGGAGTCTTATAACCCTAGAACAGCGCAATGGTCGAATTGACCGTTATGGACAGAAGCAAACCCCCATTATCTACTATCTTGTTGCCCAAGGCCAAGATGCCGATTTGCGTACAGACTTCCGCATAATCGACAAGTTACGTGATAAGGAACAAGAGGTTCATGATACTTTGGGCGATGCTATGAGTGTGATGGAGCTTTATAGTAGTAAAAAGGAAGAAGATGAAGTGGCAGAAGCCCTGAAGAAAGGCGATGAAGAGTTCCTACAGCCTGGTCGCCGTCAGCGTAGAGGATTTGGACGTACTGATATAGTTGCCACCACTCCTGCAAAAGAACATCTTTCAGACAAGATATTCGAACCAAAGCTGTCCTTGTATCAGTCTGACGAATTATTCTACCGTGATTTGTTCAACGAGCTAGAAGCTATTAACTCTATTCGTCATGGGGATGTGTGTTGGAAAGAAGGTGATGTGCCATATGTAGAAGTTAAGAACAATTCGGAGTTAAGTGATGTACTATTTGACATCCCTCGCGAAGCCGTTCCTTCAGATAATATATTCCGTCTATGTGCAGACAAATCTACGTTAAACAAATCAATAGCAGCTTCTCGTAAGAGTAAAGACGGTGGCTGGAGTAAATTCCTTCCTCTCTATGATCTTCATCCAATCATTCAGTATCTGCTTACCAAATTTACGGCTTCTGTCCCAAAGAACCAAGCATTTGTCGTTAAAGGTGAGCTGTTGCCTAAAGGTATGAGCTACTATTTGTTCTATGGCAGTCACGCAAACGGCTTAGGCCAGACGCTTGTAAGTAAGTTCTTTGTGGTTCCTCTTGACAAAGATGGTGCCATCCGAGAGCAGCCTGTGTCTCTTGATGAGTTCTTGAACAAATACCATATCACTGAAGGCTTTTTGCAAGGTGTTCAAGAATCAGATGTTGAATTGTTACAGCAGAACCTCCCAAGTGCTATTTCAAATGGAACTGAAATGTATATGATGCAAAAGCAATTCGATGTAGCGGTGAAAATGGAAGAACAACTCACAGAATATAAGAGGAAACTAGACAAGTGGGCTAATGAAGCCGAAAACCAGTTATCTCTTTTCAATGATGAAGATGTAGTTATTACTCGTCGTAATCGCGACAAACAGATAGAAGAGATACATACAATTCGTGACGAGTCGAGTCAGTTCTATCAAGACATGTTCTCACTTGACCAGGCAGATCCGTACATGCGCCTACTGGCAGTTTTTTATAATTTCTAACAGATTAAACAAGCAATTCTATGGCTGACAATATAAAATATCGTTTCATCCAAAACGTAGGTGATTACTTTCCATCTGGCTATTTTGGTGAAGATTTCTTGGAGAAAGTACAAAAGTGTGCAGGTTTGTCTGGCGACGAATTAAAGACTCTTTGTGCACCTTTTGTTCGTTTGCAACATGATTATGACGAATATAAGAATTTCATTATCAATCAGAATCCAAGAATAGAGGACGCTATAAAAAAGACGCATGACTTCAATACACAGTTATTGAAGATTCTCGGCTATGAAACAGATCATGCTTACCAAGAGCATTGCGTTACCAATGAGGATTCAGACCTTATTGAGATGATTCCCGTGCGTCATATTCTACGCCAAGGTCAGCAGGTGAAGATGTTCGTTATGGAAATGCAGAATTTGATAGCCATTAATGATCAAGAGCCTGCAGGTCTTTTCGAGCAACAGTACGAGAGCGAGCCAGACCGCAACACTAAACAACAGAAATATTCAGCCCGCCAGTGGCGTTATGTCTTTGAACTTTCTGATGGGTACAAGATATCTCCAGCCATCATTAATAAGGCTATCACCCAGATATTTTTGTTGCCAGAAGAGCGCCGTCCGCATTTCATCCTGATGATGGCTGGTAATGTGGTTTTTCTCTTCGATAAGGACAAATGGGCCAAAGGCAGCTATCTGCAATTCTCGCTCGACGAACTCTTTGCTCAGGCGCGTGTTCCGGCATTCAAGAACTATTATGCCTTGTTCCACATGCTGGTCAGCAAGCAGACATTGGCAGCTGAGGGCGAAATGGTGTTGATGGACACTATCATCGAGGAAAGCTACAAGAATGCTTACGAGGTTACTAAAGACCTGAAGGAAGGTGTCATTCTTGCTGTTGAGACTTTGGCTAACGAGGCTCTATACTACATGAAGAATGTGGTGAACCGTCCATTTGGAAAGTACAATAAAGAGACGGATACATACGACGAAACAGACGATGACTTCGAGGCAGAGGTCAAGGATGACTGCTTAACTATCATTTATCGCCTGCTCTTCCTTTTCTATGCAGAGAGTCGTGAAGAGCTGGAAATACTTCCTGTTGGTGACGAAGTTTATAAACGTGGTTATTCGTTAGAATCCCTACGTGATTTGGAAATGGTGCGTCTTAATTCTCAGGAAAGTAGAGACGGGTATTTCTTCGATGATAGTATTCGCCATCTTTTCAATTTGCTATCTGACGGGCACAATGCCGCATTATCTGGATATTACAAGAGTTTCCGTGTCCGTCCTATTGATTCGCCATTGTTCAATAACAAAAATTTGAAACATCTGGCTGATGTGCGTATCCGTAATATCAAGTGGCAGGAAATAATCAAAGCCCTGTCACTTTCTAAAAAGAAGAATTATTGTGGACGTATCAGCTATGCAAATCTGGGTGTGAACCAGTTGGGTAGTGTTTATGAGAGTCTGCTTGCCTTCAGAGGTTTCTATGCTGAGGAAGACTATATTGAAGTGCATAAGGCAAATGACCCTTCTGATGGAACCTTCTTGGTTCCTTATAGCCGTATGGGTGACTTTGATATTTCTGAGGTACTTTGCAACCAAGAAACAGGCGAACCTATTATTCTGCCCAAGGGAACATTCGTCTATCGTCTGAATGGACGTGATCGCCAGAAGTCTGCCAGTTACTATACGCCAGAAGTGCTTACACGTAGCACAGTGAAGTATACTTTGAAGGCCATCATTGACGAAGTGGCTGCGAATAAACGCAAGGCCACTGAACTTCTCGACCTAAAAATATTGGAACCTGCGATGGGCGCTGCAGCCTTCCAGAATGAAGTCATCAATCAGTTGGCAGAAGCCTACCTTACCCATCAGCAACGTCAGCAACGTGAACGTGGTTTAAAGAGCTGGCGCATTCAACCAGACAAATATCGCGATGAACTTCAAAGAGTCAAGGCTTTTATTGCCACCCACAATGTCTATGGCGTTGACTTAAACCCAACGGCTATAGAGTTAGGTAAGCTTTCTTTGTGGCTGAATGTTATTCATAAGGATATGGAAACCCCATTCTTTGCTAACCGATTAGCTGTCGGAAATGCTGTTATTGGCGCATGGTTAAAGGTCTATAGCAAAGATGATGTAAAAGGCATAGCAGAAAAGAACAGCCGCACATTGAAGCCAAGGAAATGGTGGGAGAAAGCTCCTCATAAGGTGAAGTTCTTTTCTAATAGAGTGAATCGTTCGGTGAACGATGTTTATCACTTTCTACTGCCTGATGCCAACATGCTTGGCGTGCGGAGCATTCGTGAACAAAAGCAGGCTCATCCGAATGAGTATGCTCGCATGACGCTAATCCTAAAAGACTGGACATCGCCTATTAGTGAATATGACTTCAAGACGCTTCAAAGAATTTCCGGCAAAATAGACCTCCTATTAATAGATTATTATACAGACCAGATTTCGATAGACAAATACACAAATAACCGCAAAGAGGTGTGGGATGGTTTTGACCATTCTGAAACAGAATCGATGTTCAAGCAAGAGGAACAGGCTGCTTCATATGCAAAGAAGCAGGAGATATTTGATACGCGTTATCGTCGAGACAATGCTTATCGTAAGTTAAAGTTGGCGATGGACTATTGGTGTGCCCTATGGTTCTGGGAGTACAAAGATGCAAATGCTTTGCCGAAGCGAGAAGAGTTTTGGGCAGATATTGAGGCATTGTTGGATGTGGATAACAAAAAGTTGGACTTCCGTACTCGTCAGGCATTAGGGCTTGTTGGTTCCAATGCAGAGAATGAAGAACAAAAACGTCGCATGACAGAAGAAGAGTCTGAAATCGTGACCAAAACACAAGAAGAGCTATTGACATCTTCTCATGGTTCTTCTACACTTTTTGCCAATGAGGATCCTTTACGATTGAAGATTGCTGACCGTCTTGCAAAACGTTATCGTTTCTTCCATCCTATGTTGGAATTCATTGAGGTGTTCTGGTTACGTGATGGATTTGATATTATTTGTGGTAATCCACCATGGCTTAAGCTTGAATTTGACGAACAGGGTATACTTTCCGAGAAATACCCTGAGGTAGCAATTCGTAAGGTATCAGCTCCTGATGCTCGTAAGATGCGCAACAACATGTTCGTTCAGCTTCCTTCTACAGAAGATCTTTATCGTTCGGAGGAGATAGAGACAGCATGTAGTTCTACGTTTATGAACGCATATTGCAATTACCCACTACTTGAAGGGCAGCAAACGAATCTCTACAAGTGTGTACTTGAGAATGGTTTCTCTCTGATGGCAGATAAAGGTTTTATGGGATTATTGCATCCAGAATCTGTTTATGATGATCCTAAGGGGCAGCCTTTACGTCGAGAAATCTATCCTCGTTTACGCTATCATTTCCAGTATGCTAACGAATTAACTTTGTTTGCAGAGGTTGATCATCACACAAAATACGGTGAGCAGATTTATGGCAGCAGACAAGATAATATAAATTTCCTTAGTATTCATAATCTTTTCCATCCAAGCACTATTGATGGATGCTTTGCTCATGATGGCCATGGATTGTGTGGCGGTATCAAAGATGATAATGGCAAGTGGAATGTCAACGCCCATAAAGACCGTATAGTACGCTTCACAGAGATTGAACTGCGCGTGCTAAGCGAGGCATTCGAAGATGGAGCAGATTGGCAGAGTGTGAAACTAACAAGTGTTCATGCTAACGTAATCGTAAGTGTGCTAGAGAAGTTAAGCAAGTTCCCTAAACATGTGAGAGATGAAAAAGAAAAGATTATCACTAGAGCAATAGAGGAAACAAGTGGCACAACAGAAGGACTAATATCAAAAATTGTGAATAATCCCACAGGAAATTATGATGTTGTGATAAGTGGTCCTCATTTTCATGTTAGTACACCATTCTACAAGTTGCCATTTAAAAACTATAGAGTAAACAATGATTATGATGCGTTAGATTTGCAACAATTAGCAGGAGACTTTGTTCCACGAACACTCTTTTCTGTAATTAATCCAAATTCTGATATTTATCTTGATTTTGTAGCAGGTTTTGCAAAAGGACAAGATAATGACGGAAATGTAAGGTATGATAGGTGGATAGACTACTATAAATTTGCTTATAGAAGGATGTTGGGCCCTAACTCTGAAAGAACATTAATAGGAAGCCTTCTTCCCCCAAAATGGACACATGTTAGTACTGTTAATTCTATTTGTTTTAAAGATAGTAATAGATTGACTGAGTTTTGTGCTTTGTGTTCTTCTACGACTTTGGATTTCTTCTTAAAGGTTATTGGAGCTGCTGATTTGCATGCAATTCGTCTTGTAACCCTTCCTCTCGGTATCTCTGATAAATACAAGCCAGCACTCTTTGTAAGAGCCCTACTTCTCAACTGCCTCACAACTGCATATTCTGACTTGTGGCAAGAGATGTGGAACCAAGATTATAAAGCAGAGAAGTGGAGCATTACAGATAAACGTTTGAAACTATTCAGCACACTATCTGCTGACTGGTCATGGGATATCCCGCTTCGTAACTATTTCGAGCGGCGCCAGGCTTTATTGGAGATAGACGTGATTGCCGCTATGGCCTTAGGCTTAAGTTTGCAAGACCTGGAGATGATTTACACCATCCAGTTCCCTGTACTCCAGCAGAACGAGAATGACACATGGTACGACGCAGAAGGAAAGATTGTATTCACCTGTTCAAAAGGACTTACAGGAGTAGGTCTTGACCGTAAGCGCAACACTAGCACAGGAATGCTTGGATGGGAGGATATTCGTGGTGAACAGATAGACGAAAACACCTATGCAGGTACTTCGCCTACTTATACCCATACTATTGACCCAGCAAAGAGCGAACTCTACGGTGGCCAACAACAAACCTTCGTTGCTCCATATACCCGTTGCGACCGCATTGCCGATTACCGCACTGCCTGGGCACATTTTGAAAAAGTTTTTAATTTGGTGTAATTAGATCATGGCATTTTTTAAAAATAAATATCAAATGATAAAAGCTTCCGATGATGAGATACGGGAGTTCTTTGGCACGACAATATTTGAAGGTGTATTCTCCAAAGAGGTTAAAAGTACCCATACGGATTTTTTTAAAGGTCACATTCATTCTATAAAGATAAATGGTGAAGCCACTAATGTTATTGGGAGCTACATAAACGTTCCTGTCTCAGCTAATGATATACCTGAAGGAGATTGTACATTCAAATGTAGAGTCAAGGAAGAAGTAAGACAATCTCCATCTCAAGTAAATTTCTCTATTTCTCCCAAGACATTAAGAAGTAAGTCATCTCCAGCAATAAATTCTCCTAGAAAGGAAGGTGAAGTTACAAATGAAGATCTCTTTCAACTATGGGGCGTTGACGATTGTGAGTGTATAGGATACTATCATTATGATGCAGAAAAAGAAATGTACTATGTGGATGATCTTCGTAAAACGAATTTTGACCATATACCTTCATATCTGTCGGACGAACTTAAACGCCCTATACGAATGGGCTTCCCTTTTGCAATTCAAGGAATTAGGTTAGATGACTATTATCTGTTTACTTGGAAGCTATCTCATCGAAACAAGAACAATCCTCACGAGATTCATATAGACCTAAGAAAACAACCGAAACCAATCACACCCAAATGGTTTATCGGTAAGTTATTTGAAGATCGACATAGCGATAAATCAAAGAATTTTGGTTCTGCAGCAAACTTTCTTGATACGCTTAGTAAACAATTAAGTGCTAAAGAATCCACTTTTGTTTACGAGCTTCTACAGAATGCTAATGACTATCCTGTAGAGGGACAGATGGTTGATGTGGAGTTCCACATTACGGACAACTATCTACTGTTTCTACATTCTGGAGATAAGTTTAATGTACGCAACATCTCTGGAATATGTGGTATTAACGAGAAGGAAAAGGTTGCCAATAAGAAAACGATAGGATATAAAGGCATCGGTTTTAAAACAGTCTTCCTTAATAACCATTATGTTTATATCAGAACAGGTGATTATTCATTTAGGTTTGATCAGGGTGAAACTCCAGAAAAGAAATTAGGTGGTAAGATAAAACGTCAAGATGCACCATTCCAGATACTTCCTATCTGGACAAACCATAATGAAGTTGCACCAGAAGTTAATTCTGTATTTGATAATAAAGATTCTAAGTTCCAAGTAAAGATTGCTTTGCGTCCTGATGACAAGAGGCTACTTCATATTGGTAGAAACAATTACGAAACATTATTCAAAGATGTATTCTCTGATTCTAATATAATTCTCTTCATTCCAAATATAAACTCTGTGCGAGTATTTATAAATGGAGAAGAAGTTCGTACTTGTTTCAGAAATAATGAAGAATGGATTGTTGGCGACTATGAGGAAGATATCAAGCCTGATCTGCAAGAATTAGTGAACAAGACAATTGACAAGGGTAATAGTAGAATTCCAGAAAAATATAAAGACTTTGATTGTACAAAAGTGTCCTTTGCATGTAGGCATAAGGGAGCAATGATTGAGCCTGTTGAAAAATCGTTGTTATATTGTTATCTTCCAACCTCTGCTTCATGGGGATTCCCCTTCCTTATGAATACAGATATGATACCAAAGGGTGATAGAAATGACATCGAAAGAGAGGTTACACTTGTTGGTGATGAAGAAAGGAATTTTAACCAAGAACTTGCAGCTATAGCGGGTAATAAACTCTTTTATTGGATTAAAGATTTGCTTACATCTAAGAAGTATCAACTTGGTTCTATATTCTCACTGGTTCCAGATTTCAAGAAATGTATTAAAGAACATGATTCTTACGATGATTACATAAAGAAGTTTGGCGACAGTTTTGATGAATGCATAAAGAATGAGCAAATTGTACCTGTACATCAGGGTATAGCAAATGTTAAGAAAGTCATATTAGATACTACAGGATTGAGCACATCTGGCATAATGACAGATGATGATTTTTATAAGTTCTCTGGTATGGAAGATTTATACCTTCCACTTCCAATGCTTCGAAAAGATAAGCATTTCAATTCCTTCCTAAAAAGATATGCTGATGACGAACAAAAGTTTACAGAAGACAATTTGCCTGATTTAATTGCCAACTCCGATTTCCAAGAATGGTTGAGTGTACAGGAAAACAATGATAAGTTTTTAAATTTCCTTTTAGAGAAGGGATATTTAGAGAATCTACTCGAAGAAGAAATATTCTTGGAATCAGATGGAAATCTTTACCCGTCTGGTGATTTGTTCTATGATATTGATGAGTTCTTAGTCGATTTGCGAGCTTTTGAGAACCATATTTTATATCTTTCACCTAAGACAAGGGAGTTCTTCAAAGATAACAAGAAATGGTCGGAAGTAATTGAAAATGCCTTTGCAGACTTTGATTGTGATAGTTTTATTGACGATGTGCTTCTGGACTCTGATAATCTGGACGAAACCGTTAAGAAACTACACGATAAAGAAACGTCGATTCATTTTTATAAGTTTCTTGCAGAGAATGTCGGTTTTGGTGATTCCTATATGGAACTCCCGTTTATTAACGATAAAGAACAAGTAGTGGATAGCTTTGAAGATCGTTTCATATTCTTTTCTTCAGAGAAAGGGCATCAAGTTTGTGAGACTTCATGGCTTTCACCAGTAGATATTGAGTTTATTTCTAAGGACTATACTAAAGAAACAAACAAGTATTTCACAAAGAACTTCTCTGTCCGCGATTTCTCTGATGAAATCATCATAAACGAAATCATCCTTTCAGATGACTATAAGAAAGAAATATCTGATGATATTGATGGAAAATATGATGTTAGCAAAGATTTCGTAAAATATTGTTTCTCTCACAAATCTCTATTTGATACTGGCAGTTTAAAAGATTACTGTCTTAAAGTGTATGATGGTGAAGGTGAAGAGCAATGGTATATCGCAGAAGGAGATGTGTTCTTCCCATCTTCCAGATATGATTATTATGCTGGGAAATCCTGGATTGGTTCTTCTTGGATGGTTGCCCTCGAAAATGATTATTTCAAGGACATCTTAGACAAAGAGGACTTTAAACAGTTCATTTCTGATGCATTTGGAGTTGAAGAGCTAACAGAATCCAACTTCTATTTGAATATCGTAAAGTCTAACATAGATGATATCCTGGCAGAAGTTAGTGGTAATAACGATCCAGACGGTTCAAAGAACATTGATTTCGTCAAATATCTAGATGATAATTATAATTTAATATTTGAAGAGAATCGTGATGCTGAGTTGTTTAGCTCTTTTAATCCGGTATCAACAAGTGATGATGACCTCAATATCGATGAAACAGTTTACATTTATGATGATGAGCTGGCAAAAATAACCGAATATGACTGGTTCCCTGAAGATTTGGTATATTTGTGCAGCAAGGAATATGGCAAATCTCCAGCTCTTAAGGCCATTGGCTGTAAGCAATATAATTACTCTGACTTTTACGATGATGTCCTTGTTGGGGAAATAAGTACCATTAATGATAATATTGACACAGTCGAGAAGAGTGTGGAATTTCATAATTTCATCATCTCTAACCTGCGTGGATTAACCACTGAGCAACAAGAGAAAATGACAAGCGCCAAGGTTTTTCTCTATGGTGGTGAGGTATCCGATGAAGCTGGCGGTCACAAAACTCTGAGTGCGAAAGCAAAAGAGCTATTTGACAAAAAATTGGTAGAATTTTCCGATTTGGATATTATTGATCCTCTTTATAATACTGATGCCAATACCGAGTATTGGGAAACCAGATTGGGCAATACTAAGTTTACAGTAACACATTTCTTTGCATGGCTGAAAGACAATGCAGACGCATTTAGCGAGACTATTAGGGATGAATCGTTGAATGTCGTTTTCTGGAGATGGGTTAAAAGCAATGTCACCATAAGTGACAAGTTGAAGGAAGACATTCCTGCATTACCCATTTTGATAAAAGGAGATGAATTCGCTGATTGTAGCGATGCCATCTACTTCTCTGATGCATATTTGGATGGTAAGAGCTTAGAGACCTATGTTAAAAGATTCGATGAAAATGCATTGTTCCTAAGTTCAGCATACATCGCAGAAGGCGATAAATTAGACTCTTGGCTCCAGTTCTGGACTAAAATAGGTATTAAGCAAGAGGTTTTAGATGTCATCATCGAAACGATAATCCCAAGTTTGTCAGACATTGAGGATGAAAGTCTTCCTAAGCTGTTCGCTGAGAATCGAGAGAAACTTGAAGAACATTATGGTGACGAGTTTATTTCTCAGCTTATTGACCTTCGAGTTAAAGGGCGGGATGGAAACTTCTATTCATTAGATGAATGTATATATATTGATTGTGAAAAGGATGAACCATTTACATATATTGAACTGCCCAATCAGGTATCTTTTAATTCTGCTGAAGAAAGGCGTTTGATAAAGGAGTTGATTGATGAATGTGATGGCGATTGCGTCTCAACACTTAGCGAATGGCAACAGCGTAAGGTTGACCGCTATCTTGAAATGCAGGAAGAAGATGAAGATGCTATTAGAGATTTTCATTATCAATTCATCAACGATTTATCTGTTATCAGGAACACTAGAACAGAAAGTCTTAAAGAAATAGAGCGAATTAAAGAGATTTATCTGTTGAACAGAAATAATGAATTCTGTTCTGCAGAAGCTCTAACTATGGGATCTATTTATAATCCATTATTTGATTTTGAAAAGTGTGAAATAGACGAACTTGACTATGTAAGTAACGATTATCATGAAAAAAGCTCTGAATATACAGGCCGCCTATTCGGCGCATTAGGAATGCATTGTGATTTCAAGAAAGACGATATAGAATTCTTGGAACAAAGAATCTGTGCTGTCTATTTCTGGAATTCGTATCTTATTAAGACCGGTATTGACATTACACCGATTATAGAAATGATTGAAGATCATCTTCTGGATGACATAACATGTATTCCAACTAAGGATTATATGAAAACGCCTGAGGATCTTTACTATGGAGAAAATGTATCAAGATACATAAAATCCATAGAAGATTGGGAGAATAAGATACCATTAAAAGACCTTCCAGAAATCAAACTTACCGATGGTTCAACTCTTTTCGGAAAACTTCCGTTTAAAGAATCATTGGATTTCCTTGATGCTCTTTATGCATTGGTTAATATTTCAGGACAGGATAGAAGGAGGCAACTTCTTTACTGGATGATTGATACTTATGATGAAGATTATGATGAGTTGATTCAAGCATATCGAGAAGACGAACATGCCACATGGCTAAATACCAAAAATGAGCCCATTCAGATTAAGGAATTGTATGCTTTGGATTATTGGAACAAATCTTTGGAACAGTATTTTGGATCAAACAATCCTCGTATCATCAACAAATATTATCTGCCTGCAGGTGATTCGTTCAAAAAAGCCTGTGATATTCTGGGTATCAAGACAATATGTGCTGAAGATCTTGTTATGGTACCAGAAAATGATACTGTTTTTACACAGAGAGATAGAGCCTTGAAACTCTTCGCACTTGTAATCGCAGGTAAAATCGATGTTGAAGGCTGGCAGGAAAGGTATAATGAATACTGCAATAGACTTGAGGAACTTACTTTACATAGATGTAGTTCAATTAAAATATCATATAAGGAAGACGAATCTATAAATCAGACTCTTAAGAAATTCTATCACGAAAAGAATTCAGACGATTTTTATTTTGTAAAATCCTTAGATGACAAGCGTGTGTTCCAGTACTTTGTTAAAGAATACCTGCAATATATTGGTGTCGATGATGACCAGATAGCTCCAGAACTCGTTGAGGATATTATGGATAGCGAACAAAATGCTTTGGATATTGCTAAGGATGACAATGAATTAATGATAGACGAAGATTTTAAGGGCGAATTAGAGAAGTTAATCCCTAATATCAAACGTGAACTTAGTGGTAATGAAGCAATAGAAGATAATGAAGAAGATATAGTTTATCGTCCTTCATTCTCAACAGAACAGAAGAATGAGGACGAAGGAGAATTTGATGATGATATAGAAGATGAGGACTTGGTAGCAGATGAGGATTATGAAGAAAACGATGGTACTTCCGAGGAAGATAAAGATACTACGGAAGCCGAAGTTTATTCTCCAAAGCAGCCGAACGTACCTAACCAGCATCAATCTTCTGGAAGTAGCGAACAGAGGTCTCAATACCAAAAGCCTGTGGAGTATAATGATATCGAAGGAGATGCGAACCAGGATGCTTATGGCACTCCATCAAGTGGTAGTAATGCTACATCACATAACAGCAGCACCCCATCAAATGACAAAAATCAAACTCCGAAATCGCCTACCACAGAACATCGTCACCAATCAAGTGATTCTAGGAGTGAGGCTGCTGCTCCTCAGTCACATTCTCACAATGAAAACAGGTCATATTCAGAACCATCTGATATGCCTACACCTAAGTATGACCCAATCGATGAGTTGGCTGAGGAGAAAGAGAAACAAGAATTTCATCTTCTGGAAGGAGATGCAGAACCTGAAGAGCTTGCACACAATGACGAGTTGTTTGAAGGTGGCTTAACACGAGAAGAGATTATTGATCAAAATACTCTCGTTAGGACACGTGTTTTTAACGATTTCAAGGAACATAAATTGGATCTTGAAATGAGCGAAGTAGATTTTATTAGAAAAACAAGGAAGAAGAATAATTTCATTGTAAAAACAAAGACAGGTACCTATATTCACGTCAAAAGTGCACTAAATGGAATTCTGTATCTTTCTCCGACTTTCTGGAACAGAGTGCAATTAGGGACAGCGGTGGTTTGTGTGATTCTTAGCCACAAAGCCAAGAATTTCTTGTACATACGTAATCATGAAGACCTAGAAAAACTAATTGGTGGAGACCAAATTTTTGTAAAGGTGAAAGGTGCTGATAAGATTGGCATAGTCAATCAACTCTTTGGAAAGAGTCTGACAGGAGCAAAGGAAAAAGTATATACGATGCTGAGGGTTAAAACCGGTGGTAAACTTGACTATTTGTTCCAGCCAGCGAGATCAGAATGGGAAGACGACGAAGAAGACAATATTGATAACTTATGACACAACAGATAGAGAACTACCAGAAATTCTTTCTGGACCAGGCAAATGAACAACAGCGTGACTATCGGAAGATACGTTATGCCACAATGAAACAGCTTTTCAGAGAAGAGAAGGTTTGTTATGCTATCGTTGACCATATTAATAATGAACGCGGTCACATTGTTTTGAAATTTAAAAAAGGGTATGCACCACGTCTTAAAGTATTACGTTCATTCGTTTTAATTTATAAGGGAGCAAGGGAAAAATGGGGGGATTTTCCACCTTTATGGGAATGTATATTTAATGACTTTATCAAGTCTAAGGATAATTGTTCTCCTTATTCAGATATTACGCCCTTATATTTTTTGAACAGAAATGATGAAGGTTACGATTATGTAGGATGTAGTTCGGTTAGTTTGGAAATGTTCAGCAAAATAAAAGCAGCTATTGAAGCCAAGAAAACCGTTCACGTCTTAATTTTCGAACCAGAGCCACCAACTGCATATTTCTTTAATCTCAAAAATTATATTGAGCAATATTCGTTTGATAAGGATCTCTTGATTAAGCCGGTTATAAAGTATGAAGATTGGCATCCTGAAGAGTTGGCATTTAATCCCGATGATAAATTGTCAATCCAAAGGACGGTTTTGAATTCACTTCAGGAAGAACACTGTGTTATACTCCAAGGTCCTCCAGGAACCGGCAAAAGTTATACAATAGCGCATGTCATCGCTCAGTACTTAAAGGATAGTAAAACGGTTTGTGTGACCACAATGGCCAATAAAGGCTTGGTAGAACTTATCACCCAGCCACCACTTAAAGAATTTCTCGAAGCAGGCAAACTATATAAAACACTGTTAACAGCAGATGAATTTGCTCATGCTCGTGGATTGAAAAAAGCAAGCAAAGACATGATAGTCAATAGTGGCGAGGCTCTTTTTTCAACAAATTATAAGCTATCAATGTTATATGCTCCAGAAAAGAGAGATGCACTCCCTTCCTATGATTTGGTAGTCATAGAAGAAGCGTCGCAGGCATATCTAACAACTATAGCTGCATTTAAGAAATTAGGCAGTAATTGTTTAATAGTTGGTGACCCAATGCAGTTACCACCAATTGTGATGAACAACAGAAAATCTGACTATAAGATATGGAATGCTGATATTCAAGCAGATGGTTTAACTACCTATGCATTAGGTTCGGGAGACAAGAGCTTTAGAATTACAACGACTTTCAGATTGACGGAACCATCAGCAAAGCTTACGGGTTTATTCTATAGTAACTCATTAAAGTCGGTAAGGAAGGAACTTGTTGACTTTTCTGATTTGGATCCATATTATTTCCCCAAAGAAGGCGGAGTGTTATATCAAGTTGTGTCTGGAGCTACAAATGGAATATCTTCGAAAGCTGCGATAGGGATTATTGAGAGAATCATCGGTATGTTAGAAAGGAACTATCCAAAGTCCACTCTTGCAATCATATCACCCTTCAAAGACACCATAAAGAACCTACAGAGTAAATTTTATACAGACAGGAGAAAAATAGACATAACGGTTGAAACCATTGATAGAGTTCAAGGAATAACTGTAGACTACGCCA
>Ga0310691_10003550_pt1 | contig 18554 bp, 10 predicted proteins | sample 176DNAGHGlowgp2_FD_203887 | JGI IMG/M metagenome (GOLD analysis project Ga0310691, IMG submission 203887) | Sheep rumen microbial communities from Palmerston North, Manawatu-Wanganui, New Zealand - 1766 DNA GHGlow gp2 (v2) (version 2) | ecosystem: Host-associated > Mammals > Digestive system >...
GGGAATCCGTCGCGCAAGTCGCATCGCAACTGATAGCCGAAGATGCTCTTGGTGCCCGTGCCCGTGCGATCGTGCTTGAGTGTGCCATGCTGCATCACATGGTCGATGAGATCGAGATATTGTTTCATCTTATATACGTTCTTATGAAAAATCTGCACAAAGGTAGAAACTTCTGTGCAGATTTGCAAAAAAAATGCGATTTAGTGAGTGCAAACAGGGGACTTGTTATTGCTGTGCCGAGCGTGAACATTTAATCTAAAAAATGTCACTGGGTGAGTTGGTCGATTTGGGCGAGCACCTCGTCGTTGGTGCGTTGCATCTTGTAGAAGATGATGATGGCCACAACCAGGCCGATGACCCCGCCGATGATGCCGCCGAAGAAGCCGCCCATAGCAAAACCATTGAGGAAGTCGCTCGATTGCATGCCCGAGGCGCACTGCAACTCATAGAGGAACCACACAATCCAAATGATGACCCCTAAGATGCCCAGTGCAAATGACCATGCGCGCTGTTTCTTCATCAGCGTGAGCCGGCGGCTGGCCTCGACGAGGTTGCCCGTGAGCAACTGGTTGCGGTCGACGTGGTTGATGCGCCAGTCGGCGGCCACGTCCACCACCAGCATCACGGCCAGGAAGCCATAGAGCCACCACGACAAGCCCAGCATGGCATGAATGGGAGCCAGTATCAGTAGCAAGATGGGAATGAGGGCCATCTCGAGCCAGATGTAGCGCTTGATCCACGACATCTTGCTAGTCATCGACTGCCGCAGCAGTTGCTCGTTGACAATCTGCTGCTTGTCGAGTTGTTGCTTGAGTTCGGTCATCTGCTGGCGCATTTGCTCCAGTTGCAGGTCGTTGTTGATATTGTTGTCCATGTTGTTGATTTTTCGGGGGTCAATTGGTCATTTGTTTGAGTTGTTCCTTGATGCGATACAGACGGACACCCACATTCTTGGGTGAGATGCCCACGATGGCGGCGATCTCGTCGTAGCTCATGCTCTCGAGCCAAAGCAACACGATAGCACGGTCAAACGGCTGCAAACGCTGAATGCGCTGACGCAGCAACTGTGCCTGCGCACCCTGTTGGTTGCTCTCGTCAAACAGGTCGATGTCCATGGTCAGAGGCACAGTGGCGGTGCGCTTCTTCTTGCGGTCGGCCGAGATGCAGGTGTTCAGCGTCACGCGCCAAACCCACGTGCTTACCTGGCTGCGCCCTTCGAACGAGGGAAGCCCCTGCCACAGGTTGATGAGTGACTCCTGGAAGAGGTCCTCGACCTCGTCCTTGTCGGTCGAGAACATGTAGCACACACTGTAGATGGTGCTCTTGTTCTGACGGACCAAGTCAGTGAAGTATTGTTCGTCTTGTTGCATAACTCGGAAAAACTCTTTGCCCCTTAGACGCAAGGTCGGGTCGAAAAATTACACATGTCGCCAATAAAAAATGACGCAATCACTCCCGACGGCTGTCTTGAGCGTTGCGTCATTATGCTTTTGGGGTAACTGTTAGCGGGCGTTGTAGGCCTCCAGAGCCTTCTCCAGAATCACCAGAGCGCGCTTGAGATCTTCAATCTTCAGCACATAGGCCATGCGCACCTGATCCTTGCCGGCACCGGGAGTGGCATAGAATCCAGTGGCGGGAGCCATCATCACGGTCTCGCCCTCATAGTTGAACTCCTCGAGACACCAGCGGCAGAAGTCATCGCTGTCCTGCACGGGCAGTTTGACCATGGTGTAGAATGCGCCGTTGGGCATGGGAGTGAACACGCCAGGAATCTTGTTCAGGCCCTCGACCAGACAGTTGCGGCGGGCAATGTACTCATCGTACACGTCTTTGTGATACTGCTCGGGAGCGTCGAGCGAAGCCTCGGCCACCAACTGACCGATCAGCGGGGGGCTCAGACGAGCCTGGCCAAACTTGTTGACGGCTGCCATGATGTCCATGTTGCGGGTAATCAGAGCACCGATGCGGATGCCGCACTCGCTGTAGCGCTTCGAGACCGAGTCGATCATCACCACGTTCTGCTCGATGCCCTCAAGGCACATGCAACTCAGATAGGGCTTGCCGTTGTAGGCAAACTCGCGGTAAACCTCGTCGGCAAACAGGAACAGGTCGTGCTTCTTGACGATGTCGCGCAACTTGAGCAACTCGTCGTCGGTGTAGAGGGTGCCTGTCGGGTTGTTGGGGTTGCAGATCATGATGGCGCGGGTGCGCGGCGTGATCAACTTCTCAAACTCCTCGGCTGCGGGCAGGGCAAAACCATCCTCGATGCGGGTGGTGATGGTGCGCACCACCACGCCAGTCTCGCAAGCAAAGCCCATATAGTTGGCGTAGGCGGGCTCGGGAATGATGATCTCATCGCCAGGATTGAGGCAGGCCATGTAGGCAAACATCACAGCCTCGCTACCGCCACAAGTGATGAAGATGTTGTCGGGCGTGAGGTTGATGTTGTACTTGGCATAGTATCCCACGAGTTTGTCGCGGTAACTCTGGATGCCAGGTGTGGGAGAATACTCAAGCACCTTGCGGTCAATGTGGCGCAGAGCGTCCAGACCCTGTTCAGGTGTTTGAATATCGGGCTGGCCGATGTTCAGGTGATAGACTTTGATACCTTTTTTCTTTGCAGCGACGGCAAACGGAACGAGTTTGCGGATGGGCGAAGCCGGCATCGTGACGCTGCGTTGTGACAATTGAGGCATAACGATTTGTTTTTTGATGAGTTTATGTTTGTGACGACAAAATTAGTGCAAGTTTGCGGGTGGCGCAGCAACTTTAACAAACATTAATGTATCTTTTCGCACATTCGTGCGTCTAATGGGCAGAAAATGTTGAACAGAGGCGTCAAATTTGTCTGTTGTTAATTGGCAATTGACATTTTATTACTATCTTTGCACCAACTTTTTGATTATTGAAAATCATAACTTAATACAACAAATAATCCTTTCTATGAAAATTAAACATCTTTTGGCAGGTGTGTTGATGCTGGCTGCAGCCTGTGTCACAGCACAAGAAATGCCGCAGATGCCGCCTGTCCCCGTCGACGAGGCAGTGCGCATGGGCAAGTTGCCCAATGGACTCACTTACTATGTGCGTCACAACGATTATCCCGAACATCGTGTGAATTTCTACATCGCTCAGCGTGTAGGTTCAATCCAGGAGGAGGAGAGCCAGCGTGGTCTCGCTCACTTCTTGGAGCACATGGCATTCAATGGTACGGTCAACTATCCCGGCAATGGCGTGATTGACTACACGCGCACCCTGGGTGTGGAGTTTGGTCGCAACCTCAATGCCTACACCAGTACCGACCAGACGGTCTACAACATCGACGATGTGCCCAGCACACGCCAGACCGCACTTGACTCTTGCTTGCTCATCCTCAAGGACTGGTCAAATGGCCTGCTGCTCGAGGGCGACGAGATCGACAAGGAGCGTGGTGTCATCCACGAGGAGTGGCGTCTGCGCAGCAGCGCCAGCCAGCGCATGCTCGAGCGTAACCTCCAGACCCTCTATCCAGGCTCGAAGTACGGTCTGCGCATGCCCATCGGTCTGATGAGCGTGGTCGACAACTTCAAGTATAACGAGATTCGTGACTACTACCACAAGTGGTATCGTCCCGACAACCAGGCCATCGTGGTGGTGGGTGACATCGATGTTGACTACATGGAGAACAAGATCAAGGAGATGTTTGGCTCTATTCCCGCCCCCGCAGCCGATGCTGCACAGGTGGTGACCGAGCCCGTGCCCGACAACGACGAGATCATCGTCGTGAGCGACAAGGACAAGGAGCAGCAGTACAGCATCATCCAACTCATGTTCAAGAGCGATCCCATGCCCCGCGAGATGCGCGGTACCATGGCTTATATGCTGCAGGACTATGTGATGGACATGGTGTCGAGCATGCTCAACCAGCGCCTGGCCGAGAAGGCTCAGGAGCCCGACTGCCCGTTCATCCAGGCAGGCAGTGGCAATGGTGCCTACATCATGAGCAACAGCAAGGAGGCCTACACCATCTTTGCTATGCCCAAGGAGGGTCAGACCGACGCAGCTCTGCAGGCCATCATGACCGAGGCCCTGCGTGTGGCCAAGCACGGCTTCACCGCCACCGAGTATGCCCGCGCCAAGGAAGAGTACATGTCGCAGTTGCAGAAGCAGTATGACAACCGCTCGAAGATCAGCAACGCCCGCTACGGTCGCAGTTACATCGCCAACTACCTGGAGGGTGACCCCATCCCCAGCATGGAGATGGAGTATCAGATCATGAACCAGATTGTGCCCATGCTTCCTGTTGACCTCATCAACGAGGGTGTCAAGGATCTGTTCCCGCAGGAGAACAACAAGAACGTTGTGGTGCTGTGCTTCAATCAGGAGAAGGAAGGCAACACCTATCCCACCGTCGAGGGACTGACCGGTGCCATCACTGCTGCACGCAACAGCAACATCGAGGCATACGTTGACAATGTCAAGAACGAGCCCCTGATGACCACCCTGCCCAAGGCCGGAAAGATCAAGAAGGAAACCAAGAACACTAAGTTGGGCTATGACGAGCTCGAACTGAGCAACGGCGCCAAGGTCATCCTCAAGAAGACCGACTTCAAGGACAACGAGATTCGCATGTACGCTGTCTCGAAGGGCGGTAGCTCGCTCTACAGCCAGAAGGACTGGGCCAACACCGAACTCTTCGACATGGCCATCATGCAGAGTGGTCTGGGCAACTTCAGCAACCAGGAACTGGAGAAGGCTCTGGCCGGCAAGCAAGCCAGCGCAAGCCTCTCGCTGGGCACCTATACCGAGAGCCTGAGCGGTCAGTCGACCATCAAGGACCTCGAGACCATGTTCCAGCTTGCCTACCTGCGCATGACCGACATCCGCAAGGATGACAAGGCTTACGCCAACATCATGAACCTGCTCGAGACCGCACTCAAGAACAAGGGTCTGCAGCCCGAGGCCGCATTTTCCGACTCGGTCAACGTCACCCTCAACAACCACACCTGGCGCTATCGCCCGTTTGAGGTCGAGTGCCTGAAGGACGTGAACTACGACCGCATCATGCAAATCGCCAAGGAGCGCACTGCCAACGCAGCCGACTTTACCTTCTACTTCGTCGGTTCGTTTGATAACGACACTATCCGCAAGCACATCTGCCAGTATATCGCCTCGCTGCCTGCCAAGGGCAAGAAGGAGAACTGGGTCAATGTCGATGAGCACCCCAACGGAACTGTGCTGAACCACTTCACCCGCAAGATGGAGACTCCCAAGGCCAACGCACAGATGTACTGGCACACCACCGCCATCCCCTTCTCAGTTGAGAACTCGATACTGGCCGACATGGCAGGTGAGGTGCTGAGCAAGGTCTACCTGCAGAAGATTCGTGAGGATGCAGGTGCAGCCTACTCGGCCGGTGCCAGCGGCGATGTGGACTATGAGGGCGACAAGGTGTTCACCTATGTCATGGCCAGCGTGCCCATGAAGCCCGAGAAGGCCACCGAGGCTCTCGACATCATGCGCCAGGAGGTGCCTGCTGCCGCACAGAGCGTCGATGCAGCCACTCTGGCCGACATCAAGGCAGCCAACCTCAAGAACTATGACACGATGCTCAAGGAGAACGGATTCTGGATCAATGCCCTGCGCATGTACAACATGCGTGGCATCGACATCGTCAACGGTTATCGCGAGGCTGTCAACGCCGTCACTCCTCAGCAGGTCAGCGACTTCATCAAGAAGATCATGGCCAGCGGCAACAAGATTGAGGTCGTGATGATGCCTCAGGAGTAATCCTCTCATCCCATTAATGGTAAAAAACGCCCTGAGTGTTCAGGGCGTTTTTTGCTGTTTTGAGTCGGCACAATAGTGGTAAATGGTTGACAGAATATGCCGGTTTGTCCAAAAAATATGATATGAGTTGCGGGTCTGGTATTTTGTTTTTAACTTTGCCAGTGTGAATGATAACGGGATGAATTCTCGCCATCATGCGTATGATACCTATTGACAATGAGAAATAATCTGAGAGCAATATTTGCAACGGCCATGATGATGCTAGGTTTATGCTCCATGGCGCAAGTGCGCGGCGATGTCAGTGGCGACGGAGCGGTCGATGTGGGCGACGTGAACATCGTCGTCAACATCATTCTGGGCAAAGCGTATGCAGCCAATTATCCTGGCAATGCTGACATTAACAATGATGGTACTGTCGATGTGGGCGACGTGAACATCGTCGTCAACATTATCTTGGGCAAGGAGAGTGCGGCTGGCACAATCACGTTCACACGTGTCACCAGTGCAAACCAACTGGTTGCCGGCAAGCGATATCTCATTGTCTGTGAGACTTACAGCGGTGCGATGGGTGGCATGATGCCTGGATATGAGAACTACCGCGCACTGGTGGAGAGCGGCATTACCCTAGATAATGGCACCGCGACCGTTGGTGACAATAGCGAAGTGAGTATCTTCACCCTGGGTGGCACAATGGGGTCATGGACCTTGTGTGACGGCGATTACTACCTGGCCAATTCTTCGGCTAGCCAATTGAATAGTGTCACCTCGGTCACTGACAATTCTGCCCGATGGACTGTGACTTTCGGCGGAAACAATGCTGTCATCACCAACAAAAAGAACACCAGCAAGACCATCTACTATCAGAGTCGCTATGCCGACTTCAATGCTTCGGCATCGGGTACAGAGGTGCAGTTGTATGTTGAGGGCACTATCAATGACTCGATTGACACCCCCGACATTCCCGGCAACAATGCCAACGCTAACTGGTGCGAGACAGCCTACAACATCCCGGAGTCAAGTGCTAATGCCACGACATCAAGTGCCACCTATGGCATGGCGTGGCGATTGGAATATCCGCACATCACTCCCGACGACAACAGCACGGTGATTGTGCATGCGTCGAGTGACTATGGCATCTCTTACTCGCTCGAACTTGCCAAGAGTCAACGCGCCAACCGCTGGAGTTGCTTCGCCATGCACAATGGCACGCCCGACAATAATGTTGGGCGCAGTGCCAGCTCGTTTAGCACTGAGTCTTGTGTGGAGGCGGCCTACCAGGTCGGCAACCACGAATATACTGACGGCAACTACACCAAGAGTAGTACCAACCTGGACGGCTTGAACATGACCACCTTTGCGCGCGGACACATCTGCGCGTCCGAGGATCGCCAGTCGTCCGAGGCTCAGAACCGCTTCACCTTTATCACCAGCAACTGTCATCCGCAATATCAGGCGCACAACGCCGGCCTGTGGCAGCGCATGGAGGCAAAGGTGCAGACCTGGGGCTACAGTACCGCTTTCCGCGACACCATCTACGTGTGCAAGGGAGCGACTATTGCCGACGTGACTCTGAACGGATCCACGGTGAGCGGAACGATACCGGCCTCGGAGGTGAAAGCCAAGTATGGCGTGAACATCACCGGGTCGCTTGTCATACCGCGCTATTGGTTCATGGCGGTGCTGTGCCTCAAGGGTGGGCAATATCACGCCATGGCTTACTGGACCGAACAAATCAACAGTTCTTGCTCCAGCACCACCCTGCCGAGTTGCATGATTTCCATCGACGAGTTGGAGAGGCGGACGGGTATAGACTTTTTCTGCAACTTGCCCGATGACATTGAGGCCGATGTCGAGTCGTCGCTTGATACTGGCTTCTGGCAATAGCGACCGACAGATACAATCACCCTATCTTTGGACTACTTAATAACTTAAGTTTTTGAAGTCGTTAAGTAGTTAAATGGAGTTTTTTAGTAGTTAAGTAGTTAAGAAGTTAAATGGAGTTAAGACGTTACATGATAGCGCAGTAGGGACGCGGCGCGCCGCGTGATTCGACTCCAAGCCGGCTGGCAGATGATAAACTGATGGGAGAATTAGAGCCATATGAGCATCCGTCTTAACTCCTTTAACTCCTTTAACTCCTTAACTACTAACAAGTAGCTACTTTAGTAAGTTGACTTAATAACTATCAAATCATCAATAGTGAAACATATTTTTTTGATGGCGTGCTTCTTGATGGGGCTGTTGGCACAAGCAGCAACGCCTGGAACTAAGAAACTCATGGAAGACGACAATCGCATCATGGTCATTAGTGACATCCACCTGTTGGCACCTGAACTCTTTGATGCCGGTGCTGCGGCTCGACGTATGGCTAGTGGTGACATGAAGTTGGCACTGCAAAGCGACCAGTTGATGCAGCGCATCGTCGACCATGTCATCGAGGTGAAACCTGCATTGTTGCTTATCTCGGGCGACTTGACACACAATGGTGCTCGTGCCAGCCACTTGCGTCTGGCGCAGCATTTGGCCAAATTGCGACAACATGGCGTGCGCACGCTGGTCATTCCGGGTAATCATGATGCAAACTGCCCCAATGCGCGCAGTTATTGTGGCGACAAGGCTACGCCTGTCGGGACCATCTCTTGCGACGAGTTCGCACAAATCTATGCCGATTGTGGTTATGGCTCTACATCACAACGCGACCCAGCCTCGCTCAGTTATGCTTGCGAGCCCCTGCCAGGGCTGGTGGTGCTGGGCATCGACTCAAATCGCGATGAGGAGAATCGATTGACTGCACGTGGCGATACAGCCAATGTCTATCACAATGGCGGCCGCGTCAAGCCCGAGACCTTGCAGTGGTTGCGTGAGCGTGCCACCGAGGCGCAGCGCCAGGGCAAGATGGTCATCGCCATGATGCACCATCACCTGCTGGAGCATGTCGATGGCGAGGCACGGTTCTTGCCCAACTACATTGTCGCCAACCATGATGAGGTGGCACAGACGATGGCCGAGTGTGGCGTTCGTGTTGTGCTCACGGGGCACCTGCACATCACCGATGCCGTGAGCAATGGCAAGGTCACCGACATCGCCACCGGCTCGGCCAGCATGTATCCCATGCCCCTGCGCATGTTGACACTGGATCGTAAGGCCAGCACCTTGCAAGTCGCCACTCAGTGGCTAGAACTGCCCGATGCCCTGCAACAGCAAGCCCGCGAACAGGTCGAGCATGCCGCACCCATCCTCGCTGGTGTGATTGCCAATCGCCTGTGGTCGCGCATCAGCGCCAAGATGGGACAGATCAAGCAGATGCTCGCCATGCAGGGTGCCGACATCACAGCGTTGCCCACCACGGCGCAGCAGGCTACCGCACTGATGATACGGCACATGCAAGAACCGTTGACTCAGAGCCTGCTCATCGTCACGCGCGGTGGCGAGGACCCGCAACAAGCACCCGCTATCATCGATGCAGTCAAGCAAGGCATCATGGGCATGGTGCAAGAGGTTATGCCCGGTCAGGCACAATTCATGGGCCCGTTCCTCATCGAGAACCTATGGCCCCGTGTTGAGCCCATGGTGCGCAGTGCCCTCGAGGACCTCAACCAAGTGGGCACACCCGGCGAGTCGGCCACCCCCGACCACACACTACAACTGAGAATTAAGAATTGAATAATGAGATCAGTGTGGTGTCAGTGACCCCCACGATAAAAAATAAAAAAATCCTCGACTCACGTCGGGGATTGCTTAACTAATTAACCTTCTAATACCATTAACATAAACCTTAAAACAAATCTTGAAAATACGCAATCGCTTCACAGCGACTGGAATTTCATTATTAACCTTAAAAACTAATACCATGAAAAACCTCTGCAAAAGTAGTGCAAATATGTTTTACAGCATAATTTTAGGGCATAATTTGTCTAATATTTAACATGTATTAAGTGTTTGGCTAGTGGATGATTTAAAAATTTACACTTGTTAACACCTGAGGATGGGCTCGTAGATGTTTTGGACCCTTCGCGCCCAGCCTGACTGTCAATGTCCGCAGCGCATGGTCCGTGGCAAATAGTGTCGGCGATGAGTTACTGGGCAATCAGGGTCAGTAACTGATTGGCAGCGTCCTTGTTGTTGACCTTGTCGATGATGTGGGTGACCGTGCCCTGCTCATCGACGACAAAGGTGGTGCGCACAGTGCCCATGTAGGTGCGGCCCGCCATCTTCTTTTCGCGCCATACGCCGAAGGCTTGTTGCAGCGAGGTGTCGGTGTCGGCAATCAGCGGGAACGGCAGCGAGTGCTTTTCGGCAAACTTAGTGTGTGAAGCGGCCGAGTCCTTGCTCACGCCTAGCAGGGCGTAGCCGGCTCGGCGCAGATCGCTGTAGCCGTCGCGCAGGCTGCATGCCTCGGCAGTGCAGCCCGATGTGTTGTCCTTGGGGTAGAAATAGATAATCAGTTTCTTGCCGGCATAGTCGCTGGCGCGGTGCTCGCGACCCTCCTGGTCAACGCCCAGAACTTCGGGTATCTTGTCTCCAATTTTCATAGTTTGATGGTTGTGAATGGTTTGATTAGTGCAAATGTACGAACAATTCGCAGTAGTCGTGCCTAAAAAATCTTAATTTTAACAGAATTGGAGAATTTTATTAACAATGTGGCTACTTTGTGCCGAATATTCACTAACTTTGTACGTTTAAATCAAACGCTAGGGTTTCTAGAAATCTAGAACCTCTCGAAAATCTAGATAAAACTCGTCAATTCGTTTACTAAAAAGATATGAAACTGAAAAATCTGCTATTAACCATGGGATTGGCTCTGCCGTTGCTGGCAGGCGCACAGCCCACAGTGATGGATGCCGGTGCCGAGGGATACCTCGAACGGGCACGACTCATGTACGACAGCCACAACTATGTGGGAGCCATCGACCAGTTGACCCACTTGCAGCAACTGCCGCTGAGTGCTGACCGAGAAGAAGAGGCCGAGTTGCTGATGGCCTTGGCACTGTTTGAGCGAGGCGAAGGCAAGAGTCTGGATGCGCTCATCGCTTTTATTGATGAGCACCCCAACAGCCCGCTGGCCACCACGGCACAAATGAAGATTGGTGACTACTACTTCTATCGTGGCGACTGGGACAACGCAATGCTCAGTTACTCGCTCGTGCGACCCGCCGCACAAGACCTTGATGCCAATGAGGATCTGCTCTATCGCAAGGCTTACTGCAACTTGCGCCAAGGCCACTATGATGAGGCCGAGCAGCAGTATCATCGTCTGGCTGCCACCAAGCGCTATGGTCAGGCATCGGTGTTCTACAAGGCCTATGTCGAGTATGCCAACGGCAACCTGGACGATGCTCTGGACCGCTTCCAGCACATCGACCCCACCACCGAGTTGGGCTATCAGGCGCAGTATTACATCACCCAGATCAAGTATAACCGTGGGCAGTTTGCCGATGTCATCGCCACGGGTCGCCAACTGCTCAGTGAGCAAAAGAACAACTACTTTGATGCCGAACTTAACCGCATGGTCGGTGAGAGTTACTATCATCAGGGCAACACGCGTGAGGCGCGCACCTATCTTGAACGATATGTCGCCGAGCCCGAAGGCGACATCTATCGCACTGCGGCTTACACCCTGGGTGTGCTCGACTATAACGAGGGCAACTACAAGCGTGCGGCCGAACTCATGCCACTGGCCACCGACGAGGACGATGCTCTGGCACAAAGCGCGTGGCTCTATCTGGGTCAGTGCAAACTCAAGCAGAATGACCTGAATGGTGCGGCACGTGCCTTCGAGCAGTCGGCCAAGATGAACCATGACCGCAATGTGCGCGAAACGGCGTTCTACAACTATGCTATCAGCCAGAACCAGGGTGCCCGAACCCCGTTTGACAAGTCGATTGAAATGTTTGAGACCTTCCTCAACGACTATCCCAAGAGTCGCTACAAAGACCAGGTGGAGGGCTATCTGGTCGATGCTTATCTCACCAGCACCGACTATGGCAAAGCATTGCAGAGTATCAATAACATTAAGAATCCCAGTGCCAAGGTCAAGCGTGCCAAGCAGTATGTGCTCTACAACCTGGGCGTGCAGGCACTCTCAAACGGGCAGGACCAGCAGGCGGTCAACTACCTCAAGCAGGCCGTCGACTTGGGCAACCAGGACAAGACTGTGCTCAACGAGAGCCGCTTGTGGCTAGCCGAGGCACAATATCGCACCGGTGACTACAAGGGTGCCACCAGCAATCAGATGAGTTATGTCAACGCCACCAGCAAGGGTGATGACAATTACAGTCTGGCACAGTACAACCTGGGCTACTCGCTCTACCAGCAGCGCCGTTATGCCGAGGCCAAGAAGGCCTTCCAGAACGCGCTGGCAGGTGGCAAACTGGCCGACGAACTCAAGGCCGATGCTTATAACCGCCTGGGCGACACCCAATATTACACACAGGAGTACGCAGCCGCACAGGCTAGTTACGACAAGGCACTTGCCGATGCCAAAGGGTCGGCAAAGGACTACTCGATGTACCAGAAAGCCATGATGCTGGGCATGACCAAGCAGTATGGCCAGCAGGTCAGCGCGCTAGATGCGCTCATCAAGGCCTACCCCAAGAGCGACCTCGTCCCACAAGCGATGCTCGAGAAGGGCAACGCACTGGCCTATGACGGCAAGGGCAATGAGGCTGTTGCTGCCTACAACGCACTGCTCAAGGCCTATCCCAAGAGCGTCGAGGCCCGCAAGGGCTTGCTGCAGATGGCTGTCGTGGACAAGAACATGAACAACGAGGATGCCGCTATCGAGGCCTACAAGAAGGTCATCAAGAACTACCCGAGCAGCGAGGAAGCACAGGCTGCCGCCGAGGACATGAAACTCATCTATGCCGACCGTGGTCAGTTGGGCGACTTCCAGAAGTTCCTCAACGCTATCCCCAACGGACCGCGCGTCGATGTGAGCGAGGTCGACCGTCTCACCTTTGAGGCAGCCGAGAAGGCCGCTATCGCCACAAAACCCAACATCACCAAGATGCAGCAGTACTTGCAGCAGAATCCCAGCGGTGCATACGCAGCCAAGGCTCGCTACTACATCGCCCGCCACAACTACAACAACGGCCGCCTCAACGACGCGCTGGCTGGCCTGGACGAGGCTCTGCGCGGCAACAAGCAGGCCTCATGGGCCGAGGATGCCATGGCTATGCGCAGTGATGCCCTCTTGCAGTTGGGCAAGGCCAACGATGCCCTGCAGAGTTACAAGGAACTGGCCGAACTCTCGTCGAGCGATGACAACCGCACCACTGCCGAACTGGGCATGATGCGTGCTGCCAAGCAACTGAGCAACTGGAACGAACTGAAGAACGTCTGCGCCAGCCTGCTGCAGCGTGGCGGACTCAGTGCCGGCGAGGAGAAGGAGGTGACCATGAACCGCGCCATCGCAGCCTCGCACCTGGGCGACAGCAAGAGTGCCGAGAGCGACCTCAAGACGCTGGCCAAGGACACCAAGAGCGAAGAGGGCGCACAGGCCGCCTACGAGTTGGCACAACTGCAGTTCGATGCCGGCAACATCAAGCAGGCCGAGCGCACCGCCAATAGCCTGGTCGATGCGGGCACACCGCACGCCTACTGGCTGGCTCGCACCTTCATCTTGCTGAGCGACATCTATGTCAAGCAGGGCAAGACCAGCGAGGCCCGCGAGTACTTGCAGAGCCTCAAGAGCAACTATCCCGGCAAGGAGAAAGACATCACCGAGGCCGTAGACCAGCGTCTCGCCGCCCTCAAGAAAAAGAAGTAAGGTAATGCTCCTCTAACATTCGACTACTCGATCATTCGATTGCTCGATAAATCGGAAAAACAATAAAGAACTCATGAACAAGAAACTCTATATCGGCCTGATGGCGGCGGTGCTGACCGTGGCAGGAGCAACCGCACAGGACACTGGCAAGAAGGACCTGAACAAGGAAATCACCCTGGAGAAGGACTTCGTGCCCGTCGAGAAGAAGGCCACCAAAAAGAACACCCTGCCCACAGTCAAGAAAGTGACCGCTCCGGCCAAGACTACGCTCAACTACAGCGACTGGGCCGAGGCTACCAACGTGCCATCGAGCATCCCCACAATGATGCCCTACGGCTACCGCACGGCTCATAACTTCAGCGGCAAGCGTGGTTATCTGCAAGTGGGAGGCGGCATGGCGGCAAACTTCACCGGCAGTGCCGGTTACCGCATCCTCGACACCGAGCAGAACACGCTGGGCGTGTGGATTCAGCACAACAGCACCTGGGCTGGCAAGAACGGCACACAGCTCATCTGGGATGAGGCCGAGCGGCTCAAGCAGAAATTCAACGACAACGTGCTGGGCGTGGACTTTGAGAACAACAACCGCGCGGGGACGCTCAACATGAGCCTGCGCGGACACTTCGACAGTTTCAACTACTACGGCCACCAGGAGCGCGCCTGGGACGAAGACAACAAGCAGTCGTTCACCGAGGTGGGCGCACAGGTGGGATGGGAAGGAACGCCCATCACACTGTCGGACCGTGAGTTTGGATACCATGCCGGCATCTCCATCAACCATGCCGGATACGACAAGACGCTGTTCAGCGACATCAAGGGAGCCAAGGAGAATGTACTCACTTTCAACCTCGGAGCCACCTACCAGCTGGCCAGTGGCACTGTGGGGCTGGACTTGACTGGCGACTACGTCAATCACAAGTGCGAGACCACCACTCCCTACATCTACGATGACAATGCGGACTATAACTTCAGCGACAAGCGCAATAACTTCATGTTCACCATCTCGCCCTATTACCAGTGGCAGAACAGCATCTTCCGCGCACTGGCGGGTGTAGACATTGTGATAGGCGACATGCACCTGTATAGGGACACGAAGAAGTTCCACATCTCGCCCCGCGTCCAACTGGACATCGACATCGTGGACGGCGCAGCCATCTTTGTCGACGTCAGTGGCGGCAAGACGCTGAACACGCTCAGTGCCATGGCGGCGCAGAACCGCTACAGCGACCCCATGGGCTATTACTACAACACTTTCAGCCCGCTGGATGGCCGTGCGGGGTTCAAGATTGGACCTTTCGCTGGCTTCAGTGCCCAACTTTATGGCGGCTACGGCATCTTCAAGAGCGACTTCAACACGGTGCTTCCCGTGCCCGACAAGCCGTCGGTCATACTCAATGACCGCTACACCGGCAACAACATGTATGCCGTGAGCCACTACTACAACTACGACTCGCGAGGCGCCTACGTCGGGGCTGAGCTTGCCTACAAGTACCGCTCGCTCATCGAGGCCAAGGCGGCATTCCAGTATGCGCCGGTCGACGACGACGAGGAGCAGGGCAAGTGGTACAAGGGCTACCCCATCGACGGGCTGGACGGGGCCAACTGCAATGTCACCTTTGATGTGCGTGTCACACCCATCCGCCGTCTGGCCATCGACCTGGGGCTGCAATATCGCAGCGGCCGCTCGGTGCTCAACCCTTCATCGGTTATCTACCTCACCTCGATCGACCGCGACTACTGGTCGTGCGAGACGTTCAACTTTGCCGACATGGACAACCTGCTCAACCTCCATGCCGGAGCGAGCTACCGCTTCGACAAGGTGCTCACCTTGTGGGCCAAGGCCAACAACCTGCTCAACCGCAAGTGGGACTACATGATGGGCATGGGCAGCCAGGGCATCAACGTCATGGGTGGCGTGAGCCTGGTGTTCTGACCATGCGCTATTACCTGAACATAGGCACCAATCTGGGCGACCGCCACGACAACCTGCGGCGGGCCATAGCAGCCCTCACTGGCGGCACCGGCAACTGCACGGTGTCGCCTGTTGTCGAGAGTGAGCCGTGGGGATTTGAGAGCGAGAACCGATTCCTCAATGTGGGCATCGCCCTCGACAGCGACTTGGAACCGCTGGTGATGCTCGACCGCATCCACGACATCGAGCGCAGCCTGGGCAGTGCCGCTCACCGCGATGCTCAGGGCGGTTATGTCGACCGCTTGGTCGATATCGACATCATGGCCATCGACGATGACCAGGGCAATGCTGTCACCATCGACCTGCCCACCTTGCAAGTGCCGCACCCTCATTTGCACGACCGCGACTTCTTTATAGGTCCTTACCGGTGGCTTAAAGACCATGCACAATGCTCAATGCACAATGCACAAATTGCTTCGCAATCCGCTGGGCGACAGGCTCATAGAACCCTGGGTGAGGCGATGTTGTACGAACTTCCGTATAATCCCACCGACGAGCAGATGCAACTCATCGCGCTGCTCGACCGCTTTGTACAGCATGGTGGCGACCGCACGGTGTTCTTGCTCACGGGCTATGCCGGCACGGGCAAGACCAGCATAATCGGTGCGCTGGTCAGGGCACTGCGAGCCAGCTTGCGCAAGTGTGTGCTCATGGCTCCTACGGGCCGTGCCGCCCACATCATGAGTGACTACTCGGGTCACACGGCATGGACTATTCACCGCAAGATCTACCGTCAGCAAAGTTATGGCAGTGATACGTTCGGCTTGGCTGAGAACCGTCACACCGACACGCTGTTTATTGTCGATGAGGCATCGATGATAGCCAATGGAGTGGGCGAGGGAGCCATCTTCGGCACAGGACAATTGCTGGATGACCTCATCACCTACGTTTATAGTGGGCAGAATTGCCGACTTCTGCTAGTGGGCGACACAGCGCAGTTGCCGCCAGTGGGCGCCACCGAGAGTGTAGCGCTCAATCCGGCAGTGCTGCGGGGCTATGGCCTGGATGTGATGGGCACGACATTGCGGCAGACGGCTCGTCAGACCCAAGAGAGCGGTATCCTGCACAACGCCACCCTGTTGCGGCAGGCTATGGAGCAAGAGCACCTCGTCGAGCCGCACCTGCAACTGGAGGGCTTCACCGACATCGCCACCGTGACAGGCGACATGCTGCTCGAGACCATCAGCGACTGCTATGACCGCGATGGCATCGACCAGACCATCATCATCAGCCGCAGCAACTGGCGAGCCACGCAATTCAATGCCGGTGTGCGTAACCAGATCTTGTATCGTGAGGAGGAATTGGCCAGTGGCGACCTGCTGCTGGTTGTCAAGAACAATTATTATTGGGCCGAGGACTATGAGAAGGTTGATTTTGTGGCCAATGGCGATGTCGCCATCGTGCGGCGTGTGCGCGGCGAGGTGGAGCGACGCTATGGATTGCGCTTTGCCACAGTCGTGCTGGAGTTGCCCGATCACGAGGGCACCGAGATGGAGGCCAAGGTGGTGCTCGACTGCCTGCTCAGCGACACGTCGGCCCTGACACGCCCCCAGCAAGAGCGTCTGTTCAACGAAGTGATGGCCGAATTGCCGGGCGACCAGCGCTCGCGACTTCGTGCCCTGAAAAGACACCCCTACTTCAACGCCCTGCAGGTCAAGATGGCCTATGCTGTGACGTGCCACAAGGCACAGGGTGGCCAGTGGCAGAATGTGTTTATCGACATGGGCGGCATTCCCCGCGAGGCTCTGACTACTCTCGACTTCTATCGCTGGTTCTATACCGCCCTCACTCGTGCCCGCAGCCGCGTCTATCTCATCAACTATTCAGAACGACAATAGGTAGCAGCAGTTGGGCTGTCACCCGATTGTCGCTTACCGGGCCATCTGATAGATGGCGCGCATGTCGGCGGCGTTCAGCACCTCCATAGCCCCAACAGTGATGGTGCCTCCGCGCGAGCACTTGTCGACCAGGATCTCAATCTCGTCGTCGGTGATGTTGCGTCCCAGCAACTCGTGGATGTTGGTGGGCATGCCTATCTGGCGATAGAACGACTCGATGGCGCGGATACCAGCCTCGGCTGTCTCCTCGGGGTGGGTGAAGTCGTTGGTCACTCCCATGACATTGACGGCAAACTGCACGAACCGGGCCAGGTGCTTCGCCTTGACATAGCGTGCCCATGAGGGCCACAGTGCGGCAAGTCCTGCCCCGTGTGTCACCCCGAAGAGGGCACTCAGTTCGTGTTCTAGCCGATGTGTGGCAAAGTCTTTCTCGGTGCCGCACTCGGTCAGGTCGTTGTGAGCCAGCGAGCCTGCCCACATGATCTGGGCGCGATGGCGATAGTCCTCGGGATGTTCAAGCACCACCATGGCGGCATCGCGCACCGTGCGCAACAGTGCCTCGCTGATGGCGTCGGTCAGGGTCATGTCCTCATATTTCGAGAAATAGCGCTCCATGGTGTGCATCATGATGTCGGTAGCACCGGCAGCCGTCTGATAGGGCGGCAAGGTGTAGGTGCGAGCGGGATTCATCACCGCAAAGCGGCATCGGCACAGGTCGCTGTTCACGCCACGCTTGAGCAGGCCGTCATCGTTGGTGATGACACAACTCGACGACATCTCGCTGCCTGCGGCGGGGATGGTGAGCACAGCACCGATGGGCAGGCATGCCTGGGGCACGGCCTTGCCGTTCCAGAAGTCCCACACATCGCCCGGGTAGGGCACGCCGTAGCCGATGGCCTTGGACGAGTCGATGACACTGCCACCGCCCACGGCCAGGATAAAGTCGACCCTCTCGCGGCGGCACAGGTCGATGCCCTCGCGCACCTTGGACAACAAGGGGTTGGGCACCACACCGCCCAGTTCGCACCACGCGATGCCTGCTTGTGTGAGTTGCTGGCGCACCACGCCCAGCAGACCCGACCGCTCGGCCGAGCCGCCGCCATAGTGCAGCAGCACCCGCGTGCCGCCGTAGTTCGCTACCAGTTGGCCGATTTTGTCCTCGGCTTGCTCGCCGAACACCACGCGTGTCGGCGCATAAAAATTGAAG
>Ga0310691_10003552_pt1 | contig 18548 bp, 34 predicted proteins | sample 176DNAGHGlowgp2_FD_203887 | JGI IMG/M metagenome (GOLD analysis project Ga0310691, IMG submission 203887) | Sheep rumen microbial communities from Palmerston North, Manawatu-Wanganui, New Zealand - 1766 DNA GHGlow gp2 (v2) (version 2) | ecosystem: Host-associated > Mammals > Digestive system >...
GTTTTCGGGAATAAAGAACTGACAGACATTGCGCCTGTCAAGATCGAAGATATTAACGTATCACCGATTCAGCTTAACCCGGTTGCAAGGCAACGCGCTATTGAATCCGGCGCGGAGTTTGTGCGGATCACAGGCGGGACACGGAATATTACTGTTTCTTTTGCACTGTTGGAAATCGACAACGCAATACGGGAAACATTCATGCAGGGCATACGGGATTGGGCGCAGATCGGAAGGGAATTAGTGCTTGAATTGCCCGAATCAGAAAAATGTCACCTTGAATGCGCTGTTACGCAGTTGCCGGATTATTCCTATCGGAAATGGTGGGAAAACAAACTTAAGATTGTTTTCACTTGCTACAACAACCCGTATTGGACGTCAAACGATTTAATGGAAGTCAATTGCGGTACAACGTTTACTGTAAACGGGAGCGCGCCACCACTGATGACGATTGAACGCAGAAACACTTCACAGGTTGCGAACCAAAGTTATTCTGACGGGAAGGATTCTATGTTCTTCACACTCATTCCGTCCGGCAGCATGGTAATAGACCTTAACCGTCAAACTGCGGTGGTTGGTGGTTCATCCATCATGCGTTATTACGAACCGACTTCCGGTTGGATCACGCCAAAGACGGGGGCAAATCAGAATATACGCGGCACGGGCGTTGTTAAATACCGTGAAAGGTGGGTGTAATTGTGCAGTTCATCTTTCTAAACATGGCGGGTGAAACGCTGTTCATTCGGGATGATGCAGAACGCGCCCAATGGACACAGGAAGAAATGACACTTGAAGCTGACTTCCCATACTTGAGTGACAAGCGCATATCTATCGGGCAACGAATCTATTTCAAAGACCCGTCAACCGACACGCCACAGATATACGAGATCAAGCAGGCCAAGACGCAAGAACCGGATCACTACCAAAGCGTAACGGCAGAGAATATCTGTATTTCCGAACTATCAGACGAACACACTGACAACAAGGAAATAACGAACGTTTCAGCAAGCGCGGCACTGGAAGACGTATTGTTAGGTACTTTGTGGAGCGTAGGGCAAGCGAACGTAAACCCTGTTTCAAGCTGCGACATTTCGCGCGGTAGCGTTTGGCAGGGTGTATTGCAGATAAAAGATAACTGGAATGTGTACATTGAGCCGCGCGTTTCCATTTCCGCAACAGGAACAATAACGCGCAGATTGGACATTTTGCCAGTAGAAGGCGAGTGGAACGGCGTCCGGTTGAGCATTGATAAGAATATGCTTGACCCTTCCGTAACATATGATGATTCTGAAGTTGTTACCGCGCTTTACGGGTATGGCGGGACAATCATTGCAGAAGAACAAGGGCAGGAAGATACGGAAGTCACATTTGCAGAAATCACATGGGAAGCAGACGCCGGACACCCGGCGAAACCTTACGGGCAAACATACATTGAAGACCCGGAAGCAACGGCAACCTATGGGCGCAACGGGCGCGCACGGTTTGGGTTCTATCAGAATACAGACATAGACGATGCAGAAACGCTTTTGCAGAAGACATGGGAATCACTTCGGGAAGCGTCAAAGCCTTCAATCAGCATTGAAGGGACGGTTGCAGACCTGTACCGCATGGGGTATGTTGACCAACCGCTAAAGCTTCATGATAATGCCATTGTTGAAGTTCTGCCCGCCGGATATAAAGACCAAATACAGATTATCAGAATGACAACGGACTTGCTCGACCCGTCCGCAACAACGCTGACAATAGGTTCATACATTCCGAACATCGTTTATATTGAACGAAAGACGAATGAAGAAGTTACCGGATCACGCGGCGGCGGCGGTGGGAACAAGTCAAAACAGACGGAACGTTCAGAGTATGAAACCGCAATAGAAAAGAGCAACAGAAAAATATCCTTGCGCGCTTATCAGAATGATTTGGACGATCTCGACAATGAAGTTAAATTACAGGAAGCGCGGATAGATATTGAACATGACCGAATCACGATGGAAGTTACCGACCGCAGGAACGCGGATGGCGTGCTTTCTTCAAAGATCACGCAGACGGCAACGGAAATTCGTGCAGAAGTAAAGAACGATGTTGACGGACTGTACTCAACAATCACGCAGACGGCAACGGAAATTCGTGCAGAAGTAAAGAACGATGTTGACGGACTGTACTCAACAATCACGCAGACGGCAACGGAAATACGTTCTGAAGTGGCAAACACAGCAGCCGGGTTAGAATCTCAAATCACGCAGAATGCCGACAAGATTTCATTGGTTGTTACGCAAAAGGACGGACAAAACGTTGTAAATGCCGCGTCAATCGTGCTTGGGATTAACAACCAAGACAAGAAATCAACTTCTTATGTGGACATTAGCGCAGACTATATTAACCTTACCGGTTATGCGACAGTTAGCAGTTTGCAAGCCACAGACGCGAAAATTACGAATCTGACAAACGGAACAACCGCAGCGGGTTCAATAAAAACGAACCAACTTGCCGCGTCAAACAGTTTTTCGCTTGGCGGTCATGCGCACAGCAATTCACAAATGACCATTAACGGCGTAACTGTAAATCTTGTTACTTGGAGTTAGTTATGGAAGAATTAAAGGAAAAGGTTGAAGCTTGCTTCAAAAGACTTCAATCACTGGACATTGCTCCAACGCTTAACAACATGGAAAAACTTGTAAAAACCCTATACGAATTGCGTGACGTATACAACGAATTAGAAAGGATGCGTGCGGAGAATGAAAGGCCAACGTCTGATAATGAATGACGAAACAATCATTGAAAACGGTTCGGCAGGTTATGCGGAAGGTTGCCTTTGGCTGAAGCTTCCGGGTTATACGATGCAGCAGGCGGCGGCGTTGGCCTTTGATGATGAAAAGACAAGCCGTGTTGTATTCCAGTATGGCGAAATGTCTGACACTTACGAAGGATTTACAAATTGCGTAAATATTAATCAAGACTATGACGGCCTTGTGTCCGTTTGTATGAAGAAGGTGAGCGAATAATGTTTTCTGTTGAAGGTTTCACAATCACGCTTTCACGTGGGGATACAGGATCAATCAAGATCATAGCGGACACAGACTATGAGTTTGCAAGTACAGACCGTGCGTTGTTCTCTATTAAGAACGGCAGCGGCGAGGTTGTAAAACAGCAGGCGTTTGCACTTGACGCAAACAACGCTTTTGTGGTTACGTTCTTTAATTCAGACACAGACAGTTTGCCGCCGGGGGAATTCTCTTGGGATGTACGGTACGTGATTAACCCGTATTATGACAGCAACGGCAATATTGTTGATGGTAACCAAGTTATTACGCCGCGGCGTCCGATGACCATGCAAATCTTGCAGGTTGTCGGAGAAGTATAAAGGAGGTTAGGAAATGTCAAACGAAAACACTGCACCGGAAATCAGTTTACAGGTTGATGTGAATGACACAACGCAAGCACCGGTTGACAATACGTTGTCCATTGCAGGTGAAGCAGCAGACGCCAAGGCCACGGGGGACGCGATAAGCGCGATTATTCCAACACTGTTTCCTGTGGGGTCTGTGTATATCTCATTGAGTTCGACCGCGCCGACATTCGGCGGCACTTGGGAAGAAATTACAATCCCTGTCACTTGGGGTGACCTTGAAGACGGTATGCGGTCATACACGGACGGTACAGGGACAGGAACACTTCACTTTTGGCGGCGCAAGGCGTAAGGGGGTAAAAGCATGAGTTCAACAACACCTTATTTTGATTTGCTCAAACCGGCGAAAACGGACGGCGTCAAGGTTTCTGACTTCAATTCCAATTCGGATACAATTGATACAGAAATGCACAAACCGCCGTTGACGGTTAACAACACGTCCCCGGATTCTTCACGGAACATCAATATTACAACCGTTCCGCTTGCGGACAACCTTACGTCTGATGAAGCACAGATCAATGAAGGAACGTATATTATACGGCCTTCCGGCGGTGAAGCTTCCATTGCTAATGGTTCTGCATGGCTAACGGAGATCATTGGAAACAGTGTTAAAACCGGTTATGTTGCTGAATCAATCGAAATGACAGTAAACGGTAGTGATATTTCCGCAACGCTTGACCGTGATACGTTTGTTGCTGCGGTTTCTACCAGTGGGACAATCACGCTTTCTTACACAACGTCATGGAGTACAGACCCGGCAACTTATGGCATTACGGTAAGCGGAACGCCAACAAACGGGGATTCTATCGTTGTTGTTTATGTAAAGGGAAATCGTGGAACGATTACCACAGCCAACCCGACAAGTTTTGTTTCGACAGGTTGGAATTTGTACAACCACACATCGGGTTATGCAAGAGTTACGGACTATTCTGAACAGTATGGGTTTGCGATTGAAGGTACTTATACAGCGTTAAAGTTTGCTGAAACGCTAACAGGAGAGCAGACAACAATCACGCCGGTTGACGGTTATTTCACTGTACCTTCTAACGGGTACGTGTTCGTTACGGGCGGCACGTCCACGGATACTGCTATTTGGATGACGTGGAGTGATTGGTCTGAAGAAGCAAACGGCGGTGAGTTTGAACCGTATTCACAAAGCACAATTGACCTTTCCGGCGTAATGGTCAATTTCCCGTATGGGTTGGCGCGGATCGGGAACGTGTATGATGAAATCAATCTAAATACGCAGAAGGCATATAACAGGATTACAAGGATTTCATATTCTGATGAAAACCTTGCAACCGTTATTGCGCTTGGCGTCCCGTATGACACCGATACAAACTATATCTATTATGAATTGTCTGAACCAGTGCAGTTCAATATTTCTCTTGATGGTACATACACCGTATCGGATCACGGAGAAGAAATGTTTATCGGGACAACTGCCCCTGTGTCTGCTGTTTCCCTGTATGGGCAAGACTTAAAAGGGAAGCTGCGGCGCGATGTTGTGACGATTAGCCAACAGACGCTTACCGATTCACAAAAATCGCAAGTGCTTGAAAACATTGGTGCAACACCTTCCGGAAGCAATAAGTATTCCGTTCTTTGGACGGGCAGTAGGGTTTCAAGCGGTACAGTTACACTTAATGAAAACTATACAGATTATGACATTTTAATCCTTACATCACAGACTAACGTTGACTTCTTCACGGATGTTATTGACCTTGGATTGAATGTATCTTATTCAAGAGTGAATACCCATAGTTCAACGGCAGTTTCCGGCGGTTATACCTACAATGGAACGATTACATACACGTTGGCTAATTCCAATAAGTTGACGGTTTCGGAAAGCCACAATAACGGGAATTGGGTGCTTGGCCTTGTCCGTGTTGTTGGTATCAAATTAGGTTGAGAAGGGGGTATAACCAATGACTATTGAAGAATTGAAAAAGGTGTTAGTTACAATCCCGTCAACCGGCGCGATCAACAAGGCAAGGCGCATTCAGATTCAGAAACAGATTTTTGAACTGATTAGAAAGGGCGAACGCAAATGATTACCACAAGCGCATTGATTGACAAGTTCCAATACGCGATTGATAACGGTTGGGGGTACATTTGGGGAACTGCCGGGATTAAGTGGACAGCCGAGAAGCAGAGGGCAGCGACCCGGCAACAGACGATAGAATACGGAAGTAAGTGGATCGGGCATTATGTTGCCGATTGCAGCGGCCTTTTTTCGTGGGCGTTCAAACAGCTTGGCGGTTATATGTACCACGGATCAAACACTATGTACAAGTCATATTGCACAGCAAAAGGCAAGCTTACAGGCGGTGCGCGGTCTGATGGGCAGACGCTTAAACCCGGTACGGCAGTTTTTACCGGGACGGAGAGTGACCACGGACACGTTGGCCTTTACATTGGCGGCGGCGTTGTGATCGAAGCGAAAGGCACACAGGCCGGAGTGATTAAAAGCAAGGTGACAGACAAGAAGTGGACGTATTGGGGAGAATTGAAGGGCGTTGAGTACGGAGATTCCCCAGAACCGACACCGACCCCGCCCACACCGGAAACAAAACCAACCCTTCGGCGCGGAGATAAAGGCGCATACGTAACACTGGCACAAACGGAACTGATTAACAAGGGGTATTCCTGCGGATCATACGGCGCAGACGGTGACTTTGGTAAAGCCACGGAAGCGGCAGTAAAGGCATTCCAACAGGATCACGGGTTGAAGGTTGACGGAATTATTGGCGTCAATACGTGGGCGGCGTTGGATTCTGCCGACCCCGCCAAGTATTACACCGTCACAATTCCGGGCCTTACCAACGCGCAGGCTGATGCGTTAATCAAGCAGTATCCAAAGGCAACAAAGACTGAAGAAAGGGGTTGATGCGGGTTGAACGTTTATCAGTGGTTGTGCGTGTTTGCCGTTCCGAATCTGATTTTTCTATTTTGGTCAACGCTTATCAACAAGCGGCAGAAAAGAAAAGAATATGAAGTTGCGGTGCGGCGTTCAGAGATCGAACAACAGCAACAGGTAATCAAACAGCAAAACGAACAGCTTGAAGCACAGAACAAGGCAACAATGCTTGGTGTTCAAGCGTTATTGCGTGACCGGCTGTTGCAGGCGTTCAAACACTACATATCGAAAGGTTATGCTGAATACAATGACCGTGAAAACGTCAAGAATATGTATGACCAATACGAAGCACTTGGCCCAAATAGCGTCATGACAGATATGTATAACCAGTTTACAAGCCTACCAACGCAATTATAAATAGGAAGGGAAATTATTCATGAAAATCAATTGGAAAGTCCGGTTTAAGCAGAAAGTCTTCTTGACTTCTTTCATTTCTTTGATTGTCAGCTTTGTTTATTCCATGCTTGCCCTGTTTGACGTGTTCCCGGCTGTCACAAAGAACAGTGTTCTTGAAGTTGTCAACCAAGTCCTTACAATCCTTGGCCTGCTTGGTATCATCGTTGACCCGACAACGGCGGGAATCTCTGACAGTGAACGCGCTATGAGTTACGAAGAACCCTATAAAGACGCGGCTTAATAACTTGCACAGGTTGCAACCCCCGGCGGGGAAGTCCCCGCCACAGCAGACGGGAAGAATTTCCCGCCACGCCCCCGGAGAAATCCGGGGGTCTTTTTCTATTTTGCGAAATTTGAAACTTTTTTTCAAAAACCCTCTTGACACTATGAGCATAGTGTGCAATAATAAGGTATCAAATCAAGCGGGTTCACCCGCAGGAAGGACGGCAAGGGCAATGCGTAAGGTGAATGAATTGATGGAACGGGTGCTGAATCGGATGGCAGAACGGAATCTTTTCCCGTATTACGTTAACGGTTCGCATCATGGCATTGAACGCTACACGGAAAACGATGGCAAAATCATCCAAGTGGCAGAAACGTTCAGAATGAACGGCGTTGGAAGCGGGTTGGAAAATGTAACGGTCACCATCACAGTTTACCGTGCTGAAAGGTCTGCAATTTACGGTAATGTGCCGTGTGCGCTTTACCCGGTTCTGAAAGTGAAAGTCCCGAAGGACGCAAGTGACAAGGTTATTGATAGGCGAATCGACCAAGTGAAAACATCCATCAACGGATGAACAAGACGACACCGGGCGGGGCGGTATATCCCCGTAGAAAGGGGCAGAACGTGAAACGGTATTTCAAGAGCATTTACGGTGCAAGTGCTTCCATTCAGACACACCGGGACGGCACGGCAACCTTGACGGTATTTTGCGGCGGGAAGCGCACCCGGAAGACCTACAACACCGAACGGGGCGCACGGATTGCACTTGGCAAGTGGTCTGACGATTGGACAGAAAAGAAAGGGGCATGAGCAATGAAACGGTATCTTGTGAAGACGATCAGCACGGCAACGGCAAACAACCAAAGTTATGGCGGTGAAACGCACGTTTACATTCACGGGAAAGACGGATATTTGCTGAAAGCCGAAACCCGTGACCCGTTCGTTGCCCGCGATCTTATTACCCCGTATTTCGTCCGTGAACACGGATACAAGCGGGAATGTGACGCACGGCGGGCGTATTCCTACACGCACCCGGAAAATACGGAATATTGGAACAGCACAGCAGAAATCATTGCCGTTGAAATTTGGAATGATGGCAAGGGCGGGCAGTATATCAAGTATGTTTGACACAGACCACAGGGGCCGGCAATCCCGCCCCTTGGGGTCTGCGCCAAGCGCAGAAGAAAGGACGGTGCAAGGGCATGATGACACCGAAAGAGAAGCTGAAGGTTCACGTTCAGATTGAGCGTGAGAACGCCCGCAAGTTGCTGGAGTGGATGAAGAAAGGGGGCAAGGCGGCATGATTACACAGACGGAAATAATTTGTTTGGCAATTCGCGCGCTTGATGCCGAAATCGAATCAATGCGCACAAAATGCGCCAAAGGCGGCGAAGAAGGACAGCGGATTTTTGAAAGCATGACCGCAGAAGCACGGATGAAGCGGGCAACGCTTTGCACCTTATACCTTATTCAGACCGGGGAAAACTACAACTAACCGATACGCCGCGCCGGGGGCATTGTACCCGGCTTTATTTTATGGTACACTATGCACAAGAAAGGAAGGGGAATCAGATGCCGTTTAACAAAGGCGCGTATGATATGCAATATGCCAAGGATCATATAAAGCGCAAACACATTCCATTCAATAAAACCGATTCGGAAGACATGGCGTTATTTGAGTGGATAAACAGACAACCGAACGCAACGCAGTATGTCAAGAAACTGGTTCGTGAAGACATGGAAAAGGCACTTAAAAACGCCGATTCGTAGTCAATTTGGTAGTCAAAACGAAATTGTACATTGTACAAGTCAATTGAATCAACGATTGTACAACGTACAACAAGCCGCTTCATACCCGGAGTGTCATAGGTTCGAGTCCTATTTGAGCCATACCAAGAAACCCCGTTACCACACAAGGTAGCGGGGTTTTTCTTGTCCCTTGATGAAGTGCATTTAGGTACATTTCAGAACATAAAAAAGCATTGATTGGTAGTCAGAACGGTAGTCAAATGAAGCAAAAATAAAAATCATTTGTTGAAAACAGCTTTCAAACGTTCTGCTTCTGATGTGTCGCGCGCGTTCGTGACTTGATCGTAAATCTTCAGAATCATTTTTGAATCTGCGTGGCCCATCCAAGAAATTGCCGTATGAATTTCAATCGGCGGTTTCATGTCGCGTAACATGGTCGCATACGAATAACGCAAATCATACGGAACAACCGTGAAACTGACCCAAGGCGGGAGTGTGCCGCCGTCAGCAAGAATCTTTTTGTGTTCCTTGGTGCGCCCGTACCAACGCCGGTCAACGCCGTTTATTGCCGTTTCCATATGCGCAACATAACTGTTCCACATAACCCGCCACGTTGTGTGCGTGATACGCTCGCCATGCGCGGACGTGACCAAATACCCGTGTTTGCCCTTCAGCGCGTCATTTAGCGGGGGCAACAACGGAATCTGTCTATTTGCCCGTTCGGTCTTCCCCTTGCCTGTAAAGACGTATTTTTGCCCGTTTTCGGGGTCAATGTGCGCCGTTTCTCTGACGGTAATTGTTTCTGCCTTGAAATCAACATCTTTATCAATGTTCAACGCCTTTGCTTCCTGCGGCCTTATCCCGGCATAAAGCATGGTCATAACCGCAGGCCATGCCCTATGGTCTGTGCAAAGCGTGTGAATCCATTCGCGTTCCTGCGGCGTGATTGCCCGGTGTCCGGTGTATGTTCCGGTGTGCGGCTTGGCTGTCTTTTCGCGGGCCGGGTTGGACAGGATCAGACCATCAGCAACGGCAGAATCAAACAGGGCGCAATAAAGCTGTTTCGCTGCCTTGATGTATGAATTAGATTTCCCTTTGTAGCTTTCGGAGTAAATGGCCTTAATGTCTGACGGTTTGACTTCTGAAACTGACAGACAGCCAATAGCGTTTATTAGCGTTTTAAGGTGGGTTTTTAGGCCGCGTTTCGTGGACGGGGAAATATTCGGGTATGCACGGTCAAACCACTTTTCGGCGTATTCTCGCACGAAATAGAACATAATACGTCCGCGCTTCTCTTGCTCCTTGTATTCTTCACGCAGGCGCAGGCATTCGTCAGGATCGGTGTGATAGAACCACTGGTTTTTGTACCGGCAGGCGTACCGACCGTCTGCGCGCTTCTTCAAAACTTGTTTTTTTGGCCTTGGCATATCACCACATCCTTACGTATCCAACAGCAAGGCCATAGATCACAATATCGTCATTTGGCTTCGTTTGTATTGGCGTATATTTAGCGTTGTTTGCAAGAAGCAACAAACTGCCGGTCTGTTTGTATACGTGCTTCAGCGTTGTTTCCCCGTTTATTCCGATAGCGGCAACCTGTCCGTTTTCGACTTCCGGTTGTTTTCGGATCAGAACAAGGTCACCGTCTTCAAACATTGGTTGCATAGAATCCCCATTGCATCGGAGTGCAAAGTCTGCGTGAACGCCTTCCGGCAAGTCTGCATATCCGTCCGGGTTCATGTCCGGTATTGTCTGCGGAGAGCAGGCAATATTGCCAAGGATCGGGACGGACGCGCGGACAACAGGAATAAAGCTTACGCCATTCTCACCGAACAATTCAGCAACAGAGCAATTCAAGGCCATTGCAATTGCTTTCAATGTTACTGCACTTGGACTTGATGCGCCGCTAATAATCGTTGATATGCCGGATTGTGATATTTTTGCCGCTTCTGCTAATTGACTTTGGGTATACCCCCTTTTTTTCATGATAGATTGTATTCTTTCGCCTACTTCCATTTTGAAAACACATCCATTCTCTCGAAATTTTTATATTCCATAGACATACTACACGAAAAATATCAAAATATCTATTGCAAACGTATCAACATTATGATATTATAATATCGAAATCTTGAAGCAAAGGGGGCAAAGTCATTGATTCGTGAACTGCGCATGAAAAAGGGCCTTTCACAATCGGCACTTGCCAAGCGCGCAGGTATTCGTCAAGGCGTTTTGTCTTACATCGAAAGCGGGAAAACTAAAAACCCGCGTATTGACACGCTTTCCGCGATTGCTGCGGCCTTGGGCGTTTCAGTAGATAAGTTGATGAAAAAGGCGGGGTGACGCATGATTGACCCAATGTACACGGTTGCTGATGTTTGCGCACTTCTGCGGGTCAAAGACCCCCGGACGGCGCGGAAGATCATGCGGCAGGAAATGAAACACACAGAGAAACCGCACTTGATGGTCAGCGAAAGGGCAGTCAAGGATTGGTTGGATCGGCAGACGTTGCCGCCGGAGAACGAAATCAGACGAATTTTGAAACGAAAGGGGGCGTGAACGGTGAAAAGTCGGTATTGCTATTGCCCGATGACTGCCAAGAGAATCGGGCGGCGCGTGACGCTGTTTGACAGGATCAGACGGCGGCGGGCCATGAAACAGACCGGGTTTGATGTGTTCCCGGTCTGCGGTTACCATACTCCGGTTTATCCCGGAAAATGAAAACCCCGCTTGGTGACGCAAGCAGGGCGGTTGGAAAAGTGCAAGGGCATTTCACACAATCCCGCCGTCATTATAGCACGGCGGGTAGAAAGGATTCAAGAAAATGAGCGAAGCGTTGCAGGAAAATATGCAGGAAGAATTAGAGGTCAGAACAGACCTTGAAGCGGGTTGGCAGTTGGAACGCCGCCGGAAGATCATTGAAGACCGTGACGAACTGATTGCGTTCTACAAAGAACGGATCAAGGCCGTTGAGGAAGACGCAGACTGGAAACTTGGCTTTATTGACCGTGCGTTGCGCGTGTTCTTTGAAACCGTCCCGCACAAGGAAACCAAGACGCAGGAATATTACTTGCTCCCCGGCGGCAAGATCATGATGAAGAAGCAAGCACCCGATTATGACAAGGACGATAAGACGGTCATTGCTTGGCTGAAGGACAACGGCGGCGCGAACTATGTGAAGACTGAAGAAAAGCTTGATTGGGCCGCGCTGAAGGACGCGTCAACGGTTGTCGGTGAAACCATCGTGAACAGTGACGGCGAGGTAATCCCCGGCGTGAAGGTCATTGAACGCAAACCCAAATTTGCAGTTGAGTTGTCGAAACCGAAGAAGGGGGCAAGGGAAGATGGCTGAACAGATTTATAGCCTTATCGGACAGGCAATGAAGAAGGTTGGCGCAATCGGCAAAGATTCCGTCAACGCACAGCAGAAATATAATTTCCGTGGCATTGATGCTGTTTATAACGCGCTGAATCCCGTCATGTCGGAACTTGGTCTTTTCATCTGCCCCGAAATCCTTGACCACAGGCGGGAAGAACGGGAAACGGAAAACGTCTATAACGGGCAGGCCAAGAAAGGCATTCTGAAGTACTCAATTTTGACGATCAAGTACACCATGTACGCGCCGGACGGGTCAAACGTGTCCTGCGTTGTTGTTGGCGAGGGCATGGACAGCGGGGACAAGGCAAGCAATAAGGCCATGTCCGTTGCGATGAAATACGCAATGTTTCAAATGTTCATGATTCCAACGGAAGAAATGGTTGACCCGGACGGGGAAAGCCACGAAGTAACATCAAAGGCCAAGACACCGGCGAAACCGAAGGAAACGAAACAGGAAAGAATCCCGGTTAAGCCTGCACAGCAGGACAAACCGGCACAGGTGACAACCGCGCCGACACTCCCGAACACGGAGAACCCGGTGCAGGCATATCTTTCGCGGGAACGTTCCAACCTTCAGAAAGCGCGCGGGATTTCCGTTGAGGAAAACGCGGAATTGTGGACAAAACAGCTTGCAGTCCTGCGGGCAAACAAGATGATTCCCGCAAAGGCGTTAAGTTCTTACACGCAGACTGAAGCAGAGGGATTGATTGCAAAAATGTATTCCTGCTTCACACCGACCGGAACGGAATTGAAAGAAGTTGTCAGCGCATGACCGGCAAGCTTGAAGATTTGATTGTAAACCGTGACGGAACACAGACCGTTTCCGTCACGGTCACTGCCGACTTTACCAAGACCTATGACGCGCTGAAGGGCAAAGAAGTTACCGTAGAGATCAAGAAAGCGTCAGCAGGCCGGAGTAAGGACGCAAACGCGTTTATGTGGGCATTGTGTTCGGAGATCGGTAAAGCATTGAAACCGCCGCTTGACAAAGAAGATGTTTACAGGATGGCAATCAAGGCCGTTGGGGTATACGCACAGACGCAATTGCTTGAATGGGACATTCAGCAAGTCAAGGAACGTTGGGAAAGTCACGGTACAGGTTGGTTTCTTGAAGTGGTTGACGATGTTCCGGGACTGATTGGGCATAAGACGATACACCTGTATTACGGGTCAAGCACCTATTCTGTTGATGAAATGAAAATCATCCTTGATTGGTTGCTCGATCAGTGCGAACAAATGGAACTGAAAATACCGTTGAGCAGGAAAGAAGAAGCAGAATTGTTGGAAAGGTGGGGGAAACGGTGAATAAGGATACACAGGTAAAGAAAATTATTCGATTCATGCAGAAGCACGGGTCAATAACAACAATGCAGGCTTTCGGGATCGGCGTGACGCGTCTTGCTTCCCGGATTTTCGATATTCGCCGCATGGGTATTGAAATCGAAAGCGAAATGGTTTCCGTCAAGAACCGTGAGGGTGAAACGTGCAGGGTTGCACGTTACAAGATCGCATGAAAAGTATCATTCAGACAGACGGGAATGGGTGCTATCTATGTGGAAAGACGGTTGGCCTTGAGTGTCACCACGTCTTTGCAGGAGTGGCAAATAAGAAGCTGTCAACGCGTTTGGGTTTAACCGTTATGCTTTGTAAGGAATGCCACACAGGCAAGCACGGCGCACAGTATGACAAGGAAAAGAATCTGATGCTCAAGCGTGACGCGCAGTTTGCCTTTGAACGAACGCACACCCGTTCGGAGTGGATGAAGCTATTTGGCAAAAACTATCTGTGAGGTTGGAAAAGATGGCGAAAGAGTATGTTCCGATTTTCTTTGACTGGTTGGAAGTCACACAAGACCTAACGGCAGAAGAAAAAGGGAATTTGATTGACGCTGTTGTTGCGTATGCGTCCGGTGCTGAATATGAGCATTTGCTGACAGGTGCTTGCCGCGTTGCGTTCCGGTTCATGAAGGGACAGGTTGACCGCAACGCCAAGATTTCTGAAGCAAGGACGGCGGCAGGAAGTAACAAACCGGAACAAAACGGAACAAAAGACAACAAACCGGAACAAAACGAATCAAAAGACAGCAAACCGGAACAAAACGGATCAAATTTCCCAAAAGAAAACAATAACAATAACAATAACAATAACAAAAAAGAAAAAGAGAAAGAGAAAGAAAACTTTATTGACGATGACAACGCGCGCGCGATCCAGTCAGAACAGAACAGGGTGCTTGATGCGGCAGAGGACGCAGGATTTTTGAAAAGCAATTCTGTTCGGGCAAAGCTGTTAAACCTGTACGCAGTTCATGGCCTTGAGAAGATGCTTGCCGCATTTGATTCCTGCGTTAAGCACGGCGCGCCGAATATCGCATACCTTGAAGCTGTTTTGAAAGGCGAACCGAAGAAACCGAGCAAAAAGCCGCAAGTTATCGCGCAGGCATACGAACAACGGGATTATGCGACAGACCCGGACTACAAGGCGTGGGAAGAACGAAATCAGCGCGAACTTGAGGAAGCAATTGCGAAAATGGAACGTGAAAAGAAGGTGTCAAGTGCATGAAAAGATTCTTGATCGTCCTGCTTTGCCTGCTTCTTGTCTGCGTAAGCGCACTTTCGGAAACGGTCTATGTGCTGTGCCAACCGGATTCGTTTGTCTATGTGCGGATGTTTCCGAAGCGCGGGGCGCAGGCTGTGGGGTATGCGGAGTTAGGCCAAGCACTGGAAACGGACGGGGAGAAACGAAACGGGTTCATGCTTGTTTACGGGTTTGAGGGTGAATCATGGATTAATGCGGGGTTTGTGACGCGTTTTCCGGTCACAATCGAAACCGTTGACGGTTGGGTGAACAGTTCCGGACGGGTTGCCTGTCGGAGATCAATCAACGGGACGCGCCGAAAGTGGCTGCCAGACGGAACAGACGTGACCATTTACGCGCGTTCGGATGATTGGAGCATAACAGACAAGGGATTCATTCAGACTGCGTTTTTAGGGGGTTTTTGAATGGAATACGCGAATGCGGTTAATAAGCTTTGCTTGGACTGCGAATACGGCAAGCAAAGATTCAAGGGAAGTTGTTATTGCACAAAGTACGGTTTCATTATCGGTTATCCAAAGAGCGAATGCAGGGGGTATGAACGTGAGCAAGTACAGGAATCAAAAAACGATTGTGGACGGAATCACGTTCGACAGCAAGAAGGAAGCGAACAGGTGGGCAGAACTGAAACTGCTTGAACGGGCCGGGAAGATCACTTTTCTGCAACGGCAAGTTAGTTATGTTCTTGTCCCGAAACAAGTACGGGACGGGAAGATGATTGAAAGGCCGGTGGTTTACAAGGCAGATTTCGCATATAAGGACGAAAACGGGGAAGATGTTGTCGAAGATGTGAAATCACCCGCAACAAAGACGCAGGTATACATTTTGAAACGCAAATTATTACTTTGGGAGTACGGATTACAGGTAAGAGAGGTGTAAGGGCATGAAAAACGGAAAGCGTGGGATACCCGGCGTTGGGTACAAAACGTTTTGCGTATGGCGTAACAAAGACGATGCGATCATAGCAATTGACCAATCAGCGGCTGTTTGCGCCGGTCTTATGGGAATCAATCTCAAGACGTTCTATGAATTCCGTGCAAAGGCCAAGAAAAAGCGCGGAAGATGGACGATATTAGCAAGTGACGAAATCGAAAGCGAGGGAGAAACAGCATGAATCTTATTACTATCATCGGAAACCTTACGAAAGACCCGGAACTGCGGCACACACAGGACGGCACACCCGTTTGCGGGTTCTCTGTTGCTGTCAACAGGCCGAAGACGAGAAACAACCAAGACCCCGGCGCGGATTTCTTCAATGTGAGCGCATGGCGCAACTTGGGGGAGAATTGCCACAAGTTCACACAGAAGGGCAGCAAAGTTGCCGTTGTTGGCAGGATTAGCCTGCGGCAATGGGAGAATAGCGGAAACCACGGCGCAAGCCTTGAGGTTCTTGCGGATAGTGTAGAGTTTTTATCTTCCCGCGTATCAGATGCGCCAATACCTGCCGAACCGTCTGCCCCCGTGGACAATCAAGGCGGGTTTACAAAAGTCGAAACGGACGAATTGCCGTTTTGAGTAGCGGGCCTTGTAAGGATTGCGACCGGCGGACGTTGACCTGTCACGGTTTCTGCAAAGAATACCAAGACTTTAAGAAGGAACGCGAACAGGCCAACGAACGCCGCGCAAAGGAAGCGCGGGAACGTGAATATTTCGTTTCCGCGATCCGGCGAAAACGGGGGAAAAGGAAATGATGCAGCACAAGCAAAACCCGGCAAAGGCGTTCTTGATGCGATACAGGGCGTTAGAACAGAAATGCGCCGCGCTTGAGCGGGCCATAAGAAGCGCAATGGAGAACGCAACAAACACAACGGTTGCTTTGAAAGAAGTATGCGTACAGACTTCCGGCGGCGGTGAAATGATGGCGAACGCGGTTGTTTCCGCGATAGACGCAACAAAGGTGCTTGAGGATCAGCGGCGGGAAGCAAACAATACTATGTGCGAGATCATGGATGCAATCAAGGCTGTGCCGGATGATACGCAACAGACCGTGTTGATTGAAAAGTATGTGAACGGGTTAACGCTTCAGCAGATACAGAACCAAATCCACTATGAGAAGCGAAACACGATAATCATTCACGGGCGGGCGTTATGGGAAGTTTGGCAATACATGAAACGAAAGGGGTTATGCCAATGAAAGTTATACAGATGCAAACAAAAGACGTTCAGTGCCTTTCGTGCAAGGAATGCAAACATTTTGATTTGGATTGTATGCGTTGTGGAAAATATAATTGCGGTGCAAAACCAAATGATTACTGCTATTACGCAGAAAAGAAGGAGGAAGAATAGTGAAAGTATGGGGCGTTCCGGTAAACTTTCCGAACCCGGAGAAAGAACCGGAACAGGCAGACGCGGCAATGAAGTTTCTGCAACGCATGAAGGGTATAAAGGGATTTTGTCCGCATGAGTCCGGGAACATGGTGATTGTGTTTGAACGATTGGAAGACGCACGGGCAGCGAAATGGAAACTTGAGGAATTCGCGCAAGTTCCGTTGTCGATTATTGAAGGGACGATAACGGAAGACGGAAAGAAACTGAACTGCAATAGAGTGCTGAAGGATTGATTTTACTAATGGCCCGCAAGGGTGGAGCAGGAAAGAGAGGTAAAGACTAATGGCTATTGATGCGAAAGTTAGCTTTATGAATCAGACGGAAAAAAGGCTATCGAAGGAAATCACCGCAGATTCAATGGCGAAGGTTATGACGATTGTAGCAGACGTGTTAGAAGGTTACGAAATGCGTGAGATTATTATCTCACTTGAAACAAACGATGACCTGTTAGATTGCTTCCTTGATGCGCTGAATGTACAGGGCCGGAGCGCAAAAACGTTGGAGCGTTACAGGTACGTGATTGAAAGAATGATGAAAGGCGTTGGCGTTCCAACACGGCGTATAACGGTCTATCACCTGCGCACGTATCTTGCAGGGATGCAACAGAGAGGTATAGCAGATTCAACGATAGAAGGAGTCCGGCAGGTATTTTCAGCGTATTTCAATTGGTTGCAGCGGGAAAGCCTTATTGACCGGAATCCAACAGCGAACCTTGGAACGATCAAATGCGCCAAGAAGAAAAAGAAGACGTTTACGGCGGTTGATATGGAAAAACTGAAGGAACATTGTTCAACAGTGCGTGACAAGGCAATTATAGCCTTTCTTGCGTCCACTGGTTGCCGGATCAGCGAAGCAACTGGCCTTGACCGTAAAGCAATCGACTTTGTTGGTTGCAAATGTATAGTTCACGGGAAAGGAAACAAAGAACGGACAGCATTCTTTGACGGAGTTACGTCAATGCTTCTTCACCAGTATCTTGCAAGCAGGAAGGACGATAACCCGGCCTTATTTGTCGGAAAGGGTTGCAGAAGGCTTGAACCGGGCGGCGTTCGCGCGATGATGAAAAAGCTTGGTGAATCTTCCGGCGTGGATCATGTACACCCGCACAAGTTTCGCCGGACGTTAGCAACAGAACTTGCACGGCATGGAATGCCAATACAGGAAGTGGCAAACGTGTTGGGACACGAAAAGATTGATACAACAATGAAGTATGTTGTTTTGAATGAAGATGACGTGAACCACGATTACAGGCGGTATGCGTAATTGTAGAAATGACACTTTTTAGGAGGATTGCGAAGCAATGGAAATTAGTAAGTTAGAGAAGGTTATCAAAGGGTTGCCATGCCTTGCAGGCGTGCCTATTTACTGTGAAACCTGTCCTTATTCTGATGAATTTGGGTTTGGGTATGGGAATCGAAGATGTGCGAAAGAATGTGCTTCCGATGCCCTTGAACTGCTGAAAGAGCAGAATGCAGTTGATCCGAAACAAGGGGAATGGATTTACTGCGAAGATGAAAGTGGGCAAGATGGGTACAAATGTTCAGAATGCGGATTCTTT
>Ga0310691_10003553_pt1 | contig 18547 bp, 12 predicted proteins | sample 176DNAGHGlowgp2_FD_203887 | JGI IMG/M metagenome (GOLD analysis project Ga0310691, IMG submission 203887) | Sheep rumen microbial communities from Palmerston North, Manawatu-Wanganui, New Zealand - 1766 DNA GHGlow gp2 (v2) (version 2) | ecosystem: Host-associated > Mammals > Digestive system >...
CAGGAGACTCAAGTTTCATCCCAGGAACCTATGTAAAATATGAAGACTTCTTAAAAAAGAATGAAGAACTTGTACGTGAAAAAAAGACACTTGCAAAAGGACAAAGAATGGCTCTTGGACTTACAACAATTGCAAAAGAAACCGATTCTTGGCTTTCTGCTGCATCATTCCAAGAAACAATCAGAGTAATGGTATGAGCTTCACTTCGTGGGGCAATTGATACTTTATCAGATTTAAAAGCAAATGTTATTATCTGAAGATTGCTTCCAATTGGAGAGAACTACAGAAATATGCATTGATATTAGGATTATATTTAAAATATTAAAAAAGCTGATTATCATAATCAGCTTTTTTATTTTAATGACTTTCGCTATCATTTAGCAATATATTGAATTAACCTTACAATTGCATATGCTCATCGTACCAAAAGTGCTCAAATTGCCGCTTTAACTAGTCAATCCTTGTATTCTTTAGGATCTTTTCATCACTTTGCTGCAAATATATATCCTAGTCAACAATAGATTATTACTACCGTTAAAACCGTTCATACCATATATGTAGCTGATAATAGTACATCTTGTGCTATACTTGTGGTTGTAATATTTGGATTTTGCTCTTTATCAATTCATATCATTTTTTCATAATCAAAACATCATTTTCACATACCAGTTAAGCAATTATTGGAAAAATTTATTCAAACATCAGTATCATTATAATCAGCACGTATCGTCCCTCATAAAAAAGAAACAGCAAACAAACAACATAATATTATCGATAGTACCCTATTCATGATAATTAATATACGTTAAAAGAACATACATATTATAATCATAATGGTCTTATTTTGCAAAAAAAAGATGACTTTTTTAAGCCATCTATATATAAATTAATTATTTTTCAAAAAATTAGGAATATTATCCTTTCATCACCAAAGTTCTTCAAGATATGGAGTTCAGTCTAAATTCTTCATTTGAAATCATAACGACTGTGCAGATAAAATTAAACGGGTAGCTGCCTCCCATGCTTCTGAATGTTCCATAGTTCACGAATTAGAATTTGTATAACTCTTCACGTGAAGTTGTTTATATATCACTGTTTTTATTCAGCTTTGTATTATAAATTTCAAACAGTTTTCACAACATGCATAATTACAATACAATGTGCATCATGTTAAATCTGTTTTTGAAAAAAGAATTGCATTCATTTCTGCATGAATGGAAAAATAGTATTTCATGGGTCTTTCCCACGTTAAATAACGATCATCTCCTGCTCAAAGGAATCCATTATATCAAAACGAAACTGGGCGATGATTTTGATCTACTATAACAGCACCAACTTGAGTAGATGGATCTTTTGAACGTGTTGCTACCTCGTCTGCTATATTGATAAAATAGTTATCTCGGTTAATTACCTTACGTGCTGTTTCCATAATAATTAAAATAGGATGTAAAAAAAGCTGAACACTTTGATTCAGCTTTAATTTATTTTATAATTACTTCTTAAGTTGGTAAACTCATTTATCAACCCTTTCAAAGGCATCTTTATATTTCTGCAAATTCAACATTACTGTATTTGGTGAAACCATCTTTTCTTTAAGAACTTCCTTACATAACTCCTTAACTGTCATTGGTCTATCATTCTTTTCGAAGATTCTAATAAGGATATCCTTTACAACTCCACCTTCATATCACCATTCTTTGAGTCCGTAACGACCAAGTCATAAATTTACGAATATATCATTGTTTTTAACTAATTCATTATGAATCGTGTTTATTTTACAACTTTTATTTGGAAAATAATCCATTATTTTTGCTGGCAATTCTTGATAATGAACTGGTTTATTGATTCTTTTCATAATATAGTAAATCTTTAATTTCATAGTTTTTGGATTTACATCGGCGAATTCATCGAATCCAACCTTTCAATCGAATACTGAAAAATTTCTGATAAGACTGAAAAAGTTTACATAAAAAAGGTCATTTTTTAGATATATTACATCTCTATACTCCTTTGAAAATTCTTCCTTTATTTTTGCTATAAACTCATACATATCTTCAGATTTTTTTCTTTCTTCAAAATAACTATTTACATACAATGCCATCTTTGTGAGTAAATCTTCAAAAAGTGGCTCAATATAGAAAGCTTTGTAAAGTAATTTATTTCTCTTTAAGTAAGTAACGTCAAAATCTGAAATTAAAATTAATTTTAACTCATCCTTCGTAAATTTGAATAGATTTCTATTAATAAGTTTAGCTACCAAAACATCTTCTCCTAAAATTCATCCATGAGCGTCCAAAATCTTCTTTGCTTCACTTAATACACTCATATATGTTTCGTTTCATACTATCAATCTTCTAAATCTCATCAAAGCTTGTGTTTCGATTTGTCTAATCCTTTCCCTTGTAAGATTATATTCTTGACCAATTCTTTGTAAAGGAACTCCCTTTTGTCATCCGAGTCAAAACTTCTTCATAAGAACGAGCCTCTCCTTTGGTTTACAATAGATAAGAATATCTTTTAGATTAGTTGATTCTACACTGATTTGTAGCTTTTTATCGTCTAACTTTACATTGAAGTTCATAACGAAGATCTTTTATAAATTAAAGCAATTTATACCACTAAATGAAAATAATTTCCTACCGAAAATATAATCACCTTCCAATTAAAGTCAAGCTAAAATTTAGTTTTTTGTACTCATTAAAACATCAGTTTTAATTTATTATTTTCTTTTTTGTGATTTTAAAAAATGAATAAAAAATATATATAATTTTTGTTTAAATATTTTTGTTAAAAAAATTTGTTTTTATTCTTTATTTTATTATAAATCTTTTTGGTTTTATATTTACATTTTTATAATATGAAATTCAATAATCCAATTTACGAAAATGAAGAACTTACGTATCAAGACGTTTTTCTCTTTCAGAATTACTTTGATGGATATTCTAGATCTGAGGTAAATATCCAACCCAAACATAATTTTTGAACCCAGATTCCTATTGTAAGTTCTAATATGAATGCTGTTACATGAAGAAGAATGGCTGAAACTATTGCTCGTTATTGATGACTAGGAGTTTTGCCACAAGATATGAATATTAATACTCTACAGGAAATTATTGAAAAAATCAGATCTGCTAGTGTAAAGTATGGGAACCCTATTACGGTTAAACCAAATAATACGATAAGGGATGCTCTATGAATAATCCACAAAAGATCATACAACCGTGTTATAATGGTAAACGATAATAATGAACCTATATGAATCTTTTCAGAAAATGACATGAAAAATTTGGATCAATTCACGCTTTTAGAGAATTTGACAACTAAAAAACCCATTACAGCAAAAGACTGAATTTCAAATAAAGATGCATATAATTTAATGGATGAAAATTGAATATCTGCTTTACCTATTGTGAACAATAATGGTAAATTAATAGGGATATTAACTAAAAAAGATTGCATAAGGCATGAAATGTACAAACCAACCTTAGATAAAAAATGAAGATTAAATGTTGCCGTGGCTGTGTGAATTCACTGATTCGATAAAATTAAATTACTATATGATATGTGAATAAATATTTTTGTATTGGATACTGCACACGGATACCAAAGAAGGATGATCGAATCTATCAAAAAATTTAGAGAGACCTTCTGAGATAAACCTATAGTAATTGCAGGAAACGTTATTACTCCTGAAGCTACTAAAGATTTAATTGAAGCATGAGCAAATGGAGTAAAAGTCTGAGTTTGACCTGGTGCGATGTGTACTACTAGAATGCAAACGTGAGTATGAAGACCCCAATTTACTGCTGTGTATAAATGTGCGTTAGAAGCCAGAAAATTATGAGGATTTGTTTGGGCTGATTGATGAGTAAAAGAACCAAGAGATGTTGCTCTAGCTTTGGCTGCTGGAGCAAATCATGTAATGTTATGAACAACATTTGCTGGAACTTATGAATCTACTTGAGATATAAAATATGATGAAGATGGGTTGATGTACAAAGAAAACTATTGAATGGCAAGTAAAAAAGCTGTAGAACTTAGAAGTAATAAATTAGATAATTTTGAAATAGAAAAAAGATGAATGTATCGTGAATGAATCAGCAAATCAAAAATTTATTTAAGAGAATGATTGGAATGAGTATGAGATATTATAGACACATTTACTACAGGAATTCGTTCAAGTATGTCATATGTGTGAGCTAAAGATTTAGAAGAATTTTATGAAAAAGCTGTAATCTGAGTACAAACTAACGCTGGATTTATGGAATGAACTCCTCATGGTAAGATAAGGAAGTAATCGCAAAATCATAATTGTTGAATTGCCACTTAAGTGGCAATTTTTAAAATTAAAAAAAATTTCACTCAAGTGAAACCTTTTAATGGTGGGTGATATAGGACTCGAACCTATGACCCCCTGCTTGTAAGGCAGATGCTCTAGCCAACTGAGCTAATCACCCATTTGAATTTTTAATGGCGGTCCCATAGGGAATCGGACCCTAGTTAGAAGATTGAAAGTCTCCTGTCCTAACCACTAGACGATGGGACCACGGAAGGAAGCATCTTTTTAAGTGGCGGGATGGACGGGGCTCGAACCCGTGACCTCCTGCGTGACAGGCAGGCGTTCTAGCCTACTGAACTACCACCCCAGGTAAGAAGTTCCTTAGATTGGGATTGTTTTAATGGAGCCAGCCGTCGGAATCGAACCGACAACCGTCCGCTTACAAGGCGGGTGCTCTGCCAATTGAGCTAGGCTGGCATCTTAATCAGCATTAAGCTGATTTTTTGGATTGATAAGCATGAAACATCTTTGACATTCTAGCCTTTTTACGAGCTGCGTTTCTAGATTTTAGCACTCCAACTTTTAAACATTTATCGATTGCTTTGTAGATGTTACTCAACTGTTCAACTTTTACTTCCTCGCCCTTTTCAATCGCTTTGATGAATTTTTTCATTGCCATTTTCATTCTAAGTTTAAAATCTTTATTCCTCTTCGCAAGTTTCTCTGCTCTATTCATGGCCTTCTTTGCTGATTTAGTGATTGGCATTTTGAAAAAATCGACAACTAAAACTACAGAATTCTCCGAGGGTGGGGATCGAACCCACGACCCATTGGTTAACAGCCAACTGCTCTACCGCTGAGCTACCTCGGAATATTTCATGTGAAGTATATATACAAAAATTTAGATGGTTTTCAAGTGATTTTTAAGTTTTTTTTTATTTTGTAGTTAAAATGTATTATTATTCACCAAAATGGGTACATTTTTTATAAAAATTTTTTAGAGACAAAAAAGTCTGATTTTTTTTGACAAATCTATAGTTTTATCGTATAATTATGTGTATGATTAAATTATTTATAATATGCAAACAACCATGCAACTTAACTATAGAATAAATGATTGAATATTACATCTTCTATGGGATAAGCACTCAGATGCACATCATTATAGAATAATGGCAATGTCTCAAACATTTGCCTATTATACTATCGACACAACAATAGCTTTATCATATAACATCCCTATTGATAAGCATAATTCTTACATTAAAGTTAAAGTTATTGGAGAATCAGCTAACAATAATAAATTAATTGAAAGTAATGAAGTAGATATCTCCTATTCAGAGATTGAAAAATTTAAGATTACTGTATTAAATGGATTTAGAGGTACAACATTGGCATTTAGAAGTAAATGAGTTTATGATTTATATAAAGTATATGATAAAGATCAATTAATTGCAGAGACCGAAGATCCCATAGTGGAATTATTATATAAAGTTACTGAATCTAAATTAAACAAATTTAGAGTCGAATGATATACGAAAAAAGATGACTGATACTTGCTATGAGGAGTGTCGGATGGATTTGTTAAATTACCAGATAGAAAAAAATCAGATTATAAAATTTCAGTTGTCATACCTGTATATAATGCTAAAATATTTTTACCAAGAACAATAGACTCCATACTCAGTTCTTCAATGACTGATATCGAAATTGTTTTAGTTGATGATGGCTCTAGAGATAACAGCCTAGATATTTGCCAGTGGTATGCTAAAAATTTTCCATGTATTTCTGTTATTCATCAAACAAATCAATGAGTTTCAGTCGCTAGAAATACATGAATAAAAGCTGTTAGTGGTGAGTATATCGCGTTTGTTGATAGTGATGACATTATACACCCATTCATGTATGAAAATTTATATAATGCTTGTAAGATAACAAAAACAGATATAGCAATATCAACAGTAATCATACGTAATGATATTAAAAATACAGAGCCTTGCCTCAGTATGCCTGAAAAAAATGAAAATTATATTGTTTATACTTATGATGAAGTAATTCATAATATGCATTCCAAAAATAATATGTACTTTGTTGCAGTTTGGAATAAAATTATAAAAGCTGAAATCATTAAACAAGTTTCTTTTCCGGTAAAATATCCAAATAGTATTGTGCTATATGAAGATAGTGCTTATACCCCTACTCTTTATTCATATATAGATAAATTTACTCTCTGTAAGGATGCAATTTATATTTGGGACAAACGTCAACGTAAAACAATTGGAACACTGTCTACAAGACATAAAAGTGAGGACACAGATAATGTGTGGAAGGCATTTATTTATGCTTACTCTTATCCAATCTATAATAGAAATTGAAAGAATTGAGAATTATGTGATTATGCTAGTTTTAAACGTCTTATTGAATCTTATGATAAATTTAAAGACCCATCTCCTTTATTAGATTATCGGAATAACCAGCTAAAAGAACTCATAAATAAACAAAAATTATTTAAAAATAATTTAATCATGTGAGATAGTCATTTAAAAGACATTGTTGATAAATTAAAAATTTAGATAGACTTATATTTTCATTAGAGACCGAAACATTTATAATTCAGTTAAAAAAACAAAAAAGTCCATTTTTTTTTGCATTTTTTGACATCTATGGTTATAATAACATCAAGTATTTTATTTTTTCCAGCTCAAAAGATGACAAATCTCCCAAAAAAAAGCTTAGATGAAGTCCTCCATGAATCTGTTACAAAAAAGAAGGTCAATGAACTTAGCAATAAAACTGAACGCAAAATAGAAGAAGTTCTCTCTTCCCATTCTCCAGAAGATATAAATAAATTAAAAAAGCAATTAGAAGAACACGTAAAAGGAGACAACCCTTTCCCCACAGGAATAATTTCATTCAAGGGCATAGATATTTCTATTGATTCAATTTATCGTGAATATCACGTGTTTAAAAAAAATTACGAAGACGCTCAAAAATATAAAGATGAACACAAATTGCCCGATCTTGCCAACGTATTTCATGGCTATGCTGACAACAAACTAATTGAATTTATATTATTCTTGGTAGATAAAGTCCAAAATACAGAAGGTGAAATGATAATAAACTGAAAAAAAACAAACATTGAAGAATTTAATATTGAAGAATTTAAATCTAAATTATCTTCTCGTGACGAAGTAGCAAGACAAATCCGAAAAATCAGATTAAAGTCTAAAACATTAAATTGATTCATCAACCTAAGAAGTTGAGTTAATATCGATCTATCTGATGATAAATTTTCCGCAATAATAAAAGATTTCGAACAAGAATATAACAAAGCAGAAAACGACGACGAAAAATCAAAGATTGACACTAGATTAGCTGAACTATTAATTTTAAAAGCATGATACATAATCCAAATTAACAACCTCTTGTTACCCACATTGGATAATAATTATAAAAAAGATTGAGAATTATCTAAAAACTTAAGAGATTGTAAAGACTGACTAGAGAAAATTTGAATTTTAACAGATGCCATACAAATCACCCATAATTGAGAAAGATTTTATGCAATAAAAGAAGTAGAAACAAAAAGTAAAAGAATCGTTAAGGTAAAATGATGAAATGAAAAAAAATCTAATAAAAAAAATCAAATTAAAGGAGAACTAAAAAACACAAAAACTAAAAATACAAAAAATGAAAAAGAGAAGCTAAAGGATGCTGAACATTCTTTAAAACATAAGTTACTGGAACAAAAACGAAGTAGTATAGAACTCACCGATAAATATGAGATTATTGTAAGACTTAATACTATCGGTATATGAGACAGAATTACTTTCAAAGACTGATATTCAATTACAATTATTGATAAAAAATTCTGAAAAGTAAAAGTTAGATTCGACGGAACTCCATCTTTATCAGCTGAATGACATAAATGAGAATGACGATGGAATTTAAATAATCTGTTAAAAATTAATAATAATTGAATTAATGATATCAGACAACTAAATATTCCATTCAAACCAACAAAAAAAGGAACCAAAAAACCTGAAAAACCTACTGAGACTGAAAAACCTACTGAGACTGAAAAACCTACTGAAACTGAAAAACCTACTGAGACTGAAAAACCTACTGAAACTGAAAAACCTACTGAAACTGAAAAACCTACTGAAACTGAAAAACCTACTGAAACTGAAAAACCTACTGAAACTGAAAAACCTACTGAAACTGAAAAACCTACTGAAACTGAAAAACCTACACCCATTCCCACACAAATCGAACCAATAGCTTTCGAAGAAAGTGTAATACTTTCCGATGTATCAGAATCTTATGAAGATCTAATTTCTCGTGAAGTAGAAAATGAAATTAATGAAGACTGGCATAATACCTCTAAATATAACATCTTCAAAAGAGGAAAATTATTTTTGATGAGATGAAGAATTAGGAAGAATAAAATCAAAAAGATGAAAGAAAATTATGAAAGAACCCCTTTCACAAACAATTGATTAATTAATGCTGAAATGAGTACACAAGCTGCACGTCACGATTTAGAACAAATTTTGCAATGACGTTGAATATCTCGTAATGCATTTTGAAATATTGGAAGACAAAACATGATTACATCTAATGAAGTTTCCTGAGATCCTCTTCACGAAACAGTAAGATGAAAAGAATTTAAAGAAATGTGTCAAGACTATGTCGCTTGAAATATTTCTCAAATAGAATTCCAAAATAAATTTAATCAATTTGTGCAGAATAGGCTATGATTACCTAAAGAACAACAATTTGTCGCAACTAATATTTTGGAAAAATTGAATGCTATTAAAAACGATAATACACTGTTAACATCCCTCACAAAAGATTTGGAAGAATATTTGGAAGATAATAATAGTTCTCATTTTGATGCAATTCGTAAAGCAATCGATGATGATTTCAAAAAATATAGAAGAGATCCAAGATTTAGAAAAGAACTTATGGACATTTTATGAAATACCAGATGATTGACTAAAGAACAACTTGATGAAAAAATTGAAAAATTCATAAAACACCAAAAAGCTTTAGCTAAAGCTTCAGCTAATAACTTACAAATCAAATTAGATTTATTAACAAATGGTAAGTGAGCATATCAAACAAATAATAAAGACCGTGAAAATTGGTTGTATAAATTTGGTCATATGTTGGACAAAATGCCACGATGGGGACAGGCTTTAACTATTGCATGAATTAGTGCCTCATGAATTGCCGTATGACTATTATGATGAACAGCACTAGCTGCAACATTAACTACATCTGGATTAATATGAACAAAAGCCGCCATAAAGAAATTCACTCACCACACAAAAGAACAAAATACTTATGAAAAAAATTTGACTAGAAATTATGAAGAAGAAATTGCTAAAATGAGAGAACGAGAAAACATTAGAACAGAAAAAGATAGTGAAGGTAAATATACACACTGACGATTCACTCGCTATAGAGCAAAAAGACAGTTAGAATTATATGGTAAAACCACTCAATCTGAATTACAAAAGGAAAACACATGAAATACTAAAGAGATTTCAGATTTCATTTATACTTCCTTAGACCGTTATAATTACTTAGATTCAACGGAAAAGGATATGTTAAATTGTATACTTCTAGATGCAAAAGCAAGGCTTGAAACTTATTGGTCGATGTGACATAATTTCTTAAAATCCAAAGATGTAAATCAAATTGAAAGAGATTTCTATAATTTAGAAAATGCTCTCAACTTAAGTGCAGTTCGTATTTTAGGTGCATGAGCAACTCTAAACGATATTTCATTAATACAAGCACACGATCCTACATGAAAAAATATAAATTACAATGATTTATTAAAATCATACAGAAAAGATTATAATTCTGCAACTAAAAAGTTTAGATGAGAAAGGGCATGGTTAGCTACTAAATGGTGATTATGAACTGCAGCGATTACATTTGGAACAAGTACTGCCATGCAAGCAGCTACATGAACATGAATGTTTGCAAAAGATGCTGTTGCATGAACTCCATGAACACCAGAATCTACATCTACAACGAATACATGAACTGTAACTGATAATTACTGAATGTGACAATATGAACTTTCTTGATGAAATCAAATTTTCAATACTGCACAAAATAATATTTCTGGTTTAAATTCTACTGATACTGTCACTCTACATTTATGAGCAGGGACAGATTGAACTGCTGTGCGTGCAGGAAGTAGTTTATTAGATCATAATACATACTTAGATAAATTAGCTCAAGTAAAAGACGTCATTTCTCATTCATCACTAAACAATAAAGCTGATTTAATTAATCAATTGGATAGTTGATTCGCAACTAGTGGATTTACAAATGCCGATCTTCACTGAATGAGATGCCTAGAAGCAATTGAAGAAACTGTAAAATGAGCTTGAAATTTTGCTGGTAACCTAAACATTAGTTATGACACAGCCCTAAATATTGATTGATCTGTAGCTCATGATGCTGCCTCTAGAATGAGTCAAGCGTTCTTGGAAATTTCAAAAGTCACTCCTGGTACACCATGAACTGCAGCTGTAGAAGCTGGAAATAAATGGTTAGTTATTGGATTACCTTGGTTTTCTAACACATTTAAAAGAAAAAATGATGAGAAACCTAAACAAAAATCAGTAGCGCCAATGATTGATAAACCAAACGATAAACCAACTGATAATCCAGACAAAAAAACAGATAAATGAAGAGATAAATGAGATGGTAATTGAAAAGATAAACCAATTAATAAGTGACACTCTTCTACTATTATAATTCCTCCTGTAAAATCCGATGAAAAAGATGAGGTCAAAGAAGAAATAAACAAAGATGAAGAAGTTACTGAAGAATTGAAAAATAACGTAAAAAAAGATTTGTATAATGTTTTTAATAGGGATTATATGGGAGAATCTGATTTTAAAGAAAAATATAAAGATTCTCCTTGGGCATTAAAAAGATTAGACGAAACTAAAGATTTCCGGAAAGCTTTTCCAAAAATTAATTTTTACGATGCAAGTATTATAAATTGATTAAAAGAAAAGCACAAAGAAAATGATTATATTTTAAGTCGTATCAATAAAGAATTAAACACCAAACTAGATTCTAAATTTAAACACTATTTAGATAAATCTGAAATTGATAAATATAAGAATAAAGCTAAGAGTTTGGTTGACTCTGCCATATTAAATGAAGATTATGCAAAATATTGAGTTCGTCCTATGCTAATAATTAAAATATCAGATGAGCTAACTATTCCTTTCTATCTAAGTACATGATTATGAAATAAACCATGAGTACCTACTGAGAAATTTTATCCTATATTCTGAATTTGAAGTGATTGACGATTAAATAAATGAAGAGAATCTGAAATCAATAATTATTATGGTTCTCCTTTACTTGCTGCTATTGCTAAAGAATTAGATAATAGATATGAAAACAAAAAAATTAATATTTCTGAACGATGAAATTCTAATCAAGAATTTGAAGATAATGCTAATATATGAAAGAATCCGGTCACTCATCCAAAAGGATGATATGATAATATAAATGAAGTGCTAAAAAAAGTATCCGAGATTAAAGACTCTGAATAATTTGCAATACCGCAAAATTTTCATAAAATAAAATTAATTTAATTAATAAGCAAATATAAAATGAATATTGAACAAGAACAATTCCTAAACGATACACTCGTTATGGCTGGATTTAATCCTAAGGAGGATGATTTTGAGATGCTTAAAGAGGACATGAGGGCAATTTTGGATGAATATATCGAATTAAATCTATACAAATTCTTAAACGATAAAGAAAAGGCTGAATATGATAAACTTGAAGAAAAAAACTTAGACTTTTTCAATGAAAGACTTTCAAATTTTGATGCTATTTTAGCTGAATTATATACTAATTGGCAAAAAGAATATCTAGAAAATTTTAAGGACTAATTATTAGACAGCAACTAAATTAACGGAGTAAGTAATATTACTCTGTTTTTTCTTTTCTTGTTTTTAATCGGACTTTTGTTATCATTATGTCCTGAATGAATTATTTTATAATTTTTGGTGAACTATGCATCTAAATATAGCGTTTTCTGGACCAGCTGGATCTGGAATTAATACCGCATGAGAATTATTATCCGAGCTTTTAGCGAAAAAATGATACTGTGTGCGAGTAGATAAAGAATATGCAAGTGTGATAAAGTGAAACAACAACACAATGTTTGTAAACATTTCCAATGATGGGAAACCTTATTTTTCTCGTAAAGTTCAGACTTTTATAGCTTTGGATAAATTGGCAATAGAAAAAATTTCTGAACTATTTGATTTGGAGGAGATTATTGATTTGAGTACTGTAAACACTACTAGAAAAAATACTTTTGCATTTGCTGTGGCTGTAGAAAAATTGAATTTGAAACATGAGGAAGCTGAAAAAATGCTAGAGGAAAAATGATTTTTGGATAAAGATAGAGAATGAAATCTGAAAGCATTGGAAGAATGAATTGAATTTGGAAAAAATCACGGATGAGTAAAATCAGACTTTTCAAATGATGTTTGAGATCCCCTATCAATGCAATTTGGTAACTGATTAATAGTGGATGGATCCGCTAAAGCATGACTAGAATTCTATTCTGCATACCCAATGACTCCTGCTTCTACTATAATAAACGGCATATTAAAACATCCAGAAATCACTTTCCAACAATGAGAAGATGAAATAGCTGTAAGTATGATGATGCTCGGAGCTAGCTATGCTTGAAAAAGAGCTATGTGTGGTACCAGTGGATGAGGATTTGCTTTAATGGTAGAGAGTCTAGCATTTGCAAACCAGGCTGAAATATGATGAGTATATGTATTATCTCAAAGAGATGGGCCTAGTACTGGAACTCCAACTTTTGTAGCTCAATGAGATTTGGATATTGCATTAAATGCATGATTTGGAGAGACTAAGCCAATTGTTTTAGCTCCAAGTAGTTATGAAGAAGCTTATGAAATGATAGCTCGAGCTTTGAATTGGAGCGAGATTTATCAACATCCTGTGATATTTTTGGTAGATAAAACTTTATCTGAATGTTTAATGAGCTTGGATATGAGTAAATTAAAAGAACCTGAAATTAAACGTGGAGAAATAATTAAAGAGTCAGATTCTGATAAATATTTGAGGTACAAAGATACTGAAAGCTGAATCTCCCCTAAAGCTGTTCCTTGAACCAAAAATACTTTGTTTATTGCTACTTCTTATGAACATACAGAAAGCTGAGCAACAAACGAAGATCCAAAAATTAAAGTTCAACAAATGGATAAACGTGCTAGAAAAATGGATACATTCAAAAAAGAAGAATTGAATGAATGAATCGCTTATGAAATTATAAATCCAAATGCAAAAAAATTCTTCATCACTTGGTGAATTAACCGCTACCCTATCGAAAAAGTTATTTCTGAAAAGAATGACTGGTGATTAATCGTGATGAAAGTGTTCCAACCATTTGATGAAAGTTTGAGAAAATTCTTTAAAGAGAATGAAAATCAAATTGAAAAATTATTATTCGTTGAATTAAATCACGATGGAAGCTGTGAAAGATATATTCGTACACAGTGTTGACTAGTTACTGATGAGTGAAATGAGAAGATTGATCATCTAAGAAAGTTCAGCTTATATCCATTTATGGTAGAAGAAATCGAAGAAAAAATAAAATAAAAAAATCCTCAGTCCTTCGGACAGCTCCTTTAAAAAGGAGCAAAGGACTTTCCCTCTTTTTAAAGAGGGTGGCTGAAAGCCGGGAGATTTTATATCAAATTATGCTATAATTACTCATGAGAACTAATTTACAATCCATACAACGATGTCCTTGATGCTGAAATTTTTTAATTCACTTAGCTATCAAGCAAGCTCTAGAAAGTTTATGAATAGAAAAAGAAAATGTAGATTTCGTAACTGGAATCGGATGTGGAAGTAAAATGAGCCAATATATGGATTGCTATTGAGCAGAAACTTTACACTGAAGAGGAATACCATTTGCAACTGGAGTAAAACTTGCAAATCCTAAATTGACTGTAATCTCACTTTCTGGAGATGGAGATACTTATGGAATTGGATTATGACACTTACTTCACGCCGCCAGAAATAATATCAACATTCTACATATAACTTGTGATAACGAAAATTATGCTTTAACTACTGGTCAAGCCTCTCCCACTACTCCATTAGATGTAAAAACTAATTCTACTCCAAATGGAAATCATACTAAACCTTTTGACCCAGTTAATTTACTAGAAAGTGCATGATGTGGATTCGTAAAAAAAGTAGATTGAAAAGATTTAAATTGAATGAAAGAGACAATAAAAGAAGCTATCCAATATGAATGATTCGCTCATATTAATGTAAATCAACCTTGCCCTAGTTGGAGAAGGTGGTAATCTTAAAAAAACATTTAAAATAAAAAAGTCGTCCCCTTTTTGAGACGACTTTTTAATATTCTTATATCAAATTTTTAATTATTTTTTACGCTTCTCATAAGCATAATCATTACATATCCTCTTAATTCGTGCATATTAGGATTATCAACTGTGATAATATTTTCATCTAATAATTTTTGCATATGAGTTTCATAATATAGATTTTCTCCATCAGCTAAACCAAACAACATTCTAGATAATGCAGTTACAAATTCTGCTCTAGTTACCAGATCATCAGGTCTAAAGTTTTCTATATTAACTCACATGATTCATAATTGATAAGCTAATGTCACTCCATTATTATATTCAGCATCTAATTCTGCACTAACATCTGGGAATGAAATAGTTTTAGTAGTATTTGGAGTCTTTTTAAGCACATTGATTGCATATTTAGATAACATCTTTGCCATAGCTATTCTAGTTAATGGAGAATTCATATCAGCTGCTTGAATATTTGGCATAGTCGTAATTCCATTTTTGAATGCAAAGTTATAAGCATTATGAAATTCTACATTATATCCATCATCCAATACTTTTCGTAAATCTTCAAATGCAGTATCAGATGTGTCAGTAGTATCTACTTTTTCCGTACCCTCCTTATCTGCACCTACTGGAGCTTCACTTGATTTTTCACATTTTTCATCTTTTTCATTTCGAGTATAACCAGCTTTACATTGGAATGTACATACAACACCTGTATCAGTACTATAAGAATAATTTGTATCTTTCTTTGGTTTAGATGTATTGTTCACTACAGCATTAGCTGGCAAACTTTTACAAGAGTAAGAACTACTGCTTCCACCTCAACCACCACCTCATCATCATGATGTACTTGAAGAAGAAGTTGATGATGAAGTCGTTCCTGTTTCAGTATAAGCTACAAAAGTAGATGCTGAACATGTATAGATAACGGCAAAATTATTTACTGGAGTAATATCTGTTCATGTATATGCGTCTGATGCTACACTTCAATCAGCATTACAATCTGCATCAGGATTTAATGTTAATCCTGTATATCCATAAGTATCTGTTCCATGCTTTACTTTAACTTTTACGGGACTTTCTCATGATACAGGAATTCTAATAGCAATTGGTGTTGAGAATACAGCGCTTCCTCAAAAGTCTAATAATACTGTTCATACAACTGTAGCACTTTGATATCAAGCATCTTGAATTTCTCATGTTAACACATTATCCTCTATAGATACAGCTGTATCTATATCTCAAGATAAATAAGCTGTAATATCATCCGAAAGATCCATAGTTACATCTCAAGCTCATGTATTAACAGTTACTCATTCTGGTAATTGAATATTTGCTGTATTTGATTCATCTGTTGCAGCATCTGCAAGAGACATAACATAGAATTTTGACTCTTTTTCTAATGCAGTGTATCATTCCTCAATATAATCAGATGGGTCTAATGAAAATATTCATCATTCTAGAAAATTAGATACATTCTGTGAAAAGACATCTCAATTAAAAATACCATCAGTTACTCTAATTGCAATATCTCCTGTTGCTATTTCATTTTGGACATCTTCTTCATACAAAGCCTTTACTCAATTAAAGGTTCATGAATTAACTATTACACTAATAGGTAAATCTGTTGTATGTTGGGAAACTGCAATAGCTGCTCATACAGTAGTTGATCCATTTCAATTAGGAGTTATTGAAAAATTATCTGCTGTTGACGTAAAAGTTCCTCCATTAACAGTTAATTCACCAGCTCTAATTTCTATGGCACTTGCAGTACCTGACATTTTAGCACCATCTGCTATAGTTGTTTTACCATATCCTGCTAAATATAAACCAACTGTTTCATCTCCATCCGTAACAATTTCTGCATTACTACCAATAGTAATAGTTGGACATTCAGTTATTGATGTAATATTACCATTAATTGTAATCCCTACATTTGAACCTCCAACATAACCATTTACATTTACATTACTAGCATTTTTATTAAGCTCAACTTTTTCTGAATCAGTTTCATCTGCTACTAAAATTCCATTTATACCTACCACTTTAGCACCTTCATTTACAGATAATGTAGAAGCATTATCAAGCATAATAGCAGTACCATCAATATTAATTTCACCGTTAATAACCACCATATTATTAGCAGTAGCATTATATGGATATAAATCTGATATAATTCCAACTCCACCACCTATAATTTTAGCAGTATTATCCAACGTAAATGTATTACCATTATTTAAATAGAATCAAAAACCTCCATTTACATTGACAGTACCATTGGTTACAAGTAAAGTAGATTCATAAGTATCAACTCCATAATTTCCAACAGTTAAAGTTTTATTTCCTAAATTTAGGATAATATCTTTTTCATCAATAGTAGGAGATTCTTCCCAATCCTTTAAAAGAACGACTTCGGTTTGTTCATCACCTACAGCTCCTATTGCTGCAGCTAAAGAACAATAATAATTTGTCGTTGAACCTACTGTAATACTAGCTACATGCTCAGCTTTTAATCCCGTACTAGTCTCACAATCAGCCAAACTAACTCCTCCGAATCAGATTCCAGCTAAAAATGTAGCCATTAAACTAAATAAAAGGCCTTTTTTCATGTTCTTATTGTTATAAAGTAAATAACAAGTTGATTATTAAAATAATAATATTTAATTCAATTTAAACTACTATTTTTACCCACATATATATAAGAATTTAATTATTATTTATTGACATATAATGTAGTACAACAATATGCAAAAAAATATAGATAACTTTCGTTTCCACCGCATTCAACTATACTAATCTATTTTCAAATAAAAAATCTGAGACTTTAGACAAAATTTAACTTGACTTTTCATGAAAAAAATATAAATTCCTTATCAGGAAGAAACAAAAATAAAAAACACACAACTATGAACATTTATCAAATTTTTGCGGTAATAATTGGTATACTAATTATTGCCCACTGCTTTGTTTATGCAGTATTTAGGCCAAAGGCCTTTAGTAACATTACTGACATAATAGTTTTCGGAGCTATCACAATAGGTTCTACTTTGATGGCATTAGCTCATCCATCATGGTGGACTGTAGGGATATCAATGTACATCCTCATATTATTTCGTATATCTGTATGTACTAACACGAACCGGGAATCATGGAATTTTGGCTACTACGGATATAACCTCAGCCATTTCCGGAAGTTCTTAAGAGTTTTATTATCATGGATTACACTAATAACTATCTTTTTGATAAGTACTAAAATGCTATTAATGAGTAGCAGCTGGTCTATGATTATAACCTACTTTCCTATTGCTGCCTGGATGTTAATAATCGTCAGCTTACACGTTAAAAGAGCATTAGAAAGCCTCGATTAACAAAACCGTATTTCTACTTAACCGTCCTATGTTTTTCTTAGGACGGTTTTTTATTTATCGAAAAATTAATTCAGAATTTTTATGTTATTACATGTAAAAATCATATTATTAGATGAATATATCTCTTCATCTAGCTCAATCCTGTGGTCATACAATTCCCCTTTCCTCTAATGTATCCATAATTCTAGCTGCCCTAGCAAATCATATTCATAATTTTCTCTGAATCATAGTGGTTGAAGCTTTTCTAGTCTCTGCTATAATTTGAATAGCTTGATTAATCAAATCTTCATCATCTCAATTTCCACTTCATCATACATTATATGATCATCAAATTTCTGATTTTGATTCTAATGCATTAATGATATCTTGGTTATAAACATCGTCTTCTGTCAATCATACCATATATTTATGTTTCAAGTGATCTACTACCGCATCAATTTCTTTCGTATCTACAAATGCTCACT
>Ga0310691_10003554_pt1 | contig 18545 bp, 21 predicted proteins | sample 176DNAGHGlowgp2_FD_203887 | JGI IMG/M metagenome (GOLD analysis project Ga0310691, IMG submission 203887) | Sheep rumen microbial communities from Palmerston North, Manawatu-Wanganui, New Zealand - 1766 DNA GHGlow gp2 (v2) (version 2) | ecosystem: Host-associated > Mammals > Digestive system >...
ACCATGTACTCGTCGAGGTCGGACTGGCTCACCGTCCCGCTCTTCGCCCCGGCCACGCCGCCCATGTAGAACTGCGTGATGTACTCGCGGGCGACCGACGCCGCCTCCGCCACGGTCGCGGCGGACACATCGACGTAGTTTGGCCAATTCGACTCTACGCCACGCTCCCGCGTCGTGTAGAACGTGCCGTTGTGCATCACCGTGAACCGCGCCGTGCGGGCCACGCCGTCGGCAATCGCCGGGGTGCCGTCGTCGTTGTAGACGAGAAACCCGTTCTTGTCCCACTTGAAAAGCCGCTCTACGGCCCCATCCCCGAATCCGGCGAACAGCTTGCGAACCGCGCGCATCACCATCGCGTCGTGGGCCTTGCGCGCGTCCGGGTTGTCCTTGAACACGTTTTCATACGCGGCCGCCTTGCGGGCCTCGCGCATCCCGGCATCGTGCTCCGCCGCGCTGATGACGCCGGCCGCGAACTTCTGGTTGAGGTTTCTGGCCATGTCCATGGCGGACATCCCGCCAGACGCCCAGCCGGAGACCTTCTTCGCCATGTCCGTCTCCCGCTTCATCTGCGCATCGCGCTGCGCGTCGAGAATGCGGTTCATGGCCATGCGCTGTGAATCCGTCAGGCCGTCATACGCGGCCTTCGCCTCGTTGTAGGCGTTGCGCCTCGCCGTGGTGTCCTCCCTGCGCGACTGCGGCGGTCCGGCAAGGTATGTCTGGAACAGGCCCGAATTGAGAAACGATTGCGCGACGATTGTGTCCTTCGCTTCGTTGTACGCACGGACGGCGGCTTCGCGGCGCGGTCCCTGCGGTAGTCTCTCAAGCGCCGCGGCCGCATTGGCGTCGAGCGCATCACGATCCGCCTTCCCGGCCTCTCCCGGACGGACGAGCGAGAATGCCGTCGCGGCGGTCTCGACATCCCTCTCCGCCCGCTGGTACCCGGCTTCTATGTTGGCGATGCGCTTCATGCGGGAAGTCTCCCCCGCCGCCTTCATCGCATCAAGCTGCTCCTCGGTGAGGAAATCGCCACCGACCTCGGTGTCGGCGTCAATCGCAGCGCGGAGCTTCGCCGCCTTCTCCGCATCATCGCCATTCTCCCCTAGAAGTTCATACGCGCTGTTCCACAATGCGTTGCGCTTCATGCGGAGATTCGATTTCGTCTGCTGGAAAGTGGCCGTCCACAAGTCAACCGGCGTGCCGTCCTCCTTCATGCGGACTGACTCCGGGACCATCTTGTTCGCGGCCTCCGTGGCGTAGGCCGTAGAAGCCGCCTCCCAGTTCTGCGAGTCAGGGCGCATCGCGTTCTCAACGTCGAACGCGAGCTGGTTCACGCGCTTCGTCTCCACGTCACGGCGATGCTGCTCCATCTGCCGCTGCTGTTCGCGGATCGCGTCGTTGGCGTACTTCTCGCGCTGGCCGCTCCGCCACTGGTCGAACCGCGCGCGCCGCTCCGCAGACAGCCCCCTGTAGTGGTCCGTCTCGTCATAGCCGGCATCGAGGTCGGTGAGAGCCTTGACCGGGCCGCTTGGCTCCTTGGAGTCGGGGTTCCACTTGGAGCGGATTTTCCCCTCGACGAGGTTCCCGTCCGCATCCTGCGCATCGTAGAACTGCCGCATGTGGTTCGCGTAGTCTACCTGGTCCTCCTCCAGACCGTGCGCGAGCCTCCGCTCGTATGCCGCCGCGAGGTCGCGCGACACCTGCGCGCCGGTCTGCGCGATGGTCTGCGCAAGCTTCAGGTGCGTAAGCCAGTGCGGGTTCCGCGCCTCCTCAAGGGTGTTGCGTATCCGCTGCCCCGTCGCCGCAATCGCACCCTGTATCGCCGGGGCCATGCCGCGCGCGAGCGCCGCCGGACCGGCTCCGAGGTTTGGGTCCGCAATTCTCGCCGCCTGCCGCGCGGTCGAGCGCACCTTGTAGATTCTGTTTTCCGGGATTCTCATGTCTTACTGCCTCCTAGACCGCCGCGAGGAACGCCACCGCGGACAAGCCGCTCCCGACGCCGCTTATAAGCGAGCCAAGCCAAGCGTGCCGGTTCGCCCTGTCGGCCGCTCGCGCCTGCCGCATGTACTCCGACGCCTGCAACCCGGCCATCTGCGCCTGCGCCATGGACCCTGCGGCCTGTCCGAACATCCCCGCGGCCTGTCCGGCGTACCCGGCCGCGTTCGCCCAGCCCTCGGCCTCCGCCTGGTTGGCCTTGACGAGGAGCGTCCAGCCCTCGTCCTCGAACTGCTGCATGATGTCGAGCCGCTCAAGCGCTGCGTCCGCCGCCTCGTCATGCTCCCAGAGAGCGGCCGTGCCGGAATCGACGAGAATGCCGTTCCCGGCGAAACCCGCGCGTCCTCCGCCGACGCGGCGACGTGCTTCGAGAAGGCTCTCCTGGAGCTTGCGCTGCTCGTAGAGGTCGAGCTGCGCCGCCTGCCGCCGGATGTTCGCCGCGTTGGCGAGACCTATCTTCCCGGCGGTATCCGCCGCGCCGAGGTACCCCCTGCCGCTGGCGGAGTAGACGCCCGCGAGCTGGCCATAGAGACCGACCTGCGCGTTCGACATTGCCGCCGCGGAGCGCAGCGACCTGCCCTGGTCCTTGCGGTGCCTGTACTGCTCGAATGCGCTGTAGAGCGAGCCCGCCGCGTTGAATCCGCTCGCCGCGCCCTGTCCTGCCGATCTCCAGTCGTGTCCTGCCATGCCTAGGTCCTCCTCACGTCCCCGAAGTGGACCGCCGCCTCAAGCGCGAGGATTTCGCACGGCCACTCGTCGGACGACTTGATTTCGAGTCTGTTGTCCTTGTTCTGGAAAGCCCGCGGGGACACGCGCACGTCGCGCCTCACGAGCTGAACGCGCCCGTCGTCCTCGCGGGGGAGGGCATCCGGCTGCGTCGCCGTCCCGCTCCACGCCATTCTGTCACCGGCCCCGGCGGGGCGAACGGACACGGCGCCGGAGCGCCTGATGCGCAGAACCGAGTCGAACGAGTTTGTCTGCGCCGCCATCGCGTTGTCGCCGCGGTCCATGCGGAGAGTCTCCATGGACGCCTCGACGGCCGCCTCCGGGTCTCCGCCAGTCGGATAGTCGGCCGCTTCGTAGCCCATGTGGTCGGCGCACCTCGCGGCGGATGTCTCCGGGGCGTCGGCCACCACGCAGGGGCGCATGCGCTCGACCCACACGTCTCCGGGGGAGTCCGCATCGCGAAACACGATGAACATGTCGCCGGTCGTGTCCGTCTCCACGTCTGCGCGCAGGCTCCCCGTGGCGAAGATGTCGCTCGCCACAAGGCCCCCGCCGCCAGAGAGCGAATGGCGCGCCCACGCCACCACCTGCTCGTCCGGGACGAACGTAAGGCTCGCAAGAGACCCGTCGTCGAGTAGGCACCAGAGCACCGAGTCTGGGTGCGCCTGGTACGCCATCGCACGGATGCGGTGCGTCTCCGTGAGGTGCGCCGCGCGGTGCGAGAGGCACGTCGGCCGAACGCTGTCCTCGTCGAGACGGTACCGCATCTGGTAGAGCGAGCGGGCGTCGTTGGCGACGAACAGGATGTCGCCCTCCGTGATGGTCGGCGGCACGTCCGGGTGCGCCCCGATGCCGGAACACTTGCGGACGTTGATCGTGTTGAACGAGAACGCGCCTCCGGACGAGTCCACCGTGAATTCTCCGGACTCCGTAAACACCAGAAAGAGCTTCTCCGTCGCGAGGTGCAGTATGCGGCTCGCACGCGTCACGGCGAGAGTCGCCTCGAAGGCGTCGTCCGCGTTCTGCGGCCGGTAGGTGTAGAAGTTGTATAGGTCGCCGATGGTCGAGAACCACATCGTGAAGGGGTGCGTCTGGCTGGACGCCGCCACCAGCCGCTGCTGCCACGTCGAGATGATGTCCACGTCCATCCCCGTGTCTCCGACGAGGATCGGGTCCTGCTGTCCTGCGATGCTTCCGGGGCTGATGTTGTCGTCGTGGAACATGAGCGTCGAGGTGTCCGAGCACAGCACGATTCCGCGCATCGGGACTGCAACCGCCTCGTCCGTGGAGGGGTCGTGGAACGTCAGCGAGTACTGCCCGCTCGGCGCGGCGACGGGCGATTCAACCATGAGGGTCTGCGAGCTGTCGCCATACTGCGGCGTGATGGTCCACTCCGCGATCACGGAGCCGGAATCGCCGCCCTTGCGGAGTCTGGCGACGACCTGCGACGCAAGCCCCACATCGACCACGTTGCCGCCGCCGTCGTTCATCTTCGCGCCAAACCAAACCAGCAGCGAGAGCACCGGCGATGACGTGCTCTTCGTGTATGTCCCCGTCAGCGAGGAGCAGAACGTGCCGCACTTGTGGATGCCGCCGGAGAGGTCGTCGGGGTCCGTTGTCCGCCAGAGCGCCTTCGGGTCCACGCCGGTTGTCGGGCCGGCGGCCGTGTACGTCGTTCCGTCGATGGTCTCGGACTGAGACAGCGTTGCCGCCGTCCAGTTGGCATCGGATTTCGCCCCGGCCGTGCGGTCTGGGTAGAAGCGCGCAACCTCGCCGTACTGGCCTCCGAGGAGCTTCGCGAGGATGTAGTAGTCGTGCTGGCCCCAGTTGGGTGTGAACGTGACCTCGATGTACGCGCCGGAAATCCACTTCAGCGTGATGGAAACGCGCGTGTCGTAAGGTTCCGAGAGAACGCCGTTGCGGACGCCCCAGAGCCGGAACTTGCGGAACCCCTCGACATAGCCCTCGGACCCGGCGGGGTGGAAGTTGTACGCCTTTGCCGACAACTCTGGGGCCTGCGCGGGCTTCTCGTTCGACACCACCTGCGACCACTCCAGCGTCGGGGCTGCGAACGTGACCCTGCACATGACCGCCCTGTGCCCGTGAAGCGTGAGGAACAGCGTGTCGCCGATCTGCTGGTATCGGATGCCGGAGAGCGACTCGCCATAAGTCAGCGAGATTTGCGACACCGCCGTCTCGTCCGTTGTCTGCTCCGTCCCGTCCGCCCTGTGGGCGAGGAACCGGCACTTCACCGCGGACTCCCCGACGGCGCGGTACAGCGCGAGAAGACCCCACGCGTCCCTGTCGTAGAGGTACGGGATGACGCGGTACTCCGTGGCCGCCTCCTTCGACAGATGCCACACTAGCTCCGTTCCGGCGCGCTTGCGGATGCCGCCCGTCTTCATCGGCACGAAGTTCTCAAGCCGAGCCGCGCCGTGGTAGTACAGTTCCTGGTCCTCGCGCCCCCACAAGGCGGGGGAAATCTCCCCGGCCACGAAGTCGTTTCTGATGACGCGCGTCGCCATGCCGCTACCCCCTCGCCCTGATGAAGCTCATGCCGTCCGTGCCTGACCAGCCGGACTCGTTCGCATCCAGCTCTCCCGCGTCCATGATGCGGCGCTCCGCCTCCTGCCGCAGGTCGGCCTCGCGGGCCGCATTGTCCGTGAGCACGGGGCAGAGCCGCGCCGCGAGCTCCGCGACGACGGCATCCTGCACCGCGGGCGGCCACGCCTCCGGGTCGTCCGTGTCAGGGATGTAGCGAAGCGCGGCCGCGAACGGGCTGACGGGGAACAGCGCCCCGTTGGAATGTGTTGAGCGCACGCGCCGCCCCCTCGCATCCACAAGGCCGACAACGCGGAGAGCGCCAGTTGGGCGGTACACGGGACCGCTTCCGCACACGGGCATGTCGATGGCAAGCGCTCCCCACTCGCGGGCGGAGAGCACCTTGCGTCTGGCTCCGTCCCAGTTCTCTCGGCAACGCTGCGCCTCGGTGGAGTCCTCCGCCTCGTCCATCACACGGATGTCGTGCGGCAGCATGGCGAGGGCCGCGTTCCAGATGTCGAGCTTCGTCATGTCAGTGTCCTCCGAAGAAAAGATACTTGCAAACGGCCGGGAGCAGCGTCGTCACGGCCGCGCCCAGGAGCCAGAGAAGGAGGTTCATCTTGGTCTCGATGGCTGAGAGGCGCGGGATCACGCCCTTTTCCTTCGAGCCGTCGCCCGTCATGAGCCGTTCGAGGTCGCTCACGCGCTCCTCCAGGTTCCCGATCTCCGCCTTGATGGCCGCGATTTCCTTAGCGGCGTTGGGGTCTGCGCACATGGTCTACTCCTCCTTCTCCGCCCGGATTCGGTCTGCGGTCTCCTCCGGCAGATTTGAGTCTGCGGGCATCATGAGTTCAAGCCCGGTCGGTGTACACAACCAGAAAATTGGCTCGCCCTTCGGGAGGTCCGGCACCGTCTCGCCGGGGCGGACGATGCGGCAGTGCTCCGACAGAACGATGACGCGAGGCTCCGGTCGCGCTGTTCGGCATCCCGGCTGGCACAGAGTCAACAACGCGGCGACCGCGAGCGTGGCGAACACGGGCAGACGGTCGTGCATCCATTCGGCGGTTTCCCGCCACGGGTTTCCATGTCTCATTTGGATTCCTCCTTTGTGTAGCCTAGTTTTCGGCGGAGGCGGTCGATGCGGCGCTTCTCGCGGATTGCGTCGGCGGTGTACCCACCCCACAGGGCAGCAGAGTGCTTCGCGTTCGCGTCCTTCAGCTCGGCTTCAAGCGCCGAGCGCTTCTCCTCGTCTTTCTCTACGCGGTTCTGCCGCGCCTTGAACCAAAGGAACGCGATGGCCGCGACGATGGCCGCCGCAGCGGCCAAGCCGCCCTTCGCGATGCTTGCGATGTCGTCCATGATGTGTCAAGCCCCGGTTGATGGATTTTCGGAATCCGGCAACCGCCGCGCCCCCATGAAAACACCCGCGCTCGCTGTGCCCTCGTTCGCGGGAGGAGACAGGCGCGGCGGCGCCGGGGAAGTTCTACTTGCCCTTCTTGCGGTGGTTCGCGATGACCGTGATGAGCGATGTGACGAACGCGCCGAGTCCGGCGACGGCGGCCGCTCCGGTCTTCGTGAGGTCGGCCCCCTCGTCGGGCGAGACAACGCCGAGCGTCGAGAGAATGGTGCAGGTCGCGGTGAGCGCGACGGTGGCGATGGTGATCCAGTTCATTCGTGTTTGTCCTTTCGTTGATGTAGTGTTTTGGAAGTTACCAGCGGCACGGGACGGGCTATTCGACGACGGCCCAGTCCTCGCAGAGCATGTCGCTCTGGGATGCGAGCCAGCCGGTGAGGATTGCCTTGCGGCCGGTGGAGTCGTGCGTGTACATGCAGACGGTGCCGAGGGCGAGGATTTCGCCGCCGTTCTGCTCGACGAGCGCCTTCAAATCGGGATCGGGGCACCAGTCGGCCTTGATGGTGGCGGCGGGCTTGAGCCAGAGGAACATGCCCTTGCCGTTCCAGCCACGGCGTGTGACCTTCTTGCCGCGCTTCAGCGCCTCGATGGCCATGCCGAAGGTCATGCCGTCGATGGGGCGGCCGGAGGCCTCGAAGGCGTCCTTGGGGCACCAGGAGACGTAGCCGTCGGGGTAGGTGACCTTGTAGCCGGGCGCGTTTTCGGCCGTGGTGTGTTCGCGGTTTTTGAAATCGTCGAACTCATAGGCGGTCATGGGCTCGGCTTCGACTTCGTGGAATCGTGCGTATTTCATGGTGTGTGTTGTGGTGTGTGTTTTGTGGTTGTGGGAATGCGCCGGACGGGACCGGCGCGACGGAAATCACCAGTTGCCGACGCCGAAAGCGCCCGCCGACAACGCCGCCTCGGAAAGCCCCCTGTTCTCGTGACGGTCGAGTTCAAAGAAATTCACGGGCTTTCCGGTCGCGAGCGCCTTCTTCGTCTCGGCGGCGATCTGCTGGGCGCTCTTGCCGGGGTCCACCTGGTAGAAGAGGATGTCGGCCATCGCCGCGTAGGTTGTCCTCCCGGATGTGTGGTGGACGCCCACCTTCCCCTTGTAGTGTCGGCGGATGGTGGCGATGTGGGCGGCGACCTGATTCGCGGACCAGTACTCGTCCACTTCGAGGCCCACCACTACGGTGGACGCCGCGTCCAGCCAGCCATGTGCCTTGCAGACCTTCATCAGCGCGTCCATGTCGAGCGCCTTCGCCCATGCGGAGGAATCGTCGGACATGCACCAGAGGACGATGCCCATCCCCTTCTTGCGCGCCCACTTGATGCGCCCGTCCATCACCTTCGCGGTGGCGGGGTCGAGCGCCGTGTAGCCGCATCCCTCGCCGTCTCCCTTGTTGACGAGGAAGAGGTGGAGCGTGTTGCACCCACGCCCCTTCGCCCATTTCACGCGGGCCTTGAAGGTACCGTCGTCGAATTTTGGCGAGAGGATGTTCATGTGGCGCGTGCCGGCGTTCGCGCCCTGCCAGCAGGACGCCTTCGAGCAGTCCTTCCACGACGGGGTTCCGGAGCAGGCCGTCGCGAGAAAGGCGGCGGCTATGCAGAGCCAGATTCCGGTGTTGCGTGTCCTCATGACTCTGCCTCCTTGCATGCGTATGTCGCCGTGAATCTCAGCCCGTCCAGATACGCCGTCGTCACGGCGGCATTGTCCGAGAGCCTGAACATCTTGGAGAACCCGATGCTTCCGTTGGGGAAGATGGAGACTTGCGCCTGATGTTCGTTCCCCGCGGTGTCAACCACCGTCGCGTAGGCGAACGCCGTCGCCACAGGGCGCCAACCATCGGGGATGAACGCCCCGAAGTTGTGGTGGTCGTGCCCGCTGACATTGCCGGAGAAATTGTACTTGTAGTTCTCCTTCACGGCAGAGCCGGCCGGGTCGCGCTGGACGAACAGCGTGACTGTGTTGCAGTTCCTGACTGCCACCACCGTTGCGTTGGCCGCGAAGAAGTCCCGCGTGTCGGCGTCCGTCTCCTTTCGGAACACTTGCAGGAGGACACTCTCCATGAAGTCGATTTCCGCGTGTCCCACGGCGTCGTCGATGGCCTTTCGGACGCCGCCGCTTTTGACGAGGTTGTCGCTGTCCTCCGTCGGCTCGTCATTGATTTTCCCAGAGTCGAAAAGAGCCTCGATCACATCGTCGGTCGTCGGTCCGTCTCTGCCGTCACGTCCATCTTGTCCGTCGGCACCAGCCGGCCCCTGCGGCCCCTGCGGCCCGACGACGTTGCCAAGGTCGAGAGTCTGGATGCTCATACCGCGCCCCCCTTCGCCTTCGCCGCCTCTTCGGCGGCGGCCTTCTCGCGCCTCTCGCGCTCAGCGTCGATGGAGCGGATTTCGGCGATGATGGTCTCCACGTCGTCGCGGGAGACGATGAACGGGCGCCCGTCCGCGAAGACGCGGACGCCGCCCTGCTCGCGGAGCGTCTGGAGGAGGGCGGATACGGCGGGCTCGAAGTTGGGGCCGGCTGCGGCGGCGAGCGCCCCGGCGACGGGGCCGATAACGGGCATGGCCGCGAGGAGCGAGAGCGCTGCCGCGGGGCTCCTCTCCGCGAGCGTCGCGACGGTGAAGAGGCCGATCTGGACGGGGGACATGGGCGGGAACTTCGCGGCGAATTCGCGCTTGACCCAGCGGACGATGCCGAGGATGATGGATTCTGGGGACATGGGGAATGGTCCTTTCTTTCTGGGAAATCGGGAGGAGGCTGGGAACGGGGCCTGCGGCGCGCTAGGCGTTCGGCTTCTGCGCCGCGGACTGCGCGGCCTGCATCTGCGAGAACACGGCCTGTGACGGCGCGAACGTCTGCGGGTTGATGTAGGTGCCGAGCATCGATCCGACGGTAGCCTCGAGCTGGGCGTTCTTCGCCTTGAGCGTCGCGACCTCGGCGGCGGCGGTGTTGTCCACGATCTCCTGGCGCTGGCGCCACTCGATGAGGAACTTCATCACGTCGCTGATCTTCTCGTCGGTGTAGATCTTGGCGTCCTTCTTCGCGATCTCCGCGTTGAGCGCCGCGTTCTCCTTGACGAGCCCGAGGTAGTCCTTGGTGACGAGGTTGTCGCAGCCGGGGCCGCCGGGTCCGCCGTTGCCGGGACCGAAGCCGCCGAGCCGGTTGAGGAGGGCGATGCCGACGAGGCCGAGCGCCGTGGCGCCGAGCGCCGTGCCGGTGGCCGCGAGCCCGCGCCCGCCTCCGATGTTGATGTTGCCGCCGAAGCCGCGCAGCATGTCGCCGAAGCCGCCGAATCCGCCGTTGCCGTAGCCGTAGGCGGGGTACGCGGGGACGGGGTAGCCCCAGCCGCCCCAGCCGCCGGGACCGCCCCAGCCGTTGTTGTTCGGGTACTGGTTGATGGTGGTCGAGCCACCGGATGTTTCCTCTTGCATGGATGTTTCCTTTCTGGTTTATCGCCGCCCGGACCGTCCGGGCGGAAATCACTGGTAGCGCTCCTCCTCGGCAAGCTCCTGCTCCGCGTTCCTCTCGTCGCACGACCAGCAGAAGTGCGCCGAGGCGAAGATGAGCTGCGCCACCTCGCGGTACGTACCGCCCTTGAGCGCGCGGGCCATGACGTCCACCGCGTCGGCCTCCGTCTCGACGGGGACGCCGGCGATCCGCGCGAACGTCTCCTTCGCCTCGCGGTGCTTCTCGCGGTAGATCCGCATCTTCGCCGCGCGGGTTCCGTCCTGCCGGCCGGCCATTGGCGCCGTCCGTTCCATGTCCATGCGGGCGCTTCCGCGCATGGAGCGCGTTCCCGCCTCGCGGTCGTATCCCGTGGACGAGGGGTCGAGACCCGCCGTCTCGTTTCCGTTCTTGTTCGGTTCAAGCATCTGCTGCATTTGTTGTTGGTCCTTTCGTTCGTTCGCGGCGCACCGTGCGCCGAAGATGAAAGGCGCCACGCCGCCGGCCTCCTTTCGCGCGGTTGGGCTCCCCCTTTCGGGCGGCCCCGTTCCCCGCGCGGCGGCGGCGTGGCGCCGAAGATTGGGTGTGTGTTTCGGAGGCTTCCTGTCATGGTGAAATCAGCTGGATTTGTCCGGCTCCTCCTGCGTTTCGGACTCGGCGGCGTCGGCGTCCGACGGATGGAGGTCGGCCACGTCGAGATTGATGAACGGAGACATCGAGAGGCTTGTGCCCTTGTCCGGCCCGACGACGAACGCGCCGGAGCCGCTGTTGGGGTAGAGGCCGTTGCCAAGCGGCCCGCCGGTCGGGTTCGCTCGGTCGTAGAGGTAGCCCACGGCGTTCGCGCCGGAGCCGACGCGGACGGGGATGTAGTCGCGGACAAGCGCTCCTGCCTTGTAGATTTTTGCCCCATACCATCTTCCGGGGTGCAATGCCATACCGCTCTGCCCGTTAAGACCGCAGACATAGATTGAATACGCATCGTCCAAGGCTGATGGAACAGTCGGAGGGAATCCGTATGAAGTGCCGTCAACGAATAGTTCCCCACTTTTCAACTCAACTGTTCGTCTTGTTGACCAATCGAGTCCTGTCGCCGCGGCGCGGTTTGAGGTACCATCACCAACAGCGCATTGTATTGAACCAGCACCTGAACAGAACAATGCATAGGAAATGTTCCCAAGACCGGATGACAGTGTTGCGAAAACGCCCATAGCGTGAAATTGGGTGCTTTGGGTATTAAACGAAACCGCATCTATAGACATATCAATATCCATCGCGGCATCTATACCACTGTCTATGTACTGCGTCCCAGTGCTTTCGAGGTATTCCACCTCGGCGTCATACGGCAGTTTGCGCCACACCTCCACGCCGCCGATGCTCACGGCCTTGACGTCCCGCGACACGCCGCCGACGGGGATTGCGAGCGCCTTGACGCTGGACCAGTCTAGGCTCACGGCTATGCACCTCCCTGCGCGGCCTGCGCCGCCGCGAACACGGCGACGGATTTCGTCACGGTGGTCGTCCCGCCCTGCCCGTCGTCGACCTCGAAGGTCCACGTCTCGGAGGCGGGGATGTCGGAGGCCCGAGCAACCGAGTCGCCCGCAACGGCCGGGGCCGGGATTGACAGCCCCTGACCAGTTCCGTTCCTGCCGCGCAGGTGCTCGATGTTGGCATACTGTATCTCGGCCAGTCCGACGCCAACACCATCGTCAATGTGCCATATTTCCGTGCCTGCATTGAACGTCGCCGGAACCCTGTGAGCCAGCGCGTCGCCCGTGGCCTTCGCGTCAGCCGCCTTGCCAGCGGCGGCGGCGGCGGTCGAGGGCGCGACGACGGCGGGGATTGCGTCAGCGGGCGCGAGCGTCTTGTCGCGGTTCGGGTTCGCCGCCGTGTCCGGGCCGAGACGGTACGCCGTGACCGAGCGGGTGATTTCCGTCGGCGGCTGGACGAGGGAGCCGTACACGGTGATAACCGTAGCCGCCTGTGCGGCCGCTTCTGTCGGAAAATGCTCCACGGAGTACGCACCTCCGACCTTGATTTGCCACTGGTAATCTTCCGTACCTCCGTTATACACGATCTCCGGCGTTTCGGACTGTAGTGCGGCGGGGAGCGGCGACAGATCCCACGCGCCCAGCGCCGCCGCCTCCAGCGCGATGTCGGACGCCGCCGCGCGGCTCGTGTCCATCGGGTGCCTGTGGTCGCCGCGCGCGTACGCCGCAGACACACCGGGCGACGCCGCGCCGTCCATCTGCGGGTCGGCGGAGGAGGGAGACGGGACCTCCACGGTCGTTCCGAGCCTGTCCCACTCCTCGCCCGTCCACGCGAAGTTCTCGCCGGTGTCGATGACGTTCCACACGTCGCCAACCTCGTTGCCGCTCGCGGGGAGGTCGTCCTCCGTCTCCACAGAGCCGCGGTACTTCATCACCGTGGAGATCTTCGCCGCCAGCGTCTCGTAGACAGACTGGACGCGCGCGAGGATGGCCTCGTTCACCGAGTGGATGCCGCCGCTGGTGACGGCGTTGGCGCTTCCGGCGATGGGAGCGGAGTCCATCGCGGGCTGGAGAGAGCGGACGAGCGCGGCGATCTCCTCGCGCGTCATGCCGTCCGCGCCGGGGTCGCCCTTGTCGCCCTTGTCGCCTTTGGGCCCCTGCGGTCCGGTCGCGCCGGTCGCGCCGGTCGCGCCGGTGGAGCCCGTCGCCCCGGTGTCGCCCTTGGCGCCCTGCTGGCCCTGCGGTCCCACGACGCTTCCGAGGTCGATAACATGCGGGTCGTCCTCCGGGTCCGCCGGGTACACGACGAGGTAGAGGTGCCCCGCCGTCCGCCCGTCCGTGCCGTCGGAGAGGATGTAGTGCGGCTTCTCCGTGTCGCCTCCGTGCCACAGGGCCTCGGCGTCCTCGGCGTAGGCCACGAGGTGCCCGTCGTCCACGATGAACGTCACGCACCCGCGGGCCGTCGCGAGAACTCCGTCGCGGCCGTCCTCGCCCTTCGGGCCGGGAACTCCCTGCGGCCCCTCCGGCCCGGTGTCGCCCTTGAGCGTCACGGGATCGCCGGCGTCGCCGTACTCGAACGGAGCCCAGAGCAGCACAAGGTCGCCCTGCGCGATGGTCGCCCCGTCGGCGAGAACGTAGAAGTGCATCTGCGCCACGCCGTGAGGATGGTTGCGCCCGTGAAGAGGGGGATTTGGGAATGGCGGCAGCGGCGGGAGCCTGCCGGGGCGCATGATGGCCGGCGGAGGAGGTGTCTCGAACGCCTCGATGCACGGCCTAGATGTCATGGCGAGCTCTCCGCCGGCATCCCCGCCGGAACGCGCCGCGACTTCGCCGGGGTCCCGGCCTATCACGACGACCTCCGGATCGGCCTCCTCCTCCTCCTCGGTCAGGCCGGAGAACTCGATGGCGTAGGTGTTGCCGAGAACGAGCGGAAGCGCGAAGCGCGCGCTCGCTGTCTTTGAGTCTACGAGGACGGTGGCGGTCGGGGTCATGGCGGGCGCTCCTATTTTTCGATGGCAATGGTGATCCGTGCGGTGTCGTCGGCGTTGGTAGAGAGCATCACGGCGTCTCCGGGAGCAACGTAGGTCGTTCCGGCTGTGACTGTGTTCGTCTCGGCGGCGACAAGGCTGTAGACGATGTTCGTCGTTGAGGTCGTCTTCACAACGATGTTGGTCCAGAAGCCCGTCACCGTCGGCGCAAGGCTCGACGGCAGGGATTCAAGGACGTTGGTGAAGACGGTCCCCATGTCGTTCGTCCACACAACGGAGTAGGTGTAGTTCGTGGCGACGGTAGTCTGGATGTCCTCGACATTGCGCCAGGACTCGCGAACGGCCTTGACGGTCGGCGTCCACGCCGCGTTGGTCGAAACGGAATCGATCCACGCGACCTTGCCGCCCTCTGAAATCGCAACGGCTATGCCGGATGGCGGGATGTCGAGGAAGCCGACGCCAGCAAGGATGGCCGTTGCGGCCAGCGAGAGCGCGGCGGAAATGGAAAGGGGAAGGCGCTTCATCTTGATGCTCCTACTTGGCCCGCTTGCGGGCGCTCTGGTCAGTGGCGCGGTCGAAGAGCTTGCGCAGCTCGTCGATGCCGTCCGTGGGGTGGAATGGAAGGTTCATGGCCATGAGGCGGTCGCGGTAGTTCTGCGCGGTCATGCCGCGGTCGTCGGGCTTGTCCTCGCTCTTCCCTGCGTCGCCTTCGAGCGCGCGGAACGAGGACTCGACCTGCGCGTTGGCCTTGGCCTCCGCATCGGAAATGTCGAGCACGGTGTCAGCCTGGACGAGGACTCCGCGGAACTGGCACGGGTGGGTGCAAATCATCTTCATGGGTTTTCTCCGATGGCAGTGTGTGTTTCCGTTGAAGTGTCCGGCCGGCCGCCGCCGTGGACGGGCGGTTCGCGGCGGCGGTCCGGCTCGGACGGGATGGCTAGGCGTCGAAGCCAGCGCCGGGGGTGAAGATCCGGCGGTACTTCGGGGACGCCTCGGTGAACTCGCCGGCCGTCACCTTGCAGGCGGCGGAGGCGTTGCCGACGGTGATGTAGGAGACGCGCCAGTAGCGCTTCCCCTTGAGGTCGTCGGTCAGCACCTTGTCGATGAGGACGCCGTTGGCGGGGACGTTCGCGGCCGCGACGGTGCCGGTGTCGATGACATCGACCCAGTTCGAGTTGTCGGCGGAGGTCTGCACCTTGGCCTGGATGGACGTGTGGCCCATCGCGGTCGTCACCTGCACGATGAAGTGCAGCGTGCCGTCGTAGACGGGCGACTGGCGCACGTTGTCGATGACGGCCTCGGACGCGGTGGTGCCGGCTGTCGTGGAAAGCGCCTGCTGGTCGGAGCAGAGGCGGTTGACTTCGGTGATCATATCTCGTTGTTCCCTTCTTGGTTAGGCGATTGCGGTCACGGTGGCCTCGTTCACGTCGAGGCAGTCGCAGAGGCGGAGCGGGATGCCCCAGAGCGACGTGGGCTTCTCCTGCTGCGCGTCGGCGTAGCGGATGGCGTTGCCCTGCGTCTGCGCCCAGAGCGCGTCCTCGATGACCTCGAAGAGCTGCTCGCTCATGTAGAACGCCTGCTTGGTGCCGAGCTTCTTCACGCGGGCGCGGAGGTGGCGCAGATGCGTGAGGAGCGCGGCGCCGAATCCGGAGGACGACGTGTTGTTGAGCTCGATGTTGCAGATGCGGCCGGCGGCCATGAAGTTGCGGATGGCCAGCCCGACCTCCCAGTCGATCTCCTGCGTCTTGTGCCAGACGGGGTTGCCGTTGCGGTCCTGAAGAACCATGTCCTCCATCTTGCCGACGGTGAGACCGGCGTAGGGGCTCATCTCCGGGTAGAAGCCGGTGATGGCGTTGTCGCCCCAGCTGATGAGCCAGATGGAGCGGAGCATCAAGGCGCTGGACGGGGCGCCGCTGGAGCCGAGGCCGGCGCTGATGACGTTGTGCGCGTAGTGGCGCCGGGAGAGGTTCGCGGTGCCGAACTTGTCGTAGAACGTCGCCAGTCCGTTGAACTTCTTGGGCTCGTTGCGGACGTTGCCGTAGAACATGGCCGCGGCCACGTCCTCCTTCATGCCGCCGGAGAGCGCGCGGACGTGACGCTCGACGAGGGCTTCCTTCTGCTTGGTGCGCTCGTAGAGGTCGCGGCTGATCTGGATGCGGCCGCGAATCTTCGCGCAGGTGTCCCATGCGACGGAGAACCCGGCCTTGTCGGCGGGGACGCCTTCGCCAAGGGCGATGAAGTGGCCGTGCGGCAGCTCGTTCAGGAAGTCCGTGGAGAGCTTGTCGCCGTCGTCGGCGCGAAGAAACGTCATGTCGTCCATGACGCCGTTTTCCTGCGACACGATGTCGAGGATGGTGGCCTTCAGGTTCCCGCTTTTGTCGCGCGCGGCTTCGGCGGTGTCCCGGAGGGTGAGTGCCTGGCTTCCCAGGATGACGGGATCGGGCATTGTGTTGTTCCTTTCTGGTTGTTTGTTTACCGCCGTGCCGCGCACCCGCGTAGCATCGGCAAGTCTTTCAGGTGAAATCGTCTACTTCTTCGTCCCCTCGCTGAACGACGCGAGGTCGAACACCAGCCGCCCGTCGCGCGGCGGGGCCTTCTGCGTGGACGGCGGCGGCCCCCCGTTGTCGTTCTTGTAGGAGCGCCCATGGGCCGCGAGAGCCCGGAGAAGCCTCTCGTCGAGGGCAAGCGCCGGAACGCGACGCATCTCCTCCCACAGATCCTTCGGGAAGAGCCGCAGCGCGCCTCGCTGGGCGTCCGCGAGAACCTGCTTCAGAGACTCCCCGAACGTCTCCTGCGTCTTGCGCCAGATCGCCGCCGTCTCCGCCTTGTTGCGGGCGAGGTCGGCCTTGATGCGCGCCGCCTCGTGGGCCGCGAACGCCTTGACCACGCCGGGGGCCTTGTCGGCGGGGACGCCCGCCTCGCGCAGGAATGGCAGGAACTCGCGCTGCTGCGCCGCGTCCATCGAGAGCGCGTTGCCTTCGGGGTCCGCGCCAAGCGGGATGTCCGCGACCTCCGCGCCGTCGCCGAATCCGGCGTCCGCCGCGTACTGCGCGTCCTCGGCCGCTGTCTTCTGCGCCGCGTCCGTCTGCTTCTCGCCGTCCGTCTTGAGAAGGTCCCACGGGTCTGTGGGAGCGGGTTCGTCCATCTTGGCGGGAGCCGGGTCAGTCGGCGGCTGCGGAGTCGGTGCCGGAGCCGGATCGACTGGTGCATGGGAGGGGGCTGGGTCGCTAGGCGCTGGCGTCGGCTCGTTGGTCGGCGCGGGCGCGGGGTCCGCCGGTGCAGGGGAGGGGGCTGGGTCGGGGTTAGGCATTGCTTGTTTCTTCCTTGTCTTCGCCCCTGTTGAGGAGCGTTCCGAAAATCGATGATTCACCGCGGGCCTCGCGGTCTGCGGCCGCCGCGTCCGCGATGGCGGCGGAACGCGCCCCGGCCTCCGCCACGGCCTCCGTCTCCGCAAGCGCCACGTTCTCCGGCGATGCCGCAAGCGCCTCCGAGCGCAGCTCCGCCCCGAGATTCCTCCGGCCCGTCGCGAGCTCCAGTCCGTCCGCCGTTGTGTGGACGAGGTACAGCCCGGAGAGCGACACGATGTGCTGGAGAATCCTCCGCCCCTCGGGCATCGCGAGGACGACGCGCCAGTCCGACGCGCGGCGCTCCGCATCCTCGCGCGCATGCCTCGCCGTTAGCTCGTTCAGGCGGCTCCTCATGCCACGAGCCCTCCCTGCCGGAATGCGTTGGCCCCGGCCGCCTGCTGCGTCTGCGCGATGTTCTTCGCAATCTCGGAACGGGCCTTCTCCGCGTCGAGCGCCTGCGCCTCCTGCGCCATGCGCATCTGCTGCTCCTGCTGCGCGGCACGCCCCTCGCGGATGGTCTGGATGTCCTTCGGCGCGCGGACGCACCCGAACTCGTGCATCGCCTCCGCGCCAATCTGCATCATCTTGTCCGTGTCCAGCGCGTCTATCACCTGCGGGTCGATCTGCATCAGGCCGGCCGCGTACTGCTGGAGCTGGACGAGTCCGTTGAGCCTCGTCGCGCTCTGCTGCGCCACGTGGATGCTCGACTGGTACTCGATGCTGAAGTCCTCGCCGAGAAGCCCCTCCGGGTAGTCCGTGAGCCCCGTGCGGTCCTCGCCGGTCATCTCCAGCTCGTCCTGCGCGCGGTCGAAGCAGATCGCGAACGCCGCGTTGACGAGCGGGTCCAGAAGCCCGGAGTTGAGCCTCATCAGAATCGGGCCGAGAAGCGTCACCTTCTCGTTCGCGAGCTCGCTCACCTCCGCCGCCGTCATCTCGCGCGAACCCTGCCGCGCGTCGAGGTTGATCATCATCGCGAAGAGGTCCGCGTAGCACTCGCGGTCGAGCCGGTACGTCAGGTCCTCGATGGCCTTCAGCACCACCTCGATGCTCTCGCGCGTCTCGAACAGCCGCTGCACCGGGATGTTGCCGCCCATGCCGCCGGCGCCCAGAAGCTCCGTGTAGAACGTCAGCCCGCCGGGGCCCGTGTCGATGGGCTTGCCGCGCATCGACTCCGGCGCCGCCATGGCCGGGTCCGCCTCGTTCTCGACGAGACGCATCTTCGCCACCTCAAGCGCCTGGAGCTCCTTGGAGTCCCCAAGCGCGACCTCGCACACGCCGACGCCATACGCGGAACCAGGAAGGGCGCGCCAGCGAGGGCACAGTATCGGGCAGTACCAGAAGCCCCGGACCGCCAGGACGTTCATCTCGCCCACGCCGGAGAACACGCCGCCGGGGATGAAGTGGACGCTGACGAACTGCGGCGCGTCGTCGCCCTGCGGAAGCTCCGCGCGGAACGCCTCCGGCACCGCGTCGAAGGGCGCGATGTAGTTCCACACCGTCATCGGGCGGTCAAGCTCCCCGCGCTCGTGGAGATCGCGCACCTGGCCGGACAGGTTCTCGACGCCGTACTCCTGCGCAATCTGCTCCACCGTGTACGAGGTCCTCCGCAGAAGCGTG
>Ga0310691_10003555_pt1 | contig 18543 bp, 14 predicted proteins | sample 176DNAGHGlowgp2_FD_203887 | JGI IMG/M metagenome (GOLD analysis project Ga0310691, IMG submission 203887) | Sheep rumen microbial communities from Palmerston North, Manawatu-Wanganui, New Zealand - 1766 DNA GHGlow gp2 (v2) (version 2) | ecosystem: Host-associated > Mammals > Digestive system >...
GTGGTGTCACATTCCAATATCCTTCTTGCGTGTACATAGTCTTATTTCTTTACTTTTATGATTCTTATGGTCTTGCCGCTCTTGAACTGTTCCCACTGATGAAGCATTTGCTTACGATAATCTGTGGCAATTTTCAGTACTTCGCGAACTTGAGCGTCTGTAAGATCGCCTTGCTTTTCAACTTCTACATTAGGTTCCAACCATATTTTACACAGCTTTTCCATCCCTCGCTTACCCACATGTACATGAGCGCGATTCTCGTTAAAGTCAGTGTTATAGAACAGAAAGTTCCATATTATTTTGGCTGATATGTATAGGAGTATCTTAGGCATTTAGTGGTTTCTTCTTGCTGTCAAAAGAACTTTTCTTTGTTGGTTTCACGCCACAAAAGTAGCGATTAATATGATTCGGGCAAAGGATTTTTCGCGGAAATACACGGGAGGGCGCGGAAAAACGCGGAAAGAAGCGGAAAAACACGGAAAAAGCCTTCCCGAGGGGTGTCGAGAAGGCGATACGAAGCAGAGAGTTTTGGCATGTAAGACGAAACTATCGGCTTTGGGTCAGGCGTAGTATTCGTGCTTGCCGGCGGAGAGGGTGTTCTGCATGAGCATGCAGATGGTCATGGGGCCTACGCCGCCGGGGACGGGGGTGATGAGGCTGGCCATGGGGGCTACGGCATCGAAATCGACATCGCCCTGCAGGCGGTAGCCGGTCTTGCGCGTGGCGTCAGGAACGCGGGTGGTGCCTACGTCGATGACGACAACACCGGGTTTCACCATATCTCCCTTCAGGAAGGCAGGCTGGCCAATGGCGGCGATGATAATGTCGGCCTGCAGGCACTCCTCGCGAAGGGTGGTGCTGCGGCTGTGGCAGACGGTGACGGTGGCATCAACGCCCTTTTGCATCATCAGCTGTGACATGGGCTTGCCGACGATGTTCGAGCGGCCGAGGATGACGCATTTCTTGCCCTTGGTCTCGACATTGTAGCGACGGAGCAGCTCCAGGATGCCCTTGGGGGTGGCGCTGATGAAGGCGGGCAGTCCGATGGCTACGCGGCCGACGTTGATGGGATGGAAGCCATCAACATCTTTGCGGTAGTCGATAGCCTCGATGACCTTCTGCTCATCGATGTGCTTGGGCAGGGGCAGCTGCACGATGAAGCCGTCAATGCTGTTGTCGCGATTCAGACGGTCCACAGTGGCGAGCAGTTCCGCCTCCGTGATGTCATCCTCGAAGCGCAGCAATGTGCTCTGGAAACCGCAGGCCTCGCACGCGAGTACCTTATTTTTAACGTAGGTCTCAGAGCCGCCGTCGTGGCCTACGAGGACAGCTGCCAAATGAGGGCGCTTGCCGCCTGCGGCTACGATGCGCTCCACTTCCTGTTTGATTTCTGCCTTAATAGTGGCGGCAGTGGCCTTTCCGTCGATGAGAGACATTATCGTTTAAAGTTTAAAGTTTAAAGTTTAAGGAGTATTTAGCGCCTTGGCATCTTGGCCATCATGGCAGCCATCTTGGGATCGGTGACCATTTTCATCATCTTGCGAGTCTGGTCGAACTGCTTGATGAGACGGTTGACGGCGGCGATGTCGGTGCCGGAGCCAGCAGCGATGCGACGGCGGCGGCTGGTGTTGAGGAGCTCGGGATGTGTGCGCTCCTTGGGGGTCATAGAGAGGATGATGGCCTCGATGCTCTTGAAGGCATCGTCATCGATGTCAATGTCCTTCAACGCCTTACCCACACCAGGTATCATGCTGGCGAGATCCTTGATGTTACCCATTTTCTTAATCTGCTGGATCTGGGTGTAGAAGTCGTTGAAGTCGAACTGGTTCTTGCGAATCTTCTTCTCCAAGCGGCGCGCCTCCTCCTCGTCGAACTGCTCCTGAGCACGCTCCACGAGGCTGACGATGTCGCCCATGCCGAGGATGCGATCGGCCATACGAGCGGGATGGAAGGGGTCAATGGCCTCCATCTTCTCACCCGTACCCACGAACTTGATGGGCTTATCCACTACCGTGCGGATGCTGAGGGCTGCACCACCACGCGTGTCACCGTCGAGTTTCGTGAGCACGACGCCCGTGTAATCGAGGCGGTCGTTGAACTCCTTGGCGGTGTTCACGGCGTCCTGACCCGTCATGGCATCAACCACGAAGAGGGTCTCGTCGGGGTTGATGGCGGCCTTGATGGCAGCAATCTCCTGCATCAGCTTCTCGTCGATGGCCAGACGACCGGCGGTATCCACGATGACAGTGTCATAGCTCTTGGCTTTGGCCTCGTGGATGGCGTTGAGGGCAATCTGCACGGGATCTTGCGAGGCGGGCTCCATATAGATGGGCACACCGATCTGCTCGGCCAGCACGCGTAGCTGCTCCACGGCAGCAGGGCGATAGACGTCGCAGGCGGCCAGCAGGGGCTTGCGGTTGCGCTTCGTCTTAAGCATATTCGCCAGCTTGCCAGCGAAGGTGGTCTTACCGGCACCGTTCAGACCTGCCATGAGGATGACAGCGGGGTGGCCCGTCAGGTTCAGCTCGGCAGTGTCGCCGCCCATGAGCTGTGCGAGCTCGTCGTGGACAATCTTGACCATCATCTGCTGCGGCTTCACAGCCGTGAGCACGTTCTGGCCCAAGGCCTTCTGCTTGACGGTGTCGGTGAACGACTTGGCTACCTTATAGTTGACGTCGGCGTCGAGGAGTGCACGGCGCACATCCTTCAGTGTCTCGGCGACGTTGATTTCTGTGATTTTGCCTTCGCCCTTCAGAATCTTAAAGGAGCGTTCAAGGCGTTCGGATAGGTTTTCGAACATGAGGATATTTGACGATTTAACGATTTACAATTTTACAATTCTTTATTTAGCGGCGAATGATGATCTCATCGATGACGACGCCATCGTCAAGGGCAGTGATGACGAGGCTGTGCTCACCCGTGGGCTTGAAGACCTGCGGACGGGCAATGACGACGGCGTAGTTGCGCAGCACGTTCTGCTTCCATTCCTCGCTACGCCCCTGAGTATTATAGGTGTAGGTCAACGGTTCTGAACCATCAAGAGAAACGGTGAAGCGCTGCTGCGCATCGATGGGATGCGTGGGGAGCATGTGAATCTCAATGATGGAGAAGCGCTGGCGCAGGTAGTTGTGCTTGAAGTTGTACGTCAGGCTATGCTCACGCGGCAGCGGCATGGCACGAATGCTGGCGCCGAGGCCCAGGACAGGTGCGAGAACGCTGTTGCCGGCAAAGGTGGAGCCATCATAGCTGGCGCCATAGAAGGTAGCCACCGAGGGTTCCTCCTCGGGCATCGGCGTGGTGGCCTGCACATGAGGAACAGGTTGGAAGACGGTCAGGCTGCGCGGATTGGAACTCATGATGCCACGCCATTTGCCACCTCGGAGCTCGTTGTAGCGGATGGTCAGCTCCTGCACGCGGTTGTGTGCCAGGTCGCTACGCATCCATGTGGAATCCACATTGTCACGCGAGAGATAGGTGAGGCCATGACGGGCCAGCTGCGCGCAGTGGTATTTCTCGCATTGTGCGGCAGACGCCATAATGGGGTATTCGACCAACTCGAAAAACGCATCGTAGCGATTGGGATGTGTACGGCGCACGGAGTCGGCGACCCAACGCACCATACGCTGCAGATAATCGTAGCGGCTGAGGCGGTGGCGCAGTTTCTTCTCGCCCCACGGCAAGTCGCGGACAACGTTCCAATCGACGTCGCCCCCCTTGGGTTCCTCGACACGCGTGCCTGCCAGATGCTCGGGCTTGCACTGAAAGTTCAAGTGGTAGTACTCCTTCATATATACCGATGAGAGGCGCGCCACGTCGCGACCGACGGTCTCAGCGAAGAACTCCTCGAGGTGTGTGCCGACGGTCAGCTGGCGCACGCGCTCCAGGTCCCAGGCCATGTCCATGAAGAGCGAGATCTGATATTCCAAAGGCTTGATATCGCCGACGTTGAGCACCCACATACGCTGAGCACCGTGGTAGTAGGCCTCGCTGAGCTGCTGGAACATCAGGAAGGGGCTGGCAGTGCCGAGCCACAGATAGTCGTGGGGACGTCCCCAATAAGACGCGTGGTAATAAACGCCGTTGCCGCCCTTGCGGTCCTGTTCCCTGTCATTCGGGAAGTGGCGGATATAGCCGAAGTTGTCATCGGGCCAGAGCAGCGTCACGTCATCGGGCACCTGCAGACCGGCCTCGTAGGCATCCAACACTTCCTTGTAAGGTATGAAGACCTGCGGAAGGAGGTTCACCTGCGGGTTCACATACTTCGCCAGCATCTCACGCTGCGCCTGGAAGATATCCTGCAGCGCCAGCTTCTGCGCCTCCACGGTGGCAATGCCCTGCATCGGGCCGTCGTGAATGCCACGCATACCCAAGGTATAGACCATCGGCGTGCGCGCCGTCTCCTTGACGCGCTGTTCCCAGAAGCGCAGCACCTCGGTGCGGTTCGTGTCCCAGTTGTAATCACCTTTGCCACGCATCTTCCATTCGCTGGCCGCATTGCAGCCCATGGGCTCGCAATGGCTGGTGCCGATGCTGACGCCATACTTGACGGCGAGTTCGCGACAGCCTTCGGTGAGGAAGAACGGGTGCGTGCACGGGTGCATAGGTGGCCAATAGAGGTTCGCGCGCAAGCGTAGCATCAGCTCGAAGATGCGCTGGGTGGTCTTGGGACCTATCTGCCCACGCGTGCTGGGCTCATAGTTGGTGGCAGACCAAGGCATGAGCCCCCAGTCCTCATCATTGATGAAGATGCCGCGGAAGGTGACGTTGGGCGACTGGCGCGTGACGAAGTCCTCTTCGAGGCGCAGCTCACTACGCGGCTCGATATCCACATCGGCCCACCACTCCCAAGGCGAGACGCCCAAGAGGCGCGTGAGCTCAATGATACCGTAGGCGGTGCCAAAGGAGTCGCTGCCGGCAATGACGAGGCGGCCGTCGGGCGTCACCTGCAGGATGAAAGCCTGTCCCTGGCCATCGAGCCAGGACAGGTCGAGGCCCGTCTGGTCAAGACGTTGGCGGCCCTCTCCACGACGGGTGGCTACGATAATCTGCGCCTTCGAATCCGTGCGCTTAAGGTCGGCGGAAAGTACTTGATGCAGGTCGGACTCGAGGATGCCAAGCGCCGTGCGCACGACTACACTCTCCTTGTCGCTCATGGACAACGAGACTACACGCTTCGACGATAAAACGAAAGCGCTGGCCTGCACGGTCAGCGCTATCATGGCCAGGACTAACGTCGAGCCGATTCGTTGAATGCTGCTTCTGAGCATGATTGCGCTTTACTGAGCGGGTGTCTCGGCAGCGGGAGCGTCAGCAGCAGGAGCCTCCTGCACCTCAGCGGCAGGGATGCCGGGCAGGTTCGTGGGAGCCGTAGCCTGTTGCTCGATGGCGATGTCCTCCATGACGGAAGCATCGGAAGCTGCAGAGGGGATGAAATAAACAGAAGCCACGCTGAAGAGAACCATAGCGAGTGCCAGGCCCCAGGTGAGCTTCTCAATGACATCGGTGGTCTTACGAACGCCCATCACCTGGTTGCCGCTGGCGAAGCCGCTGGCAAGACCGCCGCCCTTGGACTCCTGAATGAGTACAATAAGGCACATGAAGACGGAAGCGATGACCACAAGAATTACGAGTAGTGTGTACATGATTTTTATGAATTATTTTTATTGTTTTTCGTTGTCTGAAGCCCGTTCGTTGAGGATTAATTTCTCGAGGAATCGGATTTGGTCTGCAAAGTAACGGTTTTTTTCTGGAACATTCAAACTTAAACGCCGAATAATTTCAATTGCCTTGTTATATTTGCCCTGTTTAATGTAAATATGGGCCAAAGTTTCGGTAAAATAGGGGTCTGTTTGCACATTTTGGTCTTTTTCGACCTCTGACGCGAGGGGCTTCGCCGGAGCCTCCTCCTCGAAGTCGTCGAGTTCGTCGTCGAAATCCTCTTCCAACTCCTCGTCCTCGTCGTCGAGGGGGGCATCGGGCAGTTCATCTTCCAAGATGTCGGGTTGCTGCATGAGATAGGACATGTAATCAACCGTGGCGCTGACAGGATGAGCCCTGCCCGCGGGCTGCGTGTCGGGTTTCTCCTCCAGGAACGACTCGATGAGCGTCTGCGTGCGGTCGGCCCCTGTCGCGACGGGCTTGACGACAGCCGCCTTGGGCGCCTCCGGCTTGATACGCTGCTCATCAAAGAGGCGGAAGAGCGTGGCACGATCCGGCACGAAGAGGGCTGCCTTGCGCAGCTCCTCGCCAAAACGGGCATCCTGCAGGCGATAGAGGCCTTGGAGATAGAGGATGCGGGCGGCCTGGAACGAGGGATTGCCGGCCACCATCTCGGCCAGCTCCTCTACGACTTCCGGCGTGAGCAGTTCGGGTTGTTTGATATAGGTTGTGATTGATTGCATAGCGTTGATTACCAATTAGCAACGGCAGCGTTGAATATTTGTTCTGTGATATCCTTACTCATCTGCGAGACGAGCTCGTCCTGCACGGCGGTGAGCTGTTGCGAAGCATCATAGTCGGCAGTAGCGGAGAACTGGCGTTCGAAGTCCTCGGTATGGTTCTTGTTGTTGATGAAGCGCACATTGACCGTCATCTTCAACTGCACCTGCGAGCTGTAGCCGTCGCTGCCCACACCTTTATTATATTGGTCGAAGCCGATAATCTCGCCTGCGAGCACCAGATCGCCACCCTTCTTCACCTGCTGCAGCTTGGTCTGCCGCGCGAAGAGGTCTGTAAGGTTGTTATTGAAGATAGCCTGCATCGGCGCCCATACATAGGCCGAGCGGATGGGGAACGGGTCGATCTGGATGGTCTTCGTCTGCGTATAGTCTATGCTGGCGCCATTGAACTTGTAGCTAATGGAGCATGCCATCATGCTCATCGCAGCCGCGATGAGCATGATGTAGCGCTTACTGTTCGTCCAATCCATATTCCTTGATCTTACGATAGAGGGTTCGTTCGCTGATGTGCAGCTCATCGGCAGCCTTCTTGCGACGGCCGCGGTTCTTCTCCAGCGCCTTGATGATGAGGCGTTTCTCCTGCTCGTCGATGGACAGCGATTCCTCGACATACTCCTCAGCATAGGGAGCCGACTCGGGCATCGCGGAAGAACGTGAGGGGGGCGTGACCGACGCATGCAACGGCGCACCAGCGTGCATCGGGGACGGCGTCACGGCAGGGTGTATGGCTGCCGGGGTGGAGACGACGGGCATCTCGCCCTCTACAAACGAGGAGCCTGCGCGCGGCATTGAAGAGAGCTGCTGCTTCAAGTCATTGACCTCGCGATGCAGGGCATTGATCATCTGGAAGAGCATCTCGCGCTCGTTCTGATAGTTGTGCGCCTCGCTGTTGTGTCCCACACGCACCAGCCCGCCTTTCTCCTCGATAGTCGGCCATATCTCATAGTCCGAGAGGATTTCAGGGGTCACGACACGCGTGTCGCGCAGCAGGATGGACATCTGCTCTGTCAGGTTCTTCAGCTGTCGAATATTGCCCGGCCACTTGTAGCGCTTCATCACCTCCTCGGCCTCGGGCGAGAGGGTGATGCGGTCCGGCATACTGTACTTCTTGGCAATCTCCATGGCGAACAGCTTGAACAACAGGATGATGTCCTCGCCACGCTCGCGCAGGGGCGGCATCTTAATGGGGATGGTGCTCAGGCGGTAGAACAGGTCCTCGCGGAACTTGCCGTCGCGAATGGCATGTTGGATGTTCACGTTCGTGGCAGCCACAATGCGGACATTCGTCTTGCGCACTTCGCTGCTGCCTACACGGATATATTCGCCATTCTCCAACACGCGCAGCAGACGGGCCTGTGTGCTCAGCGGCAGCTCGCCGACTTCATCCAAGAAGAGGGTGCCGCCGTCGGCAGCGCCGAAGTAACCCTCGTGCTCACCGATGGCGCCCGTGAAGGCCCCCTTCTCATGGCCGAAGAGTTCGCTGTCTATCGTGCCTTCAGGGATGCTTCCGCAGTTGATGGCGAAGTACTTACGCGTGCGACGCAGGCTGTTGTCGTGAATCAGGCGGGGGATGATTTCCTTACCCACACCGCTCTCACCCGTGATGAGCACAGAGAGGTCGGTCTTGGCCACCTGCAGCGCTGTGTCCAAGGCATGGTTCAACGCCTCGCAGTTGCCCACGATGCCATAGCGTTGCTTTATAGGTTGTAGTTCTTTGGAATCCACAAACTTTCAATTATCAATTATCAATTTTCAATTCTCCTCATCCTCTCTCTGCGCGGTCGCGCTTATCTACATAGAGCTTCTGCAGGGGATCCTGATGGGCTTCGTCCCACGCCACCCGACAACGATAGATGTCGATGGCCGTATAAACCGCCTGGCGGAAGGAATTCTCGTCGGCCACGCCCTTGCCCGCAATATCGTAGGCGGTGCCGTGGTCGGGGCTCGTACGGACCATGTCGAGGCCGGCTGTGAAGTTGACACCGTTGTCCATGGCCAGGAGTTTAAAGGGTGCAAGGCCCTGGTCGTGGTACATGGCGAGCACCGCATCATAATGCTCATAGGCACGCGTGCCGAAGAAGCCGTCCGCCGCGAAGGGACCATAGAGGGTCATACCCTCTTCCTCGCCCTTCTTCATGGCAGGCAGGATGACATTCTGTTCCTCGCTGCCCAGCAAGCCGTCATCGCCGGCATGGGGGTTCAGGGCAAGGACGGCTATGCGTGGCGCTCCGATACCGAAGTCGCGCTGCAGGGACGCATTCAGGATGCGCAGCTTCTGCACCAACGACTCCTCGGTGATGTGCTTGGCCACGTCCTGAATAGGCAGATGGGTGGTAGCCAGGGCCACACGCATGCGGTCGTTCATCAGAATCATCAGCGCCTGCTGGTCGTCGTGTCCCACGCGAGCTTGGATGAACTCTGTGTGCCCGGGGAAGTGGAACTTCTCGCTCTGGATGGCGTGCTTGTTGATAGGAGCTGTCACGAGGACATCGATGACTCCCGCCTTCCAATCCTTGACAGCGCGCTCCAGCGCATCCAGGGAAGCCTTGCCGCCCTCTTCCGTGGCCATGCCGAAATCGATTTTCACCTCGTCGGCCGTGCAAGGCAGCACATTCAGGACATCCTCGTGGGCTTCTGTGGCCGCGTTGATGGTGGTGAAATTGGTTTGCAGCTCCATGCCCTTGCGATGGTAGCTGGCCACCTTGGGAGAGCCATAAACAATGGGGATGCACAATTCGAGCATCACAGGATCCTCGAAGGTCTTCAGGATGACCTCGTAGCCCACGCCATTGGGGTCACCATGTGTTATTCCAACTTTTATTTTTTCCATTATTTCAGGACCCACCCCTCACCCTCCCTTGTAGAGAGGGAGTAGAATGTTTTAAAATGAGAGGCTCTATAGGGTCATTTTTTGTTTATTATTCTATTCTTTCTTGAAAGTAACCACCCCCTCCCTACAAGGGAGGGTGAGGGGAGGGTCTATCTCTCCCTCGCCTTTCTCCTGTCCTCGGCCGTCACAGCCACCTCTTCCATCGTGGTCACGATGGGCGATGTCTGTTCATCGGGCAGGTTGAGGGTGTAGAGCGAGCCTTCCAGACGGCGCATCAGTCCGCGCTTCATCTTCTCGGGTGCAAAGACGAAGCCTTCCACCACGATGACGAGGTTGCGGGTTGTATCTACGCGCGAGTGGCTGACAAACGGGCCGCCCATGCCGTCGTTCTCCATATACCACAGGCCGCGCGCCTCCAGGGCGTATTGGTTATGCACCACGATGGGCTTCACGAACGTGCACATCGTGTCCGTGGCCATGTGCATCGAGGGTAGCGTGCCCGGGATGTTCACCGCCATCACGCTATCGCGCTTAGCCAGCACATACTGCTTATTGAAGGTCTCGGGGCCCTCGTAGGGGTAGCTGTACATACAGATATTCACCAGCGCCGAGGCACCGTTCGAACTCGTCCAGAAGAAGTTCTCGCCCTTCTTGTAGCTCTTGATTTCGTCGGGAACATGCAATTCGCAGTCGAAGATCTCCTTCGCCAGCTCGGCCGTCTTCTTGCTGTACTTATCCTTTAGTTCCTTGATGAGACGGTTCATCTCCATCTTCGTCAGGAAGTCAATGATGTCCTGCCCGTGGTCGAAGCAGAAGTCCGCGAAGTCGTCGGCCGAGGGGCTTTGTATCGTCAGCACGATCTGCTCCATGGCATACTTGTCGCGCGTGAACTTCATCGTCGTCTTCGAATATATCTGCTTGTTGATATCTACAATGATGATATTGCGGAAGATGTTCAGGATCTGGTCGAAGCGCTTGGGATCCACCTGCGAGATATGGAACGAGCGTTCCGGCTGCGGCAGACCGGGGATATCGGTGTCCAGGACTGCAAACAGCGCGCGTCCCTGCTTCGCCTGCCAATCCTGATCCGGTATCACCACCATCACCTCATACGGCCGCCCACTGGCCCGCGGAATGACCATTTCTTTTTTGCAGGAGGTGAGGAGGAATGTGAGTAGAAGAAGACCCACCCCCCTGCCCCTCCCTTGTAGGGAGGAGAGTATATACTTTTGTAAATAGAGTATTATTTTATTCATGATTTATCATTCTTTGAGGACGATTCCAATTGTATGGTAATTACTCCCCGCCCTGCAAGGGAGGGGCAGGGGGGGAGGGTCTGCTCCTTTGTATTGAGCAACCCGCACGCCGCATCGATGTCCTGACCTCGGGAGGCACGGATGGTGCAGCGCAGGCCACGATGTGTGAGGTAGTCGCGAAACGCCACCATGCGCGTTTCATCAGCTTCATGAAACTCGCTCCCCTCTCCTCCCCTCGGGGAGGTCGGGAGGGGGCCTATCTTATGCCACCTTATCAAGTTCACCCTGCACTCCATATTCCCCAGCAGCCGCACCAGCTCGCGGGCGTAGCGGTTGGAGTCGTTCTGCCCGCCGAACATAATGTACTCGAAGGAGAGGCGGCGCTGGCCAGTCCAGTCGTACTCGCGCAGCAACTCCAGCATCTCCGTGAGGCTGTAGCTGCGCTCGGCAGGCATCATCTGCGCACGCTCCTCGGGGAAGGGGTTGTGCAGGCTCACGGCCAGATGGCAGGGGCTCTCGTCCAGGAAGCGCTTCAGGCCCTTGCGCAAGCCCACGGTCGAAACCGTGATGCGTCGCGGGCTCCACGCCCAGCCGAAGTCAGCCATCAGCAGCTGTGTCGTCTGCAGCACCGCGTCGAGGTTGTCAATCGGCTCGCCCTGACCCATGAATACGATATTCGTCAGGCGCTCGCGCTCCGGCAGCGAGTAGATCTGGTTGAGGATGTCCGTCGCCGTGAGCTGCCCCTGGAAGCCCTGCTGCCCTGTGGCACAGAAGCGGCACGCCATCTTGCAGCCCACCTGACAACTCACGCAGATGGTGCCGCGGTCGTCGTCGGGGATAAACACCGTCTCCACTCTCCCACCCTCGCGGGTCGGGAACAGGTACTTAGCGGTGCCGTCGGCGCTGTGCTGCTCTGCGATGGGTGCTAGGCGCCCCATCTCGTAGCGCTCCTTCAACCGCTCGCGCGCAGCCTTGCTCACATTCGTCATCTCATCAATGCTGCCGGCGCCCTTCTGGTAGATCCATTGCGCCATCTGCTTGGCCGCAAAAGCAGGCACCCCCACTTCTGCCGCCACGCCTTTCAGCTCTTCCAGTGTCAAGCCTAAGAGCGGTTTTTTATCTATTTCTTTATACTCCAAATCTCTATTATCAAAAGTTTCTACTCCCCTCTCCCCAAAAGCTACCCTCGCCCTTTGGAGAGGGGCTGGGGGTGAGGCCGGGGTCGGGGGTGAGGCCTTCAATCTTCATATAGAAGGCGACTTTGCGCCGCGAAGGTACGCAAAGCCGCCCACATGACCAAGCATTTAAGCTTTTTTATGCCAAAATGGCAGTATTTTTTAGTCCCTACTGCGCCCGAAGAGGCGGAGAATGTAGAGGAAGAGGTTGATGAAGTCCAGGTAAAGCGTCAGGGCGCCGAGGATCGCGATGCGACGCGGAGCGGCTGCATCCGTGTAGCCCATGCTCTCGCCTTGCTCAACGGCATAGCTCATCTCCCTAATCTTCTGGGTGTCATAGGCTGTAAGGCCGATGAAGATGAAGACACCGATATAGGTGATGATGGTGTCCATCACGCTGTTACTCCAGAAGATGTTGATGACGCTGGCGATGATCAGGCCAATGAGTCCCATGATGAGGTAGCCGCCCAGGCTGCTCAGGTCCTTCTTAGTGGTATAGCCCACGAAACTCATCGCGCCAAAGGTCAGTGCTGAAGCGGCAAAAGCCTGATAGATAGTGCCCAACTCGTATGCGAAGAAGATGACGGAGAGCGTCAGGCCGTTCACGACAGAGTAGAGCAGGAAGAGCGCCGTAGCCGTGGTGGGCGAGAGGCGGTTGATACCTGCGGAGATGCCCATGACGAGGCCCAGCTCCAGAATGAAGAGCACCCACACGGCAATCGAGTTACCGAAGATGACCTGCAGGAGCGCAGGGCTGCTGGCGGTGAAGAAAGCCGTACCGGCCGTGAGGAACAGGGCTGCTGTCATCCATACATAGACGCGCGTCATGATGCTGGAGAACGTAGTAGCCGTGGAGGACGATGTAGAGCGGACATACCCGCCGCGGTCATAACTGTCCTTAATTTCAATGTAGTCGTTGTTCATTGTTGTGATGTAATTTAATTCGGGAGTTATCGAATGAAGTTAAATCGGGAGTTAAGCACCCCGTGCAGGAAAACCGCTGCAAAGATAGTGCCATTTCTCCCCTCCTCCACCATCTTCTGCCATAAAACGCACTCGCTTTCACTAAACTTAACATATGGATTCACATGTCCATCTCCTCCCCTCTACGGCCTTATCGCCGTAAGAGTGCACTCTTACGGCCGTAAGGCCGCGGTCTTCAGCCCCTAAGACCACAGCCCTCTCATCCCTCCCTCAACGCTCATCCTTCAACCCTCATCCTTCACGAAAAAAATCAGAATCGCGTTGCACCGTTGCAGCGTTGCAGTTAAAAACAGAGAGTTTAAAAAATCAAAACTATGCTCTATTTATATTATATATATTAATATATATAATATAAATAGAAGTTAACCTTCACCTTTGATATACCCTTTCCGACAACTGCAACGCTGCAATGCGCAACGCCTAATCATTTATCATCTATTCTATCTGTTTTTCGACCGTTTCTTTGGCGGTTCGAAATAAACAGCGTACTTTTGTGGCCAGAAACAAAAGAATAGAAGTTTATGTCCACATTACAGTTAGGTGCTTTGAATGCTGAGATATTGCGCAACCTGGGTATCGTAGCCGAGGATGAAGGCGCACTCCAGCGCGTGGCCAAATACTTGCGCCGCGTAGCGCGTGAACTGACTTCCGACCCTACGGAGATGACGCGCGAGGAGTTCTTCAAGCGCGTTGATGAAGGGCGCGAGCAGATTCGTCGCGGAGAGGGTCTCAAAATGTTGCCCAATGAGAACTTGGAAGATTTCCTTAAACGTGTGGGGTGATGTACACTATTATCTATTCCCCTCAAGCCAAGAACGATTTACTCGCCTTGCGGCGGGGGATTCTTCATTCACCCAATATATTCTCACTAATGAGGACCCCCACACACCATTACGCCGTACCACGTACCATTAGGAATTTGTAATATCGCGCTCGCTCTCATTCGCGTTGCGCGTTGCAGCGTTGCAGTTGAAAGCAGAAGGTGATTTGCACTTTTGCACCATGTTTTGCACGCTCTTGCACTCTATTATCCAGCTGGATGCAAGCGAGTTACGGTCAAATAGTGCAGAAGTGCAAGAGAAAGTCAGTATTACACAAAATTTGCATGTCCTACCATCTTAACCCTTCGCCCCTATTGTTCGAAGAGCGTGGTCTATTCGTTGTTCGATCGCGACCGAACAACCAACACGGCTGGCCTCTCTAACTGTCCCACCATGGTGGAACACTCAACGCAGTGCGGTACGAAGGCGATTGCAGTGCGGTGCGTTGGCCGATGTACCGCAGTGAAGAAATAAGGAGGCAGTTTGGTATGAGCTTCTATTACAGAGATGACAGCGATTGGGGCTCCTTCATCATTTCGAGCTTAAACGGTTGAACACCAGTTTGGTGGACACAAATCAACCCACATCAAACCTACATGATTCTTCATGGCACCTTCATAGTAATCGTATCCATAGTGACGTTTCGAAGGTCATGCTGGTTTAGTGCTGGTTTTATGTAGTTTTGGAATCCAGCAATCAACTAGCCCTTAGTCAATTAGGCGCAAAATGATGAAGGTATGTAAAATTATTCATCCATGTTTCCCCTGAGTTCAATTGTTAAACTCTTTGACATGTTCTAATAGACTTATAAACCTCTGTTCATTCAGACTCATCTGTGTACAATAATCCTTGTATTTCTGAGCAGGAGAATCCACTGTGATGCCATAAATGTTCATTCTGCCACCATAACCTTCAAGCACCTTGGGCTTCGACAATCTCTCCTCCATTTCATGCTGTCTCGGTACTATATATCCCCCATATTTAGCTACCAATATATACATATAAGTAATCAACTGATGTAAGTCTTCGCCATCAATACATTGCAATTTCATCTCGGCATAGCGTTTATATTTGGCATCAAGAACGATATCTTCTTTGTAGAAATCAGGATAACGAGTTCCGCTACCGTCTGTAAACAATGAAATTCTGCCTTTGTGAATCTTGTTTTGGGGATGAATGTATCCTTGATTCTGCAGGATAGTATTTACATACTCTTCCCATAGCCATGCACCATCAAAGAGCACGCCATAGATTTCATTCTCCTTGCGTCCATATTTGATTTCTTCGTATCGTAAAATCTGAACGCAGAGTCGTTGCAGATTCCGATATTCTCCAAAATACGGATGATGTAGAGGACGAATATTCTGGTTCACAATCCTCCTTCGCTCATTATGGCTATAACTGGGTGTTGCCTCCCTTATCATTGTCACAGCATCCTTCGTCAGATCATCATTCTGCAAGATATCACCACCATAAGGATGGTCAGAGATAAACTCTATTGTATGACGAATCAACTGCGTGACGTGATTGTCATATGCATACTCACGAGTTGAATAAGCCACATTACCAGCAAAAGGTGTATTCTGACGGATATGTCTCCCCACATCTATCCTCCCCCTAATATTAGCATCGTTATACGCCCTCGTCTGATATTCTTTATAAAGCCCTTGACGTATGGCTCGTTTCAGGAATGCAGGGAAAAGATAAATCAGGAAGTCGAAGATGCTCTCTTCATCTGCATGATATTTCAAATCAAAGATATTGATGGCAAAGACCTTCTGGAGCATGTAATGCAGAAAATAATCGTCTTCGCCCTGAGCAAAGCGTGAATGAATTCTTACTTTCGTCGTTCCATAACCAATAAAGCCCATGATATTATTGGTCATGAGTTTATTCCCTTCAATTTCAAAGACATACTGATTCCCTATCTTATCCCCATACTCATTGTAATTCTGAGGAAAGATTAGCAAATTGGGATTATCATCGAGGGTTAACCTATCGATAGGATTCTCTGCTATTTTTTTGAGATTCTCCAGATGCAGCTCATCGTCGATGATTAGCCCTTCCCTATTATTGTCTTTGATTTGAATGGGTTGATTCATCAACTGATTTTACTTATCGTACGCCTGCTTTAAATCCTCCAACTGTTCTTCTGCATTTACATTGCCACGCAGATATTCGAATAGCAAACCTTTCAGGTGGAAATCCCAAAGTTTTTGGAAGTCACCACCATATTCTTCTATCTTCTTAAAGTAAGCTGCACCTATCTGGTAGGCTGCGCCAAGACCACGAACTTTCAGGATGGCATCGTTCAGATTCTGCATCTTCCTCTTAATCACGCCCTCATTAGCTATACCATCCAACATCTTCATGCTCTCATCAGCAGTTATCTCAGCCCATGCAAACCTGCGACGCATAGCGAAGTCCATACTCTCCACGCTGCGATCAATGTCGTTCATCGTGCCAATGATATAGACGTTCTCAGGAACATAGAAACCATCCTTAAAAGCATCGCCCTCTTCAATCAGGTTTTGGTACTGCGTTTTGACACGCCCTGCTATGCCACGATAGCCTGGATCAATCGAGAAGAACAGCTCTCCGAAAATTTTAGATATCTCACCACGATTGATTTCGTCGATGATAAAGACGGAGGGATCCTTTTTAATATCGCTTTTGTTTTCTGACTGATTGTAATCAGGCATTACCTCAGTATATTTACCTGTCTTTAGTTTTGTAATTCTTAATATTACCTCTTGTAATATAGCATAATACATAGAAGTATTGCATCCACCTATAACATCACGTATAGCATCATTAATATTATCAATATTACGAAGTTTCTCAATTGAGTCGTATTCACCATATAATTTCCTTAGCCTTTCGCGTGTTATAACATTCACACTTGGATTACCTGTGTTAGGTGCTTCCCACCTGATTGTGTTATTATCAGTTACGGAAAGTTTCGTAGATTCTTTCCCACTCTTCAATCGAACTGTTTCTTGTAACTTGTCCTTAATATCGAAGCATAAACTCTCATAAGCCTCATCAAATGATGTCAAATGCTCTTTAGGAATCCCTAAAGCATTTTTACAGAATTCTTTAAAGACTCCATCCTTACGTTCAAATCCTATCTCACCGCTATCTCCAAAAGGTCTCAACCCTTCCACGAAATCGGTATAGTCATACGATGGATGGAACTGCACAAATCCAAAACGCTTGTCTTTCTGAAGGTCTCCATCTTCTTCAATCTTCAACATTTGTTTAGCAATTTGTTTTGCCAGATAGGTTTTACCTGTACCCGGTGCACCTGTCAGTATTAGGTTTTTATTAGCCTCCAGTAAATTAATATACTCTTGGTATTGCTTCTTATTTTCCATATAGTCTGGTAATAACGATTCTACATAATCGATAATATCCTTGTTGCGACACTGCTGAATAGTTCTCCGATATGAGCCAAATGACCTGCCGTCAAAATCCTTATCCTCTTTACTGATAAATTTTACTTTATAGCGTACACCATCAACATCAGGCCTATCATTTAGAGACTCCATATTACTTTCTACCACTGCCACAGCTTTGATTCTCATGCAGGGCAGATTGTGGTTCTTGCCTTTAGTAAGGGTAGATTTCATAATCAGTATATCGCCCTTCTGAATGCTCTTGGCCTGTTCTAACTGATTTGCATCACCCTCACCAAACCAAGCTCTCCACTCATTCTTTGCAAAGAAATCATCCAATTCAGATTTATTGTCAATATAATACCCTGCAAGCCAGTATTTCTTTTTCGCGTCCATAAATTCTTCATCAATACCTAAAAGATTCATAATGTTTGCGGCCTCTTCACCTTTCACTTCATGAAAGTATCGAGTGTTGCTTGTTTCCGTTTCTTTGATGGGTGACTCTGGCAAAGGCATGTGCCACTCCACTTTTCTTTGAATGGGATTTTCGTCACTCATATCAAAGATGACATCAGAAGTAATACGCCCCCACCCATAAAGATTATGGTTGATGGACCTGCCATCTTTCACGGAATCGAAGACCACCACAAGGTCTCCATTTTTTACGTCGTGGATTAATTTCCAGTACATATCCGGAATCGCGACATCAGTATTTCCGCTGATCTTTCGATAGGCTTCACCTAGTGACTTCTTACTCTTAATCGTAGAGAAATCTATTTTGCCTTTTGCGGAAGATCCCATTTTGATCACATCATAAGAAAAAGCATCGTCATATTTCTTATACATCCATACTTTGCTATCTGTTGAAATACGATATGCCGCAAGTGAAAGTTCTGGGAAAGATTCACATGGAATTGTTTTGTCTTCCATTTTCTTTTTGACATCCTGTATGAGTTGGCTGTATTCTACATATGTAAGATCTGGGAAGTCGTTTGGAAATCCAAACATTCTCAGATAAGCTCTATTTCTTCCATCCAGATTCAAATATCTATAAGGAGCAATCCAGTACAGAACCATTGTTAGACTGTTTTTTGCCATACCGTCAGCGATTACCTTATCAAACAAAAGGCTGATATCCTTGCCAAGAATCACGCTTTCATACATTTCCCAAAGATCGTTTATTCTTTCCCCTTGATCATCCCATGAGAAAAAGAACGCCCTTTGTGAATTAACTGTTGGAATGCCTTCGAAATCTTTTGGTTCTTCTGCTTTTAGGCCAAAACGTTCCTTAAACAACTTCAGCATGGCGACTCTGTTCTCTACTCTCAAAGGTCTATTGAAAATAGCGAATACAGAGAAAGGATCGATGTCCTTAACTTTTGAGCCATCACGCATATGGATATACTCCACCAGTGATTTATCTCCCACTTGCGAAATATCAGAATATATCCAATCAACAAGCGGTTTCCTATCACTCTTACATGAAAGAAGCGCTTTTGCTAATTCCTCATATAACGGTATCCATGTTAATATTCCTTCCATATGCCTTTATTTTAGTGGTGTTTCTCCTTCCTTATACTTTCAGTTTATCTATCATGCCAAGGAGTTGCTCCAATTGTGC
>Ga0310691_10003556_pt1 | contig 18539 bp, 9 predicted proteins | sample 176DNAGHGlowgp2_FD_203887 | JGI IMG/M metagenome (GOLD analysis project Ga0310691, IMG submission 203887) | Sheep rumen microbial communities from Palmerston North, Manawatu-Wanganui, New Zealand - 1766 DNA GHGlow gp2 (v2) (version 2) | ecosystem: Host-associated > Mammals > Digestive system >...
CATGTCCAGACATTATCATCACCGGAGAGGGAGCTCTTCTTCTCCGGAGGAAACCAAAGAGCATATTCTTACCACGAAGGAGCTTCTGGATAAATACGGGGTCACACGGGCCGAGATAAAACGCTATTTTCCGCCCTCCCGCCCCTTTATGATCCGGAAGAAAAACGGGCAGCGGCTTCAGCTTCAGGGCTGGACCCGGGAGCAGGCCGAAAAGGCCATGTGCCATCCCGAGATCCAGCGTCATCTCCAGCAGAAAAGGGATCAGGAAAAAGACCTGGAGACCATCGCCGAGATTCAGCAGTATTATCAGAATTATTCCCCCGAAACCTATATTGAAAAAGCCCGCCACCTGCAGAGGAGCTTTGTTCTTCATGTGGGTCCGACCAACAGCGGAAAAACCTATGACGCCATTGAGGACATGAAGAAACACAGTCCGGGAACCTACCTCGGACCTCTCCGTCTTCTGGCGCTGGAAATGTATGATAAGATCAACGCCGCAGGTATTCCCTGCAGCATGATCACCGGCGAGGAATCCCTGCTTACGCCCAATGCGGAGATCATTTCCTCCACCATTGAGCTGGCTGACACCCGATCTCATTTTCGTACCGCTGTAATCGATGAGGCACAGATGATCGCGGACCCCTCAAGAGGAGCCGCATGGCTCCGGGCTATCTGCCTTGTGGATGCGGATGTGGTGCATATCTGCATGGCTCCCGAGGCGCTCAGCTATATTGAAAAACTGGTTCAATCCTTTGATAATCCCTATTCGGTCCAGTACCATGAACGGCTGGCTCCCCTTTCCTATTCCGGAGAGTTTAAGGATTATTCCGATCTTCGTCCCGGCGATGCGCTGATCTGCTTTTCCCGGAAAAGTGTGCTCTCCACTGCCGCTCTTCTGGAAAAGAACGGCTATAAGGCCAGCGTGATCTACGGCGCGCTTCCGCCTGAGGCAAGAAGGAACGAGGTAAGACGCTATACCAGCGGCGAGACACAGTATGTGGTGGCCACCGATGCCATCGGCATGGGCATATCGCTTCCCATTAAGCGGATCATCTTTACCGAGACCGAAAAATATGACGGCCGGCATTTCCGGAACCTGACCACTGCGGAGATCAACCAGATTGGCGGCCGGGCAGGCCGGTATGGTCTGCATGAATACGGCGAGGTTCTCGTCCTCGGGGACAGCCCCATCATCGGCGAACGGCTTGGACAGCGCGTAAGGGACATCCGTTCCGGCTGCATTGCCTTCCCCAGAGATATGCTGGAATCCGACTATCCTCTCCGGCTTCTGATCGCCGCCTGGCAGAAAATGCCCTTTCAGCAGCAGTTTCTTCGGGAAAACATGTCGGAATCCCAGATTCTTCTGAAGCGGGTGGAAAAGCTTCGTCTCGCCGAGGGGCATGATCATCCGGACAAAAAGCTGCTCTACGACCTCATCACCTGTCCGGTGGATACCAAGTCAGAGGAGCTGATCCACTACTATCTCCGCTGCGTAAAGGCTATTCTGGAGGAAAAAGCGGTCCCGCTTCCGGATTTCGGTATAGAAACTCTGGCTGACTGCGAGCTGGAATATAAGGCTTACGACATCCGCCACCAGCTTCTCCGGCGCATAGGTCTTCCGGATGCCTTCTCTCATATGCGGGAACGGATCTGTGACCGCATCAGTGAGCTCATGCAGAAGGATAAGGGCGAATTTATCCGCCGCTGCTCTGTCTGCGGTAAGGAAATGCCCATCGGAAGCATCTTCTCCACCTGTGACGACTGCTATTTTAAAGAGATTGCCGAACAGGCTGAATCTTACTACTAATACATCGATTCCAAAAAACGGAACAAACGCCTTCCTGCTTAACCTGACAGCATAGTTCCAAAAGCAATCCAAAAAAACTGCGCCCTGGGGGGCGCAGTTTTTCTATAAAGAGAAGAACGCGCCCCCCGGGCGCGTTCGGAAAACGGTTTTTTTTCTGCATTTTCATCAGTAGATTCTCTTACCCACCACCACATAACGGCCTTCATCGCTATGATAAGAGCAGGTGGACAGCGTAACAAGCTTATCGCCGTAGACAGCTGTCGCCTCGATGGTATAGGGCGTCAGATTCTTACAGTTATCCACATAAGCATCAAATTCCTCAGGCGTTTCCGCCTTGAAGAATTCATAGTAACGGAATCCATCGGACTCCGTATCCTGCACTTCCGCCTTAAAAGCAGCGATCACCTCATAGGTTCCCTCGCCGAAGATAGTGTCAAAATAAAAGGTCTTATGTTCCCTGTAGAAATCCTCGTCCCCGTAATCCAGCAGTTCATGGAACATTGTTCCGGCCCGCATATTGTGGCCATAAATGATATTGTTGTCTGTAGGCACGGCAATATTTCCGGACGTATCCATGAACAGCGTTCCTGCGGTGTTATAATTTCCGTCGATATCCCTGCGGAGATAGTACTCCTCGTCTCCCATTGTCTGCATGACCGGATAATCGATATTGGTGCCGGGAATCTGGAGCCAGCCCAGAAAATCCGGATACTTTCTGTAGATATCCGCATACTTGGCCAGAACCATCTGACCGTTAATCCTGAGGAACTTCTGCTCTCTTCCGTCTGGAAGAACGGTGACCTCCACCTCCTCAGAGGGAATCTGGCGGACCTCTTCATCGCTCATCACCATCTTCTTGGTCTTTTCTGTTTTCTTTTCGTTTTTATGTATGCCGATATAATAGTAGGCCAGGCAGCCGCCGGACACCAGAAAGACAAGAATAAAAAATACCAGAAGAACGTTCAGGATCCGGTTCTGCCTTTTTTTCTTTGTTGCCTTTTTAATTTTTTCCAGCGGACTGGGAGCACCATCATCCGCTGCCTTTTTAAACCGTTCATAATCCATGATTCACACCAAAACTGCCCGGCCGTTCAGCCGGACAGCCCCATTTTTCTTATTTCACATCCTGTTCCACATATTGGCCCGCTTCAGCGTCAGGAACTCATCATACGCCCGCTCCAGGATCTGCTTTTCATTCGGAAATTTCAGCAGATGCCAGGCTTCATGATATTTATAATAACCGGAGTCTACAAAGTATTCCTCTCTTTGCGGCTTGGAATAAAAGCTGTCTGTTGTCATCAGATACCAGTGCACATATTTATTCACCACACTGTTCATGATATTGAACGTATAATTACTCTTTCCGATGTACCTGACGATTCTGGCCTTTACGCCGGACTCCTCCCGCACCTCACGGAGTGCGGTCTGTTTATACTCTTCTCCCTCTTCGACGGTTCCTTTCGGCAGGACCCATCCCTCTGAACGGTCATGATAATTTTTATATAACAGAAGTATCTTGCCTCTGTAAATTACCACCCCGCCACAACTGGTTGCTTCGATCACTTGCAATCCCTCCTGTGTACTTTATCCGGTGGTGTAACTCTTTCCATTCAGTATAACAATTTCCTTTATTCCCCGCAAGTAGCCATTTCTCTAACTTCTGACAAATGCTGCTTCAAACTGTTCTTCTGCATTAGAGAAACCGCCCCGGTGCGCTTCACACAATCAGTGTCCGTTCTTCTCATACCATGCATCAAATACGCAGCCGGCCACATAAGTTCCGGAAACGCCCCAGGTATTGTAATCCTCCACGATCACGCTGATCACGATCTCCGGCGTATCTTTTCCTGCATATCCCACAAACCAGGAGTTGCAATTGCCTTCGTTGTCATACTCAGCCGTTCCGGTCTTTCCGCCCACGAGGTAATCCTTCCAGGCAAGCTGTCCGGAGGCTGTTCCCTCCCGGCATACACTTTCCAGCATAGGAAGAAGCTTTTCACACTCCTCCTTCCCCAGCAGGCTTCCGCAGGACTCTATTTTCGTCTCGCTGACCACAGTGCCATCCTCACTGACCACACGGTCCACCATATAGGGCTTCATAAGCTCCCCGCCGTTCGCCACAGTGCACATGATCAGCGCATTATGAAGCGGCGTAATAAGCGTCTCTCCCTGTCCGATCACCGTCTGCGGGATTTCGTTCCGGTCGGATCCCGCAGAGAGCTTGAAGGAGGAATCATAACTGCTTCCATCATAGGGAAGCTCCTTATTGAAAAAGAGCTTTTCCGTCAGTTCTCTGAACCGCGCAATATCCAGCCCCATCCCCATGTTGGCTGTACTGGTATTGCAGGAATAGGTAATGGTATCCTTTAGGCTCACATTCCCGTGAACCCTCTCGCCGGCGCATTGGATGGCAATATCCCCGTAAACACCGCTTCCCTCGCAGTCATAGCTGTAATCCTCCCACCGCGGATTCTCCCGCATAAACTCCAGCGCAGTCAGGATCTTAAATGTGGAGCCGGGTGCATAGAGCCCCTGGGTTGCCCGGTTGAGAAGAACCGCGTCTTCCTTTGCCTCATCCGTATAGATCTTTTCCATAACGGAATCCATATCGTTAGGATCAAAATCGGGTTTGGAGACCATCACCAGAATCTTTCCTGTTTTGGGATCGATGGCCACGACCGCTCCCCTGCAGTCCCCCAGCGCATCACTTGCCGCCTTCTGCAGGTCATAATCCATCGTCAGCACCACATGGTCTCCGGGATACTTTTCGCCCTTCAGATCGCACTTCAGCTTCTCCAGAAGGCTCACATGAGACCGGAGGAGCACAAAGCTCTGCTGCAGCTCCACACCGGACATGCTGTAATCACTGTAGCCCACAGAATGGGCAAACATACTTCCCTCGGGATAGACCCGCCTTTCCACTCCGTTTTCATCCTTCACCGTTTCCGCCACCGTAACGCCGTCGGCGGTAACCACCCTTCCCCTTGTCACGTACCGGGCGTAGGTAGTCTGCCTCTGGTTCATGGGATTGGCAATGGTCTTTTCCGAATCCCTTACCATAAACAGGATGATATAGGCAAACATGGAAATAAACATAGCCACAACAATGTAGGACACGAGAACGATGGGCCTGTTTTTGATCCGGTTATTCTTCTTTTTATCCTCTTCCCACTTCAGGAACTCCTGCAGCTCCTGATTCTCCGGTTCTTTCGAGGATCTCTTCTTTCTGCTTTTCAATATCTTCCGCCTCTTTTACTACAAAAATATACGTAAACTGCACCATGGAAAACATGATGAGCGTACTGAAAACACTACTGAAGCCATAGCTGACCAGCGGCAGCGTAACACCTGTGGAGGGAATAAATTTCACCGTTCCGCCGATGTTCAGGAATACCTGGAAAATATAGACCACAGCCATGCCGAAGGTCATGTATTTATAGAAGGGTTTTCTGCACTTCATGGCGATATTGGCCATAGCCAGGAAGGAGCTCACATATACGAGGATCAGAGCCAGGCCGAAGATCACGCCCATTTCCTCGCAGATGGCGGCAAAAATAAAATCGCTTTCCACCACCGGTACACTGGCCGGGTTTCCATTGCCCAGCCCGGTTCCTGCCATTCCGCCGGAGCCGATGGCAAAGAGGGACTGCATGATCTGATATCCGCCCGTTGTGGCGACGGACTCCGGATCCCGCCAGGCCGTCACACGGACCATGACATGGCTGAACAGCGTCTCCCGGAAAACCGTAAATCCGAGAACCCCCGCTCCCACCGCCAGAAGAAGGCCGCCGATCAGGAATATGGGTCTGGATGTTGCCAGATAGACCATCATGATGTAGCAAAGGTAAAACAGCACCACTGCACCGAAGTCGCTTTCCGCCACCAGGATCATCATGAACGCGGCCGCTTCAAGGGCATTCAGCACCAGACCGCCCAATGTTCTCAGCTTGACCAGTCCGGAGGCAATAAACAGAATGAACAGGATTTTCACGAATTCCATGGGCTGAAGGGATATTGGTCCCAGAGCAATCCAGTTTCTCGCTCCATACTTGGAAATACCGATTCCCGGGATAAACACCGTTGCCAGCGCAAGAAAGCCGGTTATGCCGTAAAAAGCCGTCCACCGGTCCATCCTCTTCATCCGGCCCATGAGCCAGGGAAGGAAGGATGTGAGAAACAGTGCGCCGCTGCAAAGCACCAGATGGCGGAGCACAGTCGACGGATTAAGCCGGAGGAGCATGGTGAAGCCGATCAGCATCAGAAAGATCACATTATTGGTGATGAGCCGCGACGCGTCGGGATAGGCCGCATGAAAAAGGATCAGATACAGTACGGCCACCGCCACCTCTATGATAAATATTCCCACTACGAGTCTGTCTCTGGTATTCAGGAATAAACAGACATGGCAGAGAAAATGGATCAGAAATATACAGACTACCTGTACATTCAGATTATCCTCTCTTCTGCCCTTCGTTCTCGCCGTAAAATACGAAAAACACTTTATGGTATAGAATGCCATAAAGAAGAGAATAAGATATTTCGATATTACGCCAATGATATGTACCACTACAATACTCCTTTGCTGAAGTGGCCCCGCGTATACGGATACCCTGCCTGTTCCGCTCTGCCGGAAAATGCCTCCAGCACCTTTTGTATTTCCCCTGCAGTTTCTGTCGTAAAATGCATAAAACCGCTCTCCGGTCTTTCCCTGTGCAAACTGAGGGGAATTCCATTCAGGAGGACATTATAGCACATCCCCTGAGGTGATGATATGAAAAATTCATGATTCTTTTCATCCCGGATCACCCTTCCCTCCGGACAGGGAGGCAGGGCAGCCGTGATCATCAGCGCCTCTCTGCCGTAGCATTTCGGCACGACCTCGCCAAAGCGGCAAAGCTCCTCCAATTCGCGGCCGGAAAGCTCGGTATTCCCCTCCAGGATAGTACGCATTCCCGGAAACAGTCCGCGATAAAATTGCACCGCCCTGCGGTTAAAGGCATAGAGAGAAGACGCCAGGAGCAGGGTTTTCCCTCCCGGGATCTTTCCCTCTTTTATTTCCGTCAGAACCTCTGAAAGATCCTCCAGGCAGCGGATATAGATTCCATCCGCCTGTTCTGCCGCCTGCAGAAGCCGGTCTCTTTCCGGATATACAGGAAGGCTGGTTACGTAAGGAAGGCCGACAGCTGTTTTCCAGCCTGCCCGTGCGGCCTCTTCAAGTATGCGGCGCAGCTGCCCGTCCGCCGGAAATCCGTCTGGGATGAGCCAGAATTCCTTTTCATCTGTTACCGCTTCAGCCCCCCCTTTCTTCTGCTCTTCTGTTCCAGCCTCTGTTCCGATTTCCTTCTGTGCTCTTTCTTCCCGGAAAAATGTCCTGCCCCTTTGCAGGATAAAGGCGGCCTGCTCCGGAGTGGAAACCACAAAGAAAAATGCCATTGCCGCATCTGCCGCTTCGGACGGCAGCTGTGTCTCCGGTGCATTCACCTCATCTGCCGCTTTGGCAGCCTCTGCATCTGCCGTCAGATCTGCCGCTTCACCTCTCGTCCAGGAATCCTCAACAGTCTTCTGCAAAAGCGCCAGCCCTTCCCTTCGCATTTTCTTTAAAAGGGAGGCAGGGATAAAGAGATCCTCGTCCATCTCGACCAGAAGCTCCTCGCAGGAAAACTCCGTTCCACCTGTAGCTAAAAGCTTCTCCCGGATATCCTTTTCCTCTGCCGCCCTTTTTTCAGCCGGCAGGGGAACGTCACCCTTCTGCACAGCCGTGACAGTCCCGTCTTTTCCTTCTGCCGAAAGGCAGAGTTCCATGGGCAGCCCCCTTTTCGCCCGGAATACGCCGTGGAATACCTTTACCGGTCCTTTTTCCCGTAATTCCTCCACATGCTTTTCCAGCGCAGCGGAACGGGTGCGGATCATGCCTGTACCCTTTTTTAATCCGGCGGTTCCCGCAGAGGCAAGCTCCCCGGTCATGCCGGCCGGAATATCCCGGTCGGAGGTCAGACGGATTTCCGGATGCCCCTCGGGGTGCAGCTCATCCCCGGGCAGGATGTGCCTCTCAGCCCTAAGCCTGATCCTGCCGGAGCCTGTTCCCGTAATTCTGCCGGCTGTAACGCCTGTGCGGCCCGAGGTTGTTCCGGTGAGAAGCTCTCTTCCGCCAAAAAGATAACCTCTGCCGAAATCGCCGCGGGAAAAGGCGTCCGAAAGACGCTCCTCCCACCTGGCCACCCGGGAATCGGAGAAGGAGCCGTCAATAGCCGCATCCACCGCTTCCCTGTAAACCTCCGTCACTGCCGCAGTATATGCCGGCTGCTTCATCCGCCCCTCGATCTTCAGGGAATCCACACCTGCCTCGATCAGAGCCGGAATATAGGGAAGCGCAGAAAGATCCTTCATCGAAAGCGGATATGCTCCGCCGTACATCTTTCTGCAGGGCTGGGCGCACCTTCCGCGGTTTCCGCTCCGCTCCCCTGCTGCAGAAGAAAGAAGGCATCTTCCGCTGTAGCTGACACACATGGCTCCGTGAACAAAAACCTCAACCTCAAGACCGGAGGCCTCCTTCATCGCCCGGATTTCCTCCAGGCTCATCTCCCGGGCAGCCACGATCCTTGCGGCTCCCATATCCCGGAGCAGCCGGGCTCCGGCAGGGCCTGTGATATTCATCTGTGTACTGGCATGAAGAGGAAGCCGGGGAAAATGCTCCTTCAGCCATACAAAAAGACCGGGATCCTGAACCAGACAGGCATCCAGCCCCGCCTCATCCAGAGGGCGGAGAATATCCTCCATTCCCCGGAACTCCTGATCCCGGATCAGGGTATTTAACGTCAGATAAACCTTTACTCCATGGAAGTGCGCTCTGCGGATGATCCGCGGCAGCCCCTGAAATTCAAAATTGCCGGCATATGCCCTTGCACCAAAGGCATTTCCGGCAAGATAGACGGCATCTGCGCCGGACGCAAGTGCCGCCTCAAAGCTCTCTTCAGTTCCGCAGGGAGAAAGGACTTCAGGTCGTTTAATCTTCATTCTTATCTCTGTCTGCCTCCAGCTGTACTACCTTCCTCTGCAGCGCGCCGATCTGCTCCTTATATTCCTCTACCAGCTTCATGGACGCCTCATGCTTGATCTGGGACTCGATCACCTCATGGCGGAGCTCATACAGCTGCTGCTCCTTCTCCGCATTATCGCGGCCGATCTCATCCGCCCTGGTCTTTGCCTTGAAATAATCATCGGCGATATTCAGCGCGAGAAGCACGCCCTGGTACTCCCCGTTCATGCGGCGGTAGTCCTCCGAGGCCTTGCACTCGGATATTTTCCCGTTCACGTAGGTCGCAATATTCTGCAGATACTCCTCACCCTCGTATCCGCTTAATGTATAAACCTTTCCGTTGATCACAACCGGGATATCAATTTTCTGTGCCATTTGGTTTCCCCCTCATCATTCATCTCCCGGCTTTTTTATGCCGAGATGACGGTATGTAAGCTCTGTGGCCATCCTCCCCTTGGGCGTACGGTTCAGCAGTCCGTTCTGGATCAGATACGGCTCGTACACATCCTCAATGGTTCCCGCATCTTCTCCGATGGAAGCTGCCAGCACCTCCAGTCCGACCGGTCCTCCGCCGAACTTATTGATGATGGTCTCGAGCAGATTCCGGTCTGTCCTGTCCAGGCCAAAGGAATCCACATCCAGACGGAACAGTGCCTCATGTGCTATATTATAATCAATTTTGCCCTGATGTTCAACCTCTGCAAAATCTCTTACCCGTTTTAAGAGACGATTGGCCAGTCTCGGCGTTCCGCGGGAGCGGCGGGCAATCTCCAATGCCCCTTCATCATCAATCTCCACAGAGAGTTTTCCGGCGGATTTCATCACGATCTGCATCAGCTCCGCCACATTATAATACTCCAGCCTGTTCACCACGCCGAACCTGTCCCGCAGGGGAGCAGAAAGCATGCCGGCCCTTGTGGTGGCCCCGATCAGGGTAAAACGGGGAAGATCCAGGCGGATGGAGCGGGCTCCCTCGCCCTTTCCGATCACAATATCTATGGCAAAATCCTCCATTGCCGGATAAAGGACCTCCTCCACCTGCTTATTCAGTCTGTGGATCTCATCGATAAAGAGCACATCATTCGGTGAAAGATTATTGAGTATGGCTGCGATCTCTCCCGGCTTTTCAATAGCCGGTCCGGAGGTGATCTTGATGTTCACTCCCATCTCCTCCGCCACGATCCCGGCAAGAGTGGTCTTTCCGAGTCCCGGCGGGCCGTACAGGAGCACATGATCCAGCGGCTCCTTCCTTTTCTTCGCTGCCTCAATGAACACCTGAAGATTTTTCTTCACCTTTTCCTGCCCCACATACTCCCGGAGAGACCTGGGACGCAGACCGCTTTCAAGCTGCTGATCCTCAGGCGCTTCTTCTGTTGTAATGATCCTTCTTTCCATGTATCCTCCGATATATCATCCGGATGTTTAAAGCCTCTGCACTTACAGGTGTTTCAGTGCTTCCTTCAGTATCTGCTCTTCCGTCTTCTGGTCCTTATCCTTAACCTTTCTCACTGCCGCTCCTGCTTCGGTGGCTGAATAGCCCAGGGTTGTCAGCACCTCTACCACCGCAGCCGACGAACCGGAGGAGGCGGAGGCCTTTCCCCCTGCGCCCTCCATAAAAGAAGGAAGGGCAATCTTATCCTTCAGCTCCAGGATCACCTTTTCCGCGCCCTTCAGACCGACACCGTTCGCCTTGGCAATAGCCCTGGCATTTCCGGTCAGGACCGCCTCCGCCAGCTCATCCGGTGTCATCCTGTCCAATATGGCCATGGCAGATCTTGGCCCTATTCCGCTGACAGTGATCAGAGAGAGAAAGAGCGCTTTTTCCTCTTCTGTCAGAAATCCGTACAGCGTCTGGGAATCCTCACGGACCTGAAAGGAAGTGAAAAGCTTCACTCTGTCTCCCACGCTTCCTATTTGGCCAAGGTTTCTCCCGGACACACGGATCTCATAGCCGATACCGCTTACCTCCACGACCACATGATCGGTCCCCAGCTTTTCCAGCGAACCAGAAATATATGCGTACATATCTATCCTCACATATAAAGATAAAAAGTGCTGCAGAATACTCTGCAGCACTCCTTTTTCTTCTTCACAACAACAGTTTACAGGAACTCAAAGTCGTCTGCTGACTCTTCCTCGCCGTCTCCGATCATCACCTTGTTCTTTGTCTTGCGATTATCCTCGATCTCGCCAACAAAGACCTCATCATCATCACCGCCGAAAAGAGCTGCATCTTCTTCAGCCTGCTTGAAGAACTTGGAAGCATTGGTCTCTTCCTTTGCTTCCTTGACCGATTCCTCCACCTTTGCGGAAGCGCCGGACTTTTTCTCCTGCTTCGGAGCAGCTTCACTGATCTGCTTTTCCATTTCGAAGATCTTCATCCGATTCTCTTCTACGACCTTGTTCAGACGCTCATTCTCTTCACGAAGCTTGTTCACTTCCTTGAAGAGTTCATCGTATGCTCTGTATACGATGTCGATGTGTCCGTCTACGTCAGCCTTCTTGTAACCGAAAAGGCCCTTGCCGAAGCTTGTTGTTTTGATATCAACCGGTTGCATCATATGTCCAGAATCCTCCAATACATAATCTCTGCATATATTATATCACATTTTTTTCATCTTTCAACAGAAAAATTGTGACATATCGTGCCAGCTCCCCAGATTTTTTCCTAAATCATTCTATCACAGAACCGGCACGATGTGTATAATCCAAATGTTAACAATCGGTAAACAAATTATGCCTTTTTCCTCTTTTTCTTCTGTTTTCTGCCGGAAAGCAGGAATAGTGTCATTCCCGCCGAGATCAGCATCAGCATCAAAAGTGTCCGGACAGGCATATCATCTCCGGTCTTCGAAGTGGTGGTGGACTGCGTCTTTGTTTCTATACGCTTATCCTCCATGACGATCGACTCCGCCGCCTTTTTCTTTCCGTTCTCATCCAGGATGAACAGTCTGCCCTCCTTGTCAAGACAGAACCGGATATCTTCTGCCAGTTCAAAGCCCTCCGGCGCCGTAAGCTCGCGCAGGATATATACCTTCTCTCTGTCCAGGCCGTAAATGATCTCTGTATCCTCTCCTGTCGTAAAGGAATGAACGCCGCGGCCTTTTTCATCGAATATGGTCAGCTTTGCACCGGGAAGCGCCCTGCCGTCCGGATCCAGCTTATCGATCCTGGTCTCCGTCATCCGGTTCAGGAGCTTTGCCTCTGCCGCCTCTCCGATTTCCCCGGCGGAAAGAACCGCCGGATCGCTCTCATGGGTATAAACGATGTCTACAGCCAGCGTACCATCACCATTATTGGCAACGGTAACCACCGCATACAGATTCTCTGCTTCATACAGGATGTTCCGGATCTGCTTTGTCTTATCCTCTTCAATCCGGTAAACATGGATTCCCACGTCTGCCATGGAATACCCGATGGGGCTGAAGCTTATGCCGCCTGCCTCGTCGTTCTGCACGCTCTCGATCTCCAGCCAGCCGCCCAGCTCCTCGTTATACTCGGACAGGATAAACCGGAACAGATTCTTCTTCATTCCGCCACCGGCCACACTTGCATCGATATTCGTCACCGACTTTGTCAGCAGGAATACCGCTTCTCCGGAGGCCGCATAGGTATTGGTCTCTTCTGTATCCACCAGTGCCCTTCCATCTGCGAAGAGCCGGGTCTCGGTTTCTTCGCTGTCATCAGCCGGATCGGCGCCGGGGTTCAGATCGTCGTGAATCCCTTCCGCCAGCCTGAGGATAAGGATACCTTTCCGTCCGTCTGTCACTTCGACCGTGATCAGCTTTTCGTTTTCGCCATAGGTATAGCCCGGTGCATCGCCTGCCTTTTCCCTGATTCTGTAATGATGAATACCCAGATCCGCCAGGCTGTAGACGATATCCGGAAGCGCCAGTGTTTCATCCACTGCGACAGCAGCATCCGTGCGGTATTCCTCGGTGCCGTCAGCCATGATCTCAAATACCTCAAAGGTAAAGAGGCTGCCCACCTTTGTTCCATCGGTCTTTTCATCATGATACTCCGCGCCTTCGTCCGTGACCGCAAGTTTCTTCGCCGTTACCGTAAGCGTGCCGGAGGCCGCATAGGTATTGATGAAGTCCAGCGCATCCGTATCCTGCGCGGTATCTGTGTAAAGAACACCATCGCCGTATGAATCGCTGACCAGAACCTCAAAGGTATAAACCGTATCATCATAGGTCACGCCTCCCAGAGGCTCTGCCGGAACATCCTCCGTCACCGTGTACCGGTACAGACCGGTATCATCATGATCCGCATTCTTCTCATAGAAAATGGTATCATAAACAATCTCACCGGTTTCCATACATGAGCCCCGGAAGTCCCTGCCGGTTTCCGCAAAATTGCCTGCTGCGGGATCCAGTTTTTCCTCCTTAATGGTGAAGGTAAACTCACCATCCTCCAGAGACCTTCCCTCCAGCGTCTTTGTGCCGCCGAAACTCAGATCACCGTAAGCTTCGTATTCATTGGTGAAGACTGCTCCGGCCCCCTCCGGCTTAGTGATCTCATAGCTGAGACCTGCAGCGGAAAGGTCAGCACCTGTCACGTCAATATCCAGCGTACCGTCTTCATTGTCTGTTGCCGTTACCTTAACCTCATACTCGGTATCATCATAGGTGTAGCCCGCCGGAACCGGATCCGGGATCACCTCCCGGATGGTGTAGGTATGTTCTCCCACATAGGAATCCACGCCGTCTCTATTTCCGTCAATGTAGAAGCGGATCGGTGTGAACACGATTTCTCCCGTGTCATCCGCACTGCCCGCAGCCATGACGTTCGCGCCCTCCAGGATCTCAAATCCGAATACCGGCGTATCCGCGTCCGCAATATCCCGGCCGCGAAGGAGCTTATCCGCCGTAAAGGTGACAGTTGCCTCCGCATCATACTCATTAATGAAATCCAGACTGGTCACGGGATTTCCGTCGGCATCCTGAATGACCTTCTGCACATCCAGCCTGCCGTTCGTCCCCTCGCCGATATTTACGGTCACGGTGTAAACGGCCTGGTCATAGGTGACTCCCGGCTTTCTTTCCGGCGTTCCCTCTGCAGGAATACTCTCATAAACCCTGTAAACATAGGTCTGATCAATATCTGCCTCGGTATAAGTCACCCTGTTAAAGCTGATGGTTTCGTCCGCCTTGTTATAGCCAAACGGCGCGCCGGACACGCCTGCGTGATCCACCAGATAATAGAACTCGCCGGCCTTCAGCTCTCTTCCCTGAAGCTTCTTGCTGCCATCCAGCGTAAGCTCTCCGGTAGCTGTATAGGTATTGACAAAGTCATAATCCATGCTTCCGCCGGTTACGGATACGTTCAGTGTACCGTTCCGGTTATCGGTAACATTCACCGTTACCTGATATTCATTCGTATCGTAGGCGATACCATTCTTCTTCCCGTTTACCGCTCCCTCCGGAAGCTTTTCCTTGATCGTGTAGTAATGGTAGCCGACATCCTTGTAGCTGTAACGGATTTCCGGATAAGCGATCCTGCTCTCCGCCTTTCGCTTTCCGTTTATATCTGTCTGCGCTCCTGCTGCACCGTTTTCCGCCGTGTAAACAACCGGCGCGCCGCTCTCGTCCAGCTTTGCCTGCGTTCTTGCGGCTGTTGTAAACTCGGCGATCTCAAATGTAAAGTCGCCGTCCGCCATACTGTGATTTTCCAGCGTTTTCTTTCCGGTAAAGGTGATGCTTCCCTCAGCTGCATATTCATTGACAAAATCAGCCGAAGCCTCATCTCCCGTCCTGCCTTCATCATCTGTCACCTCTGCGGATAAGGTTCCATCCTCATTATCGATAACATCCACCACGATATGACGCTCGGTCACATCGTAATGCAGGCCGTCCGACACCGGGTTAGCCGCCGTCATTCCGGCGGGGAGTGCCTCGAATATCCTGTAATAATGCTTTCCCACATCCTCCAGCTTATAATTTATCCTGTTGAAGTTTACGACCGATGGGGAACCTGCCTCAGTATTCTGCGGGAAATTCCGGATCTCCGTCTTCACGGGATTGCCGTACTGATTCGTCTTTCTCACTGTATACGTATCATCTGTGCACTCATCCAGCTGAACCTTGAACTGCAGATAACCAATGGGCTTATTAAAGGTCTTGGTCGCCTTCAGCACAGTACTGCCTGAAGCGGAGTAGCTGTTGGTAAAGAGCGCCTCATCCACAGCCGTGCCGGAACGGGTATATGCAATATCCGTCACGGAAAGGTCTCCCGAATCCACATTTCTCTCCACAGTAACCGTTACTTTGTACTGACTGGAATCATACCGGGTTCCTTTATAGACATAGGAGCTTCCCGGAATATCCTCCTGGATCAGATAATAATACTTACCCGCTCCGGAATAACGCTGAACCGGGAAATCCACTTTTCCGTCCGCCGGCACATCCACAGCGGAGATCAGCGTCTTGTCATTACTGCTTTCATATGCTTTGGAGAACAGCATGATCCTGAATTTTCCGTTCTTGATCGGAATATTGTATTCCTTTCTTGCCTGAAGCTGTGCCTCCGCATAATCATCGGTATATTGATTCACCAGACCGATCGTAACCGTATTGGAAATCCCCTTGCCGCCATAGCTGGGATAATTATCCGCCTTAAAGGTAAACCAGCTTCCCGCGGTAACCCTGGAGCCGATATCATTGGTCAGAAGCGAAGCCTTGCCTTCGATCTCCGCATTGGATTCCGCCAGCTTATATCCACTGCTGTAATAGGGGATACCATCCAGCCGGAAGCCGCCGTCAATCGCTGTAAGCCGTATTTCCGCATCTGATGTATCTGCCAGCCGGAATGCGTCCTTTGCCTTATCGTAGACCACCTCCGCAAGTTCCGTGCTTCCCGTGGAAAGCAGAAGGGTAAGCCCGTCCGGAAGCGCCAGAGGCTCGCCGCCCAGGGTTTCCGCCTTCTTGGTAATGATCAGACTGACTCTTGCTTCATTGATAAACTGAACCGTGTCAATCTGGGACTCCTCGATCGTTCCGGAAGCAGCGTATCCCGGAGCCACCCTTCGGGAATCCGTCCCGCTGGAATCGCTGACCGCTACAGTCGTCCGGTAATCGCCGTCCTTTACCTCTCTGACCGTATAGGAAGCCCCTTCGGGGATCCCGCGGATCTCGAAGGTTTCGTCCCCCTTCAGGTTAAAGACAGAACCGCTGGAATAGCTGCCTGTCGCAATATTTCCTGCCGCATCTGTCTTTGTATAGCTGAGCGGCTCCGTCAGGAGCTTATCATCTGCGTCTTTGATCAGGGCAGAGAAGGTAAAGTCCCTGCCGGAATGCTCTTCATCTGCATTGGTAACCTGCTTGGTGATCTGAAGCCGTCCGCTCTTATAATCATTGGGCACTTCCACAAAGCTTACTCTTCCACCGCCGACCCAGAGCTGTCCGGATACGCTTCCTTCCGCTCCCACCACGCGGTTATTCTCCAGCGTCAGAGTGATCGTTTCGCCGCTCTCCTTATAGCCTCCCGGCGTCACCGTTTCCTTCAGATAAAGCTTATCCGTCGTGGCGGAGATTTCCAGATCGCGGAATACGATAACACCATCCTCTACGGTATCATAAACCGCATTGCCATCCCGGGAAACGGAATTGCCATCCGCCGCGGAGGCAAGAAGGTTTGTACACGCTTCATCCATGTAGAGGCTGAAGGCCGCTCCCTTCAGTCTGTCCCCGGTCGAGCTGTCAGTTTTCACAACATCCAGACCGAACTGCTGGTTGGTGATCTCGATCACCGGAATGGGAGATTCCGGATCCACACTGTTCTTCAGCTTTACAAGTTTCAGAGCATACTGCGGAACCTCTGCAGGAATCGTCTTTCTCTCCGGCTCCTCTCCGGTTTTGGAAACATAGTAATAAATGGGCGTAGGATCCAGCACATAGCCGGCCGGCGCTTCAACCTCTACCAGCTTATAGTAGGTCTCATCCTCGACCCAGAGAATGGGTTCAGTATTGACAACCTGGTTCCGGATGGAGGCATAGCCGGTTGCATCCGTACGGATCTTTTCATAATTTTCTTCGCCGGTGGAGATCAGTTTCCAGTTTCTTCCCTCCAGCTTATACAGATCAAAGGTTGCCTGAAGGTTTTTGGTCAGCGAATACTGATCATATTTATGAAAATCAATCCGGTTTACATAAGCCTCTGATCCATCGTTATACTCGTAGATCAGGACTCTGTCCGTCACCTTATCCAGTTTGGCTGTTGAATTATCCAGAATAGCCGTATTATCAAAAGGCACAAGCGTATTGGATGCACCGTTGATCCTCGTCTGATATACCACCCGGTAACGATAAGATAGATCCTGAATGGTGATATCCGCATGCAGCATTCTCTCATCCGGATCGTAGCTCACATCACACCGGTCGGTGATCTCCGTTTCATTTTCAAAGCTGATGCCCTTATACTGATAAACCCTTACACTGGAATTGACCATGGTCTGGTTATTCGAAAGAACATCCCGGAGCTCCAGGACATCCCCCACCTGATATGGTCTCTCCGTTTCCGTGACCGAGCCGTTCGGATTGGTCGTCCGGACGATCTTGGATGCGTTTTCCGATGTAGGGTTCACATCGATGTAATACGTTGCCGTAAAGTTGTTGCTGCCGGCCGGATTTTCGGAAATATGCTTATCCACTGCCTTATCGATCGCATATTCCACGGAGGCCTCCCCCAGACTCTTGCGTTTCAGCTGCCCGTCGGATGCATCCACAGAAAGTTCAAAGAGACCTGCGGTATTCTGGATCGTCGTATCTGTCGGCCAGTCTCCCATCAGCACATCATATTCGATCGTGAGAAGCATAAACTTTCCGCTTCCGTCCGTGAATTTTCCTTCACTGTTATCAAAAGTAAAGACAAAGCCATTGGACTTTCTGTCGTAGCTATCCACGGAAAGCCCGATCAGACTGCTGTAATCCGCGTACTTCGCCGCTGCGGAAACACCTGCCTTATCGCTCCATACCACAGCACCTTCTCCGTCCTTTATGACAAAGGAATTTGGCCTATACTGCATGCCGGCAACATTCAGGATGTCTGTCAGCTCATAGGTGCTGTTCATTGCATCGATATTCTTCCCCGGATCCGCCGTGATCCTGTAAGATACATATTCATTATCCTCTCCGGGGCCGATGACAGTCTTATCCACGCCGGGATGATCGTCTTTTATGCCCAGCCAGTAGGGAGAGTTCATCCTCTGCAGAACGGTATTGGTCCGGAAATTCATCTTCCGCACCCCGCCGGAGTCTCTGACAAAGGAGGTCCATACCTCTGCTATATTGTTGTTGGTCACATATTCCTTTCCCTCGGCCGCCAGTACCTCCGGAAGCTTATCCACAAGCTCAGGGTTGATCTGCATGGTGAATTTGATCACAAAATCATATCCCTCTTCCGTTCCCGGAAGGTTTCCAAGCCAGATGAGAAGCGCGCCCGGCGAGAAGGTTCCGCCCTTCCGGTTGCGGAGATGTGTCATATCGTAATTGTACATATCCTGCTTTACCACAAACTGTCCGGCAGGCGTTGCACTGCCATAGTAGCTGGCTCCCGTAGGCTTGCCGTTCCAGGCTGTGGATGGGTAGAAATCGGTATCATGCCAGGGATAGCTGGTGCGCGTATAAAAGGAGCTTGCATCAGTATCGCCGTTGACCTGATAAAAGTATGCCGCATATGCTGTATCCAGCACGGCTC
>Ga0310691_10003557_pt1 | contig 18536 bp, 14 predicted proteins | sample 176DNAGHGlowgp2_FD_203887 | JGI IMG/M metagenome (GOLD analysis project Ga0310691, IMG submission 203887) | Sheep rumen microbial communities from Palmerston North, Manawatu-Wanganui, New Zealand - 1766 DNA GHGlow gp2 (v2) (version 2) | ecosystem: Host-associated > Mammals > Digestive system >...
ATTTGTCACATCGCCTTGTTACACTTGACACTACAAAAGCTTTTCTCTTTGTCTTATAATCGGTATCGTAAAAAGATGACATGCAGCAAATGCATACAAAAAACGGAGGCAGATATGGCAAATACAGTTGTAGAGGTAAAGAATCTTGTTAAAAGATACAAGGAGCTCATTGCTCTTGACAATTTCAATATGAAGATAGAAAAAGGCGAAGTCTTCGGGCTTTTGGGGCCGAACGGTTCGGGAAAGACAACGACCATAAACTGTATCCTTTCTCTGCTGGATTATGATAACGGCGAGATAAACGTGTTCGGAGAAAAGATGACAAGCTCAAGATACGATCTTAAGAAAAAGATCGGCATCGTTATGCAGGATGTGGCGGTGTTCAATGAACTTTCGGTCGAAGAAAATATCGATTATTTCTGCGGACTTTATGTGAGCGACAAGAAGACAAGAAAGCAGTACGTGGATGAGGCGATAGATTTTGTGGGCCTTCAGGAGTTTAGGAAATTCAAGCCCAAAAAGCTTTCCGGCGGTCTTTTAAGGCGACTTAACATAGCATGCGGCATAGCGCATAAGCCGGAGCTTATAATTCTTGACGAACCTACCGTTGCCGTAGATCCTCAGAGCCGCAACAAGATACTCGAAGGCATCACCGAACTTAATAAAAAGGGCGCAACCATAATCTACACCAGCCACTACATGGAAGAGGTGGAACAGATCTGCACACATATCCTCATAATGGACAAGGGCAAAAATGTTGCGGAAGGCACAAGCGAGGAACTGAAGCGCAGCATAAAGAATACCGAAAACATCATAGTCTATGTAAAGAACCTTGATGAAAAGCATATTGAGGCCATAGGCAGACTGAACCATGTATATGATGTGAGCTACATGTCCGGAAGACTTGAGATCAAATGCGCCGGCGGAAGACACAATATCACCCATGTGGTCGAATATTTTTCCGCAAACGAGCTTGATTACGACAGGATCTATTCCGAACTGCCCACATTAAACGATGTATTCCTTGAAATAACGGGAAAGAATTTAAGAGACAAGGAGGCATAAGATGTTTTTTAACGTTTTTAAAGGACAGTTAAAACTCGGCTTTCGAAACAAGTCGAATATCTTCTGGACACTTATGTTTCCGATAATTCTCGGAATACTTTTCAAAGTGGCATTCGGTGACATCTACAGTGCCTACGAGCTCCACTCGATAGATACCGCCGTTGTCTTTGAAACAGAAGATGAAAGCATTAAAGAGAACATAAAAAGCTTTTTGGAAGGCCTTATGGCAGGCGAAGACAGGAAGCTTTTAAAGATCACCTATACCGATGCCGAAAAAGCGCTTGAGATGTTAAAGGACGATTCGGAGGCAAACGGAGTGATAACGGTCAAGGAAGACGGAAGACTTGCCCTTTCAATATGGGACAACGGAGTCCGCTCGACCATCCAGGGCAATATCGTAACGACCTATAATCAGAATGCCGATCTTATTGAAAAGACCATGAAGGAGTCGCCCGAAAAGACGGCCGAGGTCATCGAAAGGGTTAGCAACCGGGTATCATACATTAACGCGTCAGACCTTGGCGGCGCAAATAAGGACCCATATGTAACATATTTTTATAACCTTATCGCGATGACCGCGCTTTTTGCCTCGCTCTGCAGCGTGAGAATAGGAAACAGCTGCCAGGCAAATATGTCTTCTATCGGCGCAAGAACAAATTCATCCCCCATGAGGCGCATGACAGTACAGGCGGCTGGCCTTTTGGCTGCATACATCGTGCAGACCGTGGTGATACTTGTCGGCATCACTTTCCTTTTGTTCGGGCTTGGCATAAAGTTTGGCGGCGACATACCGATGATCTACCTTACTACGGTCATAGCATCGTTTTTCGGTACGGCTCTTGGTTTCTTCTTCGGAAACCTCGGAAGCATCTCTCTTGACAAAAAAGAGAGTATCATGACAGGCTTCATCATGGCAGGCTGTGCACTTTCGGGCCTTATGCTTGCGGAATTAAAGGCCATCATAGCCGAAAACGCGCCTATCATAAATAAGATCAATCCTGCCGCTGTAATAAGTGACGCATTCTATTGTCTTAACATGTTCGGCGCAGGCGAAAGATATCTTGAAAAAGTCATTTACATGCTTGCAGGCTCTGTAATACTTATTTCATTGGGACTGATCCTTGGACGGAGGAACCATTATGACAGTGTTTAAATCATTTTTCAAAGTGTTGAAAAGTTATAAAGTATCCATGCTGATGTATATGGGAATAATGATCGGTGTCGTTGCGATACTTGCGGGATCTTCAAATCACAACAATGCGTCATATTATGATGTGAGTCAGAACATAGTCATAGAAGATGAGGACGGATCTGAGGCATCAAAGGCGCTTATAGAATTTCTCGGAACAAAAAACACCATAAAGACCGGCGATTATTCAAAGGATCAGATAACGGATTTGCTCTACTACACATGGATATCAAACTATATCCGTATACCGGAAGGCTTTGGAGAGGCATTTCTTAAAGACGAGAAAGAAGGCATAAAGCTTCTTGAGTGCAAAAAAAATGAAGCTACCGCAGCCGGTTATTCTATTGAATCCGAGATAGACGGTTACCTGAATCTTCTTGCAGGTTATGTTGCGGGAGGTTTCTCACTTGATGAGGCAAAGGGCCTTGCCGCTGAATCTCTTAATGACAAAAGCGCGATCAGCATGGTTGCCGAGGTAAAGGTGGATGATGAAAAGCTGTTTACTGTATTTACAGTACTCCCTTACGGAATAATCTCGATCCTGCTTTCGGCAGTATTGCCTGTAATACTCAGGTTCGGAAGCGAAAAGATAAGGATGAGATCGGCAGTATCTGCCATGTCCTCATCAAAAAGACAGCTTTACACCACTCTTTCGGTGGCAGTAGTATCCACGGTCATAGTCGCAGTGCTTGTTGCAGTCGCATCGATCCTTTCCGGCGAGGCATTTACATCAAGATGGTGGCTTGTCACATTAAATTTCCTGGTGCTTTCGCTTACTATGGTATTACTTGTGGTTGCACTCTCAAACTTCAAGTTAAAGCCCGAAGCAGCAGTGGGCATAGCCAATGTCATAGGACTTTCGTTCTGCTTCCTCGGCGGCGCCTTCGTACCTATGGAAGTTTTGGGCGAAGGAACAAAGATGATAGGACGTTTCCTTCCTACCTTCTGGCATTCAGAGGCAGTCATCGAAATTAAAAACGGCGGGGGATTTTTGGAAATCTCAAATTGCCTCTTGATTCAATTGCTGTTTGGTATTATGGTAATGGGTATAGGGCTCTTTGCCGGTAAATATTTTGAAAAGAAGAGCTGACAGGGGAAAAATTGAAGGTATTTTCGGATAAAGTCATAATCATGCTTTTTTCCGCCCTGCTTATAATGAATGTATTTGAAGATAACGCTGCTGTGATCATGCTTTTTGCCATGGTCACGGCTGCGTCGTTTACAAGCTATCTTCGAATGCTTGGGGAAAAGGGCAGAAAAGCAAATATAATAATCGTAACTCTTGCCGGGGCATGCATCGTTATTTGGCCAAAGGCAGCAGTCATTATTCCAATATTGGCGTATGATGCATACCTTGACAGGCAGATAGTGGGAGGGCTGGTTCTTGCGGCCGGAACTGTAAGGTATGCTATGCAAGGGGGCACCCAGCCGTTGCTGATGCTTATCTTTCTCATACTGCTTGCCCTCTATCTTTCATACCGCAGCGAAAGACTCGAAAAGTTTGAGACCGAAAACAGGCGTATCCGTGATGAGGATGAAATACAAAAGGAAATGCTCCGCCGCCAGAAACAGGACCTTTTAGACGAACAGGACAACAGCATTTCCGCCGCCCAGCTTGCCGAAAGAAACCGCATCGCAAGAGAGATACATGACAACGTCGGCCATATGCTCAGCCGCTCCATCCTTCAGGTCGGCGCCATGATGGTCGTTCACAAGGACGACGGCATGGCTTCAGAGCTTAAAGACCTTCGCGAGACCTTAGACTCCGCCATGAATAACATCCGCCGCAGCGTCCATGACATTAGGGATGAAGCGATTGTCCTTAGCTCTGCAATAGAAGAGATCATATCTCCCCTAAAAGACAGCTTCAAAGTCACCTTCGAATTTGACGCCGACGACGCCTCCATATCAAAAGAAGTTAAATATGCCGTCATAAACATAGTTAAGGAAGCCGTGTCAAATATCATAAAACACAGCAGAAACGAAAATGTCGACATCAGATTTTACGAACATCCCTCCATGTACCAGCTTATTGTCCACGACTATGGCGGCGAAAAAATGAGACCCGAAGGCGGTGTCACAGTCTCAAAACCCGGTGACCCCGGCATGGGGCTTGAAAACATCCGCCTCCGCGCAGAAAAGCTTGGCGGAAATGCCGTGTTTACAAATGAAAACGGATTCAGAGTATTTGTCCGTATCCCAAAGGGAGGAAAAGAATAGCACATGAGAGTTCTTATTGTAGATGATGACAGCCTTGTGGCGGTGAGTCTTAAGACCATCCTGGCATCGGATGGTGAAATAGAGGTTGCGGGAATAGGAAACGACGGCAGCGAAGCCATCACCCTTTTTGAAAAAGAAGAACCCGATGTCCTGCTTATGGATATAAGAATGAAGGGCATGTCCGGCCTTGACGCCGGCGCGGCCATTCTTTCGAAACATTCCGATGCGCGCATACTTTACCTCACCACCTTTAACGACGACGAATACATAATCCGCGCCATCTCCATCGGCGCGAAAGGCTATATCATAAAGCAGGATTTCGAAAGCATCATCCCCGCGGTAAAGGCCGTCTATAAAGGCCAGAGCGTTTTCGGAAATGCCGTCACCGAAAAGCTGCCCGATATCCTTGTCAAAAAGAAAAGCTTTGATTACGCCGAACATGGCATAACCCCGCAGGAGATGGAAATAATAGAAGAAGTGGCGGCAGGCCTTTCAAACAGAGAGATAGCCGACAAACTCTTCCTTTCCGAAGGCACGGTGAGAAATTACTTAAGCAATGTCTTAAGAAAACTCGATCTTCGCGACAGAACGAATCTTGCAATATTCTATTATCAAAACAGATGAAAAATGAGACCCGGGGACGGAGTCACAGTCTCATAATGACCAATAGTCATTTTGAGACTGTGACTCCGTCCCTGCGCCGTTTCTCTAATTATTATTTTTTTATGAATATTTCACCGATTCGGTACAAATCATTGACTATTTTTTAGTAATATGGTAATATATTTAAGACTATACTATAAAGGGGGAAGTACGCTTGGCTGATACAGGTGAGATAACTCTTAAGACCGATGTCGGCGGGCTTCGAGCGGTCGATATGCAGTACCGCGGCATCCGCGAGATCGAGACCGGAAGCATTGCTTTTTTCCAGTCTGCAACAAAACTGAATACACCCGGTCTTGGTACTTTGGCCCCCGAAACATTCAGGCCCGTGGCAGAGCTTTCAAAGCAGAGCATAACTCTTTTTGAACTCGAGATGGAACAGGCCATCGAGACTATGGGCAAGCTTAAGGAAAGAGATTTTTACTTCAGGTGGCTTTCCGTATACATGCCGATGAACTATCTCATGGAGCGTGCATGCGAGACAAGACTTGTTAGCTACATAGACGAAAAGGGAGTGGATTCAAACAGACTGTGTTTTGAGCTTTCACCTACACTTCTTCGCGACGGCAATATGCAGGTGGCAAGAGTCATAGCAAACCTCCGTAACAGGGGCTTCCATTTCCTTATAAGCGATTTTGGCGGCAGCCGCTCGCCTCTTATGAAGCTGTCCGATTTTCAGGTCGATTATGTTATCTTAAGCCGTGAGCTCACAGGCTACATTGGAAAGAGCGAAAGGTCAAACGCCGCGCTTCACTCAGTTATTCAATTCGTAAACGGTCTTGGCGCAGACACGATAGCGGACGGTATTTCAAATGCGACCCAGGCCGAGATCCTCTACCAGAACGAATGCAGATATGTTGCAGGCCCTCTGGCCGGAAAATACACAGCGGAAAGATATTTAAGAAAGAAAACAGATGCGATCCTTGAAGAAGAGAATACATAAGCCTTTTTAAGGATACACCTAAAGATAGAAAGGAAGAGCAGTTTGTCAGAGAAGATCAAGGATATAGTTGAACTTAGAAGAACTGCCGGAGAGGTAAAAAAGCATGTCGTGATCACCAGGATCATGGGGCTTTTGGTAATAATCCTCATCGCCATCATATCCGTGGCATATGTTATATCATATTTTTATGATAAGTTCGGCAGTTTTACCGTCAAGGTAAGTAAATACGATATGGTCAATCAGGGGCTGACGCTTTCGGAAACACCTGATTATGATCATACGGTCTCTCTTTTGAATGCGGATATCGCATACGAGATGACGAATATCAGCGGAAATGACCTGCCCGAAAACATCGATATGATAAACGGCAGTCATAACGGCAAAAACTACATAGCATATACCTTCTATCTCATCAACGGCGGAGAAGACACTATCTCTTATGAGGGAGAATTGTATTTCGAAAATGTCACCAAGGGCGTGGACGAAGCGATACGAGTCGCGGTATACGAAAACGGTGAAAAGACGGTATATGGAAAGACCAAGTCAAACGGAAAAGGAAAAGAAAGCGACTGTGACGAAGAATTCCTCTCGTCAACGCTTGTCATGAGAAACTCCAAATCCGATTTTGAACCGAGAGATAAGGATAAATATACGATAGTCATCTGGCTTGAAGGAAACGACCCCGATTGCCTTGACAATATCATCGGCGGAACAATGAAGCTTGGCATGAATTTCAGGATCGTCGAATCCACGTAGCATTTGCAATGGCAGCCGGGGGATTCCCCAAAACAATATATAATTAAATGGGAGAGTAACAGATGAAAAAGGTTTTGAAGGTAGTCATTAATATCCTGCTTTGGGCACTTTTGATATTCGCATTTCTGGTAACGCTCATAGTGTTCACCTCGGACCGCAATAACGGTGTTCCTAAGTTTTTGGGCTTTTCGCCGCTTACCGTAAGAACAGGGTCCATGAGCCCTACGTTCGAAGAAGATGATATCATCATAGTTAAGGAAATAGATGACCTCTACAAGCTTGAAGAGGGCGATGTCATCACTTTCTATACGATAATCGAAGGAAAGAGACAGCTCAATACTCACCGTATCAAAGAGATAGTAAAGACAGAGTCGGATATTTCATTTATAACCAAGGGTGATTACAACAGCAGACAAGACGACCTTCAGGCTTATTCATCCGATATCGTAGGCAAGTGGACAGGTATAAGGCTTAAAGGCTGGGGCAAGGCGATGGATTTCCTTCAGACAAAGAAGGGCTTCTTCATCTGCATCCTGCTCCCCATGATCCTCTTCTTCCTGTTTGAACTTTACAAGTTCATCGTGGCTCTTGTGGCATATAAGAGGCCGGAAAAAGTTGAACTTGATGAGGAAGAGATCAAGAGAAAGGCAATAGAAGAATATCTGGCTGCACAGAAGGCGGCATCCGGTGAAACAGATGGCGCAAAGCAGACAGAAGAGGAAAAAACAAAAAACGCTGAAGCTAAGGAGGATGCGCCTGAAGCTTCACCTGAGGAAAAAGAAGAGTAATATGGCCCTTTAATGGGACAAAAAATATGTTGATTCAAGAGGAATGAGGCATGGGTGGATTTCTTCAATGGTTTTTTGCATTCATGTCCGAAATGCTTAAAGGCTACGGAATGATGTTTTCCGGCATAGGCAACGGATTTGTGCAGGTTTTTAACATAAAAAACTACATAGACATTTTCAAACAGCATTCGACCGGATTCGGCGCAGGTGACTGGGTACTTGCCATTCTTGCGATCATACTTGTCATTGCGGTCTATGTGCTTATCGTTATGCTCATAATCATGTGCGTAAGAAAGTACATCCGTTTCAGACACTCCATTGTCAGCAACGAAGACCTCCTCGAAGAGATATCAACTCTTCAGAGAAGAGTCATGAAGATGGCAAAGGAAAAAGACGAGATCATGGCAATGAAGGTCGCTCAGATCGGTATGCCCGCGGGAACTTCATTCCCCATGGCCGCAGGTGCCGAAGGACTTTCTGCGACAGGAGAAGAGGGAGAAGGCGGCGAAGGCGAGAAGGTGGATTCAGGCGTTCTTGTCACTACCGAGAGACGTTTCTCAAAGCTCTACGAAGTGGATATGTTCTACAAGACATATACCCCTCCGGAATACGACAACGAGATCACTCTTTCGGAGATATGCGAACGCTACCGCAATTTTGCCTGCTCGCGCATGCATCTGTTCTATGACATAAAGACGATAAGGCTCTTTCTTGCAGGTATGGCTTCCACAAAGCTCATCATCTTACAGGGTATTTCCGGTACAGGTAAGACTTCACTTCCTTATTCCTTCGGAAAGTTCCTTGGCGTAGATACGACTATGGCATCCGTACAGCCTTCATGGCGTGACCGTACAGAACTCTTCGGTTACTTCAACGAATTTACAAGGAACTTCAACGAGACCGAAGTTTTGAAGAGGATCTATTCATCAATGTACAACAATGATGTAAACCTTATCCTCCTCGACGAAATGAACATCGCCCGTATTGAGTACTACTTTGCGGAAATGCTGTCCATACTCGAAATGCCGAATGCCGACGAATGGGAACTCGACCTTGTTCCGAGCGTATGGAGCACCGACCCCGAAAAGCTCGACCATGGGCGCCTTAAGATATCTCAGAACATATGGTATATCGGAACCGCTAACAACGATGATTCCACATATGCTATCTCAGATAAGGTGTACGACCGTGCTCAGCCCATCAACCTCGATGCAAAGGGCGTGGCCTTTGATGCACCCGACACAGAACCGCTTGCGCTTAGCTACGATCATCTGAATGCCCTCTTTAACGAAGCATTCGAAAAGTATCCAATATCACAGGAAAATATGAAGAAGATCCAGCAGCTTGACCTTTGGGTAATCGAAAAGCTCAGAGTGGCTTTCGGTAACCGTATCATCAAGCAGATGGGACTCTTTGTTCCCGTATATGTTGCCTGCGGCGGCGATGAACTTGACGGTATCGACTATGTCCTTGCGACAAAGATATTCAGAAAGTTCGAATCATTAAACCTTGCAATGTTAAGGGACGAGCTCAAAGAGCTTGTAAATTATATAAACAAGTCTTTCGGAAGAAACAAGATGAACGAATCTATTGCTTATCTTGAAAGACTTCAGAAATTGTTCTAATCGAAATTACAGTAACAAAAATCTTACAGAAGGGACGCGAGCGGCTTGAACGAGACATACGACAAATGGTATGACGAATTTAAAGAGTCTATCGACGGGCTTGGTGACAACGAGCTCGTTAAAACGATGGACGAACTTGTCGGTTCCGGCCGCGCATCGATCTCCCTGAATCGTAAGATGATGGAAAAGGCCATCGATGTATCCTGGGTCGAAGCCATCGAAAACGGGATGATCCATCTTGACAACATCGTCAGAAACCCCGGAAGAACGATCGTAGACGTAGAAGAGATCGTTCCTATAGCTCTGTCAAAAAAGGTTACGGTTGAGTCTGTAAAGCACCTTGCGCAGCACACCGATCTTATCCAGAGCGTAGACAAAAAGACAGGAAAGATAACACCTTCAAAGCTTTTAAATGTTTATAAGGAAGAAAGCCTTGCGACATACGAAAACAGGTTTATAAACACACTTATAGACAGACTTTACGGTTTTTTGATGATCAGGTATCAGAAGCTGTCGCAGATATCAAAGGACGAAGAAGTCTTTACCATGGATTTCGAGACCGAGATAGATGACGGCAACGGCTCCGCTATGGCCGTAAAGCTATCCATAGACAATACCAGAAGCCTTGAAGCCAGAAATGACGGCGGATACACCATCTGGCAAAGAGTCGAAAAGCTCATGAAGACCATAGAAGGCTACAAGGGCTCAGAGCTTTGCCAGACGCTCGGAAACAATTTCGTACGTCCACCCATCATGCGTACGAATGCCATAATGAAAAACGTTGACATGAAAGCATGTCTGGCATTGTGGCAGTACATTTTAAGCTATGACAAGATAGGTTACGAAATAAATATTGAAGACACTGCAGTAAAGCCGGAACAGGAATATATAGATGACCTGTATAAGCTGGTAGCCTGCAATCTTTTACTCTTTAAGACAGTTTCGGGTGTGGATAAGGACAAATTTGATCTGCCCGAGCTCGGTACCAAAAAGATCAAGGGCGCAGAGCCCAGGATCATAAAGAAATACGGAAGAGAACTGCTTTCCGGAAACTACGAGCTTCATGCCGATGAGGCTGTCGGCTACGTTACCGGAGGCGTTACAGAGGAATTCATAAGGACGGTTCCCGGGAATTCCGATGAGATATTTGAAGAAATAAACAAGGCTATCGAAATAGAAAAGAACTTCTATGCGGCAAGAGAAAAGGAAAGACTCGAACAGATCGCCGCGGAGGAGGAGGCCGAAAGAAGACGCAAGGAGCGCGAAGAAAGGCTTGAAGAAAAGCGCAGGATAGAAGAGGCAAAGCGCGAAGAGCGCGAGCGTATCAAGCGCGAAAAAGAAGAAGAGGCCAAGCGCATCCAGGAAATGCTTGAAAAGCGCAAGGCCGAGATCGAAGCCGAAGAAAGAGAAAGAGAAAGAATTGAAGCCGAAAGGCAGGCGAGACTCGAAGAAGAAAGAAGACTTGCCGAAGAAGCAAGACTTGCGGCAGAAGAAGCAGAGCGCATAAGACTCGAAAAGGAAAAGATCGCCGAACAGAAAAAGGAGATGCGTACAAACCTCGGATATGCCGAAGGCGTCGATACCCAGTGGTACGATCAGAGAAAGCTTGTCGAGGAAACATCTTCCGCATACAGCTCTGTTTCCGGTGAAGAGATCGATGAAGCAGCGGCTGCCATGGCCGAAGTCATCGCCAAGAGAGAGGCTGAAAAGGCGGCCGAGAAAGTTGACAGCGAAGAGGCAAAGGCTATTGCCGAAAGATTTGCCGGCAGCGATGATAATTTAGGCGACGAGACAGGTGATGAGATCTCCGAAGCTGAAAAAGAACTTGCAGGAGAAGAGGGCATAGGCGAAAAGATTTCTCACGAAAAGGTCGAAGAGGCGGAAGCCGTTATGGGCAAGCACGACATGTACGAAAGCCCGAGGACCATCGCTGCGAGAATGAAGATCGAAGCTGCCCGCAAGGAAAAGGAAAGAAAAGAAGAAGAGCGTGCACATCGTCTCAAAGCTGAAAGGGCATACTACGAGAACAAGCCTTTCGATGTCATAAGAAAACAGTATTCAAAGAATCCGATATATGCTATCCCGAGATTTTTCATGTGGCTGCTGTTTGTGATCTTTGGATATATCCCCAAAGATACGGACAATCCCGAATACAAGAAGATACTTGCAAAGCGTGCCGAGACAAAGAAGATACACGAAGAGGCAAAGGCAGAGAGAGAGGTTTACGAGGTTTACTACCGCAAATACTCTCCCGATACGAAGTACAGGATACGCCGCGACATAGCAGATATCAAGTTCAAGATGAAGAAGAGAAAGGCGGCAAAGAACAAGCCCAAGCCTGTATATGTTCCGCCTAAACGCACTGCCGAAGAACAGGCTCAGATCAATGCAAACATGAAGAAGTTGTACAAGAAGTACAAGGTTGGATTGTTTGAAAAGATGAGAAGAAAGATCAAGTCAATGTCCAGAAAGGAAAAGGAACGACAGATCAAGGAGGCATTAGGTGAGCGATGAGATCTTGACGGATGAAGAAACGGGGCAAAACGGTCCGGCCCTCAAAAAGAGCAGGGCAGGTAAGATAGTATCATGCCTTTCCTGGGTGATTCTGCTCCTTGCGGCCGGATGCCTCGCATATGTTATGATCTGTGCTTCATCGGGCCGGATGGCAAGCTTTTTCGGAAAAAGCATCATAAGGGTCGTTACCGGCAGCATGGAACCCTCGATCTACACAGGGGAATACATTTTTATAGACAGGATCTCCCCGGATGATGTCGGCATAGATGACATGATAGCCTTTTATTCCGATGATCCCGAAATAAAGGATGAACTTGTGATACACAGGGTCGTTGCCATAAATGATGACGGAACCTTTAAGGTGAAAGGCGATGCCAATCCCATTGCGGACAAATATCCGGTAAGAAGAGAACGTCTCGCAGGCCGTTATATAGGAAGAGCAAGACTTTTTAACTGGCTGAGCTCATTTGCGGACGCCAGAAAGCTCCTTTTGATACTTGTAGTCATTCCGATATTCTTCGTTTCGATATTCGAACTTCGAACAGTCACAAAGCTGATGAAGGAAGTCGAAAAAGAAAGAAAGAAGGATAAAGACGAAAGAGCTGCCGAGCAGCAAAAAGAGCTTGAAGAAAAGATAGAAGAGCTGAAAAAAGCGGCAGTGGAAGAATATATCCGCGAGCACGAAGAAGATAAGAAAGAAGACGAGGATAGTCAGGAAACAAAAGAATATGGCAAAGATAAAGAAGAAAAATAATGCCGAACAGATGATCAATTATACCTACCGTGACATCGGACAGGAATACCTGATGAAGAAAAAGACTGTCCGTGCGGTAACTTTTTCGCTCATCACATTCGTTGCACTGCTTGTTTTTATTGCGCTTTATATAGAAGAAACAAAAGAGGTTCAGCGCACATACAGAAGAGAATACAGGGAATGCCTCGAAACAGTCAGTGAGGATATAAAGTATTATCAAAATGCGGAAGGCGATTTTGAATTCAGATACAGACATCTCGTTGCGGATATGTGTTCGGCAAATTCGTTTGCGGTGCTGATAAACGATTTTACGGATGAACAGAGAGCGATCGGCGAGCTGTATACGGTGTTTTTAAAATATCCGGAGCAGATGAAGGAAAAGCTTGCCGAGGCAAAGCAGGGAATAGATGATATCCTTGCAAACTTGGATAAGGGTTATGATGAGATAAGGGCGGTCGTTGATTCGATCGATCTTAAAGGGTATTAAAGGCAGCTTTCAAAACTTTTTCAACATTCTAGCATAAAGAAAGAGAAGGAAATGATATGAGTGAAAAGGGCAGATTAAAGAAAGAGATAAAGACCTGCAGAAAGACCATTGTGGAAATAGAGCGCAAGAGGTCACGTTCCCAGTCTGCGCTTGTTCAGGCCATCCTTCTTCAGGAGGAGCCTAACGACGCCGATGTAGAATGGTTCAACAAATACACCGGCGAGATCACTGCTTGCAGAAATCACATGATAGAGCTTCAAAAGAGGTATGATTCACTGTAGTCTTTATCAGAGCACGAAAAAAGGTGAGCCTATGGAAAAATACGTATTTTCTGCTGTAAATAGATCTGTGCTCGAAAAACTGAAGCAGCCTTTTGCGGTATATCAGTTTGTAGACAAACGTGTGGTGACGTTGCTTTTGTCCGACGGTTTTCTTGAACTTTTCGGGTATGACAAGCGTGAAAAAGCCCTTTATGACATGGATAATGACATGTATAAGGACACGCATCCCGATGATGTTGCGAGAATTGCCAATGCCGCGCTTGAGTTTGCAGCGGGGGAGGGCAAATACGAAGTCATATATCGTACGCGAAAGAAGAATTCTTCGGATTACACTGTCGTCCATGCAATGGGACAGCATGTATATACCGAAGAAGGCGTTCGTCTGGCCCAGGTATGGTATACCGATGAAGGAACATATGTCGAAGGATCTCCTGTTGATGGTATAGAAGTCAGCAAGTCTTTCAGCAACGCGCTTCACGAACTGAGCTTAATAAAAGCCAGCCAGTATGATTATCTTACCGGGTTGCCGAGCATGACATACTTTTTTGAGCTTGCGGAGGCCGGCAAGGAGACCATACTTAAAAACGGCGGACAGCCCGTGCTCATGTATATGGATTTTTCCGGCATGAAGTTTTTCAATACCAAGCACGGTTTTTCCGAAGGAGATAAATTATTAAAATCATTTGCAAGGACTCTGATACAGAAATTCAGCAATGAAAACTGCTGCCGTATCGGAGCGGATCATTTTGCTGTATTTGCGGAAGAAGAAGGCCTTGAAGACAAGCTCACAGCCATATTCCGTGAAAACAGCGACCTTTATGAGAGCAGGTCGCTGCCTGTACATGTGGGTATCTACCCTTGGCGAATAGAAGATGTTCCTGTAAGCATGGCCTGTGACAGGGCTAAATTTGCCTGCAAGGAATTAAAGGGCACATATTCATCTGCATTCAATCATTATAACATAGAAATGCGAAATGATGTCGATCAAAGGCAGTATATAAAAGAAAATATAGACCGGGCAATAAAGGAAAGATGGATACAGGTCTATTATCAGCCCATCGTCAGAGCCGTAAACCTGCGTGTGTGCGATGAAGAAGCACTTGCAAGGTGGATAGACCCCGAAAAGGGATTTATGTCTCCCGCCGCTTTTATTCCCGCGCTTGAAGAGAGCGGTCAGATATATAAACTTGATCTTTGCATTCTTGAACAGGTGCTTGAAAAGCTCGGCCATCAAAAGGATGCGGGGCTGTTTATCGTTCCGCAGTCCATCAATCTTTCAAGGGCAGACTTTGATGCCTGCGATATTGTGGAAGAAATAAGAAAACGTGTTGACGCCGCAAAGATAAAAAGAGAGTATATCACAATAGAGATCACCGAAAGTGTTATAGGAAGCGATTTTGATTTTATGAAAAAGCAGATCGAAAGATTCCGTTCGCTCGGTTTTCGTGTATGGATGGATGATTTCGGAAGCGGTTATTCATCGCTTGATGTTTTGCAGAGCATTAAATTTGATCTCATAAAATTTGATATGTCATTCATGAGAAAGCTTGACGAAGGAGAATCCGGAAAGATAATCCTGACAGAGCTCATGAAAATGGCGACAGCTCTTGGAGTCGACACTGTATGTGAAGGTGTTGAAACTGAAAAACAGAAGATATTTTTACAGGAAATAGGCTGTTCAAAACTGCAGGGATTTTATTTCTGCCGTCCGATAACGCTCGAACAGATCCTGGAAAGATACAGAAAAGGGATCCAGATCGGGTTTGAAAATCCGGAAGAATCAGAGTATTTCTCCGCTATCGGCTGCCTGAATCTGTATGATCTTGATGCCATTTCAAACAACGGAGAGAATTCGTTAAAGGATGTCTTTGATGCGATACCTATCGGAGTTCTTGAAATAAAGAACGGGACTTCGCGGTTTGTCCGCAGTAATCCGTCATATCGAAGTTTTATTAAAAAATATTATGGATTTGATCTTAATGCTGTCGGCACAGCGTTTAAAAAACATGGATCTCCGTTTATGCTTAATATTGAAAAGAGCATAACCGAAAAAGACGGCAGGGTGTATTATAACGAAAGAATGCCGGATGGATCGGTTGTCCATTCCTTCGCAAGACGTATAGGTGTCAATCCGGTCACAGGAGATATTGCCGTAATGGTTGCCGTGCTATCTATAACGAAGCCGGATGAAAAGGCCACATATGAGGATCTTGCAAGAGCACTTGCCTCTGACTACTACAATATCTATGTCGTTGACATGGAAACTAACGGATTTGTCGAATATACTTCTTCCGTGGGCGGTGATGAACTGGCAATGGAAAGACACGGAGAGGATTTCTTTGAGTCGGCAAAACGCGAGTCGATGCAGCGTATCTACGAAGGAGACAGAAAGCCGTTCCTTGCTTTGTTTACCAAAGAAAACATAGTTAAAGAACTAGGCGAACAGGGTGTTTTCACCACGACATACCGTTTGATGGACACAGGAACACCTGTATATGTAACCATGAAGGCCACAAGGCTTCAGCCTGACGGAAAGCGCATTATAATAGGTATAAGTATCATAGATGCCCACATGAAACAGAAAGAGCATTATGAGGCTCTTCAAAGGGAAAGAGACGCTCTTACGAGAATCTTTGCTATTTCCGACGGATATATCGCCCTTTACACGGTTGATCTGAAAACCGACCATTATATCGAATTAAGTGCATCAAAGGAACTCGACAGCCTTCAAACGGCAAAAGAAGGTCCTGATTTCTTTAAGCAGACATTGATAGATGCCAAAAAACACATATATCCGGATGATTTTAAAGAGTTTTATGATAGTTTTTCAAAGGAAAAGGTACTCGATACCATCAGGGAAAAGGGCAGTTTTACCCTGAATTACCGCCTGATGATAAACGGAAAGCCCAAAAGGGTTTCGCTTAAAGCCGGAATGATAAATGAAGGTCTGGGCGGAAAGATAGTGATAGGCGTCCGCGCATGGAGGAAGAGGGGATAATCATTTCTTTTCATTATTTAAATACCTGTAACAGGGGGAGGCTGTATGGGCCTCCCTTCTGTATTAAAAAAAATCTTGCATACTATCCGAAAAAATGTTATTATATACTCCGTGTTGTTTTAAGATATAATTGTTAGGAGCATATATTAATGGGACTCGTCAAGAAGATATTTGGAACACATAGCCAGCATGAGCTGAAGAGGATCTATCCCATAGCGGACAAGGTCATGGCTCTTCGCGACACCATGATGGCAATGAGTGATGATGAACTTAAAGCTAAAACAGCTGAATTTAAAGAGAGGCTTGAAAAAGGAGAGACTCTGGACGATCTGCTTGTAGAAGCTTTTGCCGTTGCAAGAGAGGCAACCAGAAGAGTTCTCGGCACAGAGCATTACTATGTTCAGGTCGTCGGAGGTATCATCCTTCATCAGGGCCGTATAGCCGAAATGAGAACAGGTGAAGGTAAAACACAGGTGTCCATCCTTCCGGCTTATCTAAACGCACTCGAAGGCAAGGGCGTACATGTCGTTACCGTAAACGATTACCTTGCAGACCGTGACTCTTCATGGATGGGAAGAGTGCATGAATTTTTGGGCTTAAAGTGCGGCTGCGTGCTTAACAGCATGAACAACGACGAAAGAAGGGCGGCTTACGCGTGTGACGTAACTTATGTTACGAACAACGAAGTAGGTTTCGACTATCTTCGTGACAACATGGTCATATATAAGGAACAGCTCGTTTTGCGCGGCCTTCATTACGCCATCATCGACGAAGTCGACTCTGTTTTGATAGATGAAGCAAGAACACCTCTTATCATTTCCGGCCAGAGCGGAAAGTCTACAAAGCTTTACGAAGTCTGCGATTACATGGCTACCCGCCTTCAGAAAGGTACCACCACAGAGGTCGGCAGAATGGATCTCATCATGGGCGAGGTACCCGAAGAGACAGGTGACTTTGTCGTAGACGAAAAGCAGAAGACAGTTACCCTTACCGCAGACGGTATCAAAAAGGTAGAGGAATTCTTCAATATCGAAAACTATTCCGATCCCGAAAACATCGATATCCAGCATAACATGGAGCTTGCGCTTCGTGCCCACAACCTCATGTTCAAGGATAAAGATTACGTCGTAAAGGACGACGAGATATTAATAGTAGATGAATTCACAGGACGTATCATGCCCGGTCGCCGTTATTCGGACGGTCTCCATCAGGCAATAGAAGCAAAGGAAAAGGTAAAGGTTAAACGAGAGAGCAAGACTCTTGCGACTATCACATTCCAGAACTTCTTCAATAAATATGACAAGCGCGCCGGCATGACCGGTACCGCCGAAACAGAAGAAGCCGAATTCCGTGACATCTACGGAATGGACGTTGTTGTGGTTCCCACAAACAAGCCCATAGCGCGTATCGATCAGCAGGATGCGGTTTTCAAGACCAAAAAGGAAAAATATCAGGCAGTCGTAAGCGAAGTGGTAAGGGCTCACAAGAAAGGCCAGCCCGTCCTTGTAGGTACCATCAATATCGACACATCGGAACTTATCAGCGCAATGTTAAAGCGTGAGGGCATACAGCACAACGTTTTGAATGCCAAGTTCCATGAACAGGAAGCTGCCATCATCGCAGATGCGGGCCATCACGGTTCCGTTACCATCGCGACCAACATGGCCGGCCGTGGTACCGATATAAAGCTTGACCCCGAAGCAAAGGAAGCCGGCGGCCTTTATGTCATCGGTACAGAACGCCACGAATCAAGACGTATCGACAATCAGCTTCGTGGTCGTTCCGGACGTCAGGGAGACCCGGGTGAATCAAGGTTCTTCATCTCCCTTGAAGACGACCTCATGAGGCTCTTCGGTTCCGAAAGACTCATGAAGATATTCAATGCCATGGGTATCAAGGACGGAGAGCAGATCGAGCACAAGATGCTCTCAAGAGCAATAGAAACGGCTCAGTCCAAGATCGAAGGCAATAACTTCGCTACCAGAAAGAACCTTCTCGAATACGACCGCGTAATGAACGAACAGCGTGAGATCATCTACGGCGAGCGTTTAAGGGTCCTTAACGGCGAAAACATGAGAGATCATATCTTAAATATGATCAACACTATAATAGAAATGGAAGTGGGGAGGCTCATCTCCGACGAGCAGTCACCTGCTGACTGGGATATCGAAGAACTGAACAAGTCCCTTCTTCAGATCATTCCTTTAGAGCCTATCGTACTCAGCGAAGACCAGCTCAAAGGCTATAAAAAGA
>Ga0310691_10003558_pt1 | contig 18535 bp, 13 predicted proteins | sample 176DNAGHGlowgp2_FD_203887 | JGI IMG/M metagenome (GOLD analysis project Ga0310691, IMG submission 203887) | Sheep rumen microbial communities from Palmerston North, Manawatu-Wanganui, New Zealand - 1766 DNA GHGlow gp2 (v2) (version 2) | ecosystem: Host-associated > Mammals > Digestive system >...
ACAGGATATACAGATACCGTTATGAGTTTATAAAGGATGTGAGTCATCATCCCGCCATACTTCTGGAACATAATAAGATTTATGACGCTTTTTTTGAGCATAATGAGGATGAGGCCGTGGCGGCCATTCAGGCCCATATAGACCATCAGGCCCGGGCCATCATCACCAGTCTGCGCAGTAAGCAGGGATGATCCGGAATCCTAAAAGAGTAAATATCTAAAACTTCCCACTTGATGATAAAATTGGTAATTTATGTCATTCTGAGCGCAGCGAAGAATCTTTATAAAGATGACCTTTTTAAATCCTTTAACTCTTTCAGGATCCTTCGTTTCACTCAGGATGACATGTGGGAAGTTTCAGTAAATATCTGAAATATAGCTGGCTTGAGAGAATAATATGACTAAGGACGTAATGATAACAGTCTGCGGAATGCAATATGATGAAAACGGTGTGGCACAGCCCATCGAGGTCATCACTCCCGGAGACTATTATTTTAAAAATAATAAACACTATGTGATCTTTGACGAACTGATCGAGGGGACCGGCGGTGTCACCAGGAGCACCTTTAAGTTTTCAAAGGATGAATGCCTTATGAAACGCACGGGAGCCGCCAATGTCCAGATGATCTTCAACACCGCCAATAAGACGGTTTCCAGTTATCTGACGCCATTTGGCAGTTTCATGATAGGGATAGATACCAACAGTATAGATTGCAGTGAGAGTGAGGACAGTATATCCGTGGACATCGATTATGCCCTGGATGTGAATTATGAATATCTTGCCGACTGCAAGCTGAGGGTAGATATCAAGCCCCGCGGCAGCCAGATAAGCCTGCAGTGAGCAGGCTTATTTTTATGATCATTGATTTATGCTGTGCCGTGGGATAGTTTAAGAATTCTTTAAATAAAATGAGCCGGGATTTACTTCTTCAATGGCTTTGCGCCGGCCTTTTCCTTGATATTGTCGAGCATCTGTGCGAACTTACCCTTCTTCTTTTCGGATTCGGGATTCTTAAGGCTTCCTCTGATGCCCTTCACATCCACGATATAGATGCCGGCTACGGTGGCCTTGACTTCCTTCTTTACGGGGATCAGATCAAATATCTTATCGTCTGCGATGAGAGTCATGATCTGGGGACCTATCTTGGCCTTGACCACGGGAACCTTTGAACCGCGAAGGAGTCTGGGAGTATTGTCGATCACCATCTGGGGCAGACCCGCTTCCTTCATCTTCATGCGCTTCTTGTCGATGACCAGCATGGAGATGGTCTGCTTGGTGCTCTGGATGGCTGCATCCTGCTCCGCCTGTTTTTTGGTGGCGTATTTGTTAAGAAAATACAGCGCCACGCCTATGATGACGGCGACTACAAGGGTTACGATCAATGCGATCTGTGGTGTACTGAGTAATAAGATACCGGTAGTGAGTGACATTTTTTCCTCCAAATTATCTGTTTGTTGTAGGTGAATTGCATTTAATCATAGCATTTGTTGATAGTTTTAGCAAGAATGTGTTATAATATTTAAGTTTGGTAAGAAAGATAGCAATGTCATTAACTTAAGAATTGCATAAGGTATATTCCGCGCAGGCAGGCAGCCTTTTAGAGCGAGTTGGTTTTCTGTCTGAGCGAAAAAGGTGCCGGGGTTGCAGGCAAAGTGTCGGGCTTAAGTTAATGACATTGTGATGGACTGAACATACTGATTAATAAAAAAGAGGAGTTACAAATTATGAAAAAACCTACTATCACAGTTTTGGCCATGACTGCGGCCATGGCTGCCCTTTCGCTTATGTGGGGCTGCAATAAGACAGATGAGGCCGCGGATGCTGCGGATGCTGCGCAGGAAACTGCTCAGGAGACCGAAGGCTCTGCTCAGGAGAAGACGGATTACGGTCCCCTTATTTCAGAGCTGAATCTGGATGATTATATCACAGTGGGCGAGTACAAGGGACTTTCTGTTTCCAAAAACAACACCGAGCCCACCGAAGAGGATGTAAATGCTGCCATAGACAGTGCTCTGGCTGATAAGGCTGAGAAAAAGGAAATTACCGGCAGGCCGGTACAGAACGGCGATATCGTCAATATCGATTACGAAGGTAAAAAGGACGGCGTGGCCTTTGACGGCGGAACAGCCCAGGGTTATGACCTGACCATAGGTTCCGGACAGTTTATCCCCGGATTTGAGGACGGACTCGTGGGAGCCGAGGTGGGCGAGACCAGGGATCTGAACCTTACCTTCCCCGAGAATTACGGAAATGAAGAGCTGGCAGGAGCAGACGTGGTATTCACCGTGACGGTTAATTCCATAAGCGAATCGGTGACTCCCGAGCTTACGGATGAGCTGGTAAAGGAGATAGACAGTTCCCTTAATAATGTAGCCGAGTATCGTGAACAGATCACCGAAAAGCTTCGCAGTGAAAATGAGTCCCAGGAAGATTCCAGGATCAAGAATGAGCTTTTGGACATGGTAGTGGATGCATCACAGTATGGGGAACTTCCTCAGGGCCTTGTGAATGAGCAGATCGACATCGCCATCCTTCAGGCCGGAAATTATGCCACTTCCATGGGTATTTCCACCGATGACTTCTTTAATCAGTTCTACGGTATCACCATAGATCAGTTCAAGGAGCAGTACAAGGAGTACGCCGAGCATGGCGCAAAGCAGATGCTGGCTGTGTTCGCCATAGCGGAAAAAGAAGGACTTCTTCTCAATGATTCCGAGACTGAGGCAGCTCTTAAGGAGTACATGACGAATCTCAGCTTTGACGGAGATTACAAGGCTTTCCTTGAGACCACCGACGGCAGAGGAAGCTATGAATATATTCATTACGATAAGGTGTTACAGTATCTCTATGATAATGCGGATATCAAGGAATAAAAGAATAAGGCGTATTATCGCGGCGGTTTTGTCGGCTGTGTGTCTGTTTATGTCGGGCACACAGGCTTTTGCCACCACTAAATCCCAGCTGAATAAGCAGAAGGAAAATGCCGAAAAGCAGCTGGAGAGCGCAAATGAGACAGTGAGCGAGATCTCCTCCGAGCGCTCGGAGGCAGTGGCCGAGGTGGAGGAAGCCGATCATCAGCTGGTGCAGCTGCTTGCCACTATAGATATCCTGGACGATGAGATCGCGGCCAAAAAGGTGGATGTACAGGTCGCCGGCGAGGAGTATGACAAGGCCAGCGCCGAGGAGCACAAGCAGTATAAGACCATGAAGGAGCGCATCCGCTTCATGTATGAAAAGGGTGACGCCAGATATATTGACATTATCATACAGTCCACCGGCTTTGCCGACGCGGTTAACAAGGCCGATTATGTGGAAAAGATATATGATTATGACCGTGAGCTGCTGGACCGTTATGCGGATGCGGCCAGGGAGGCTGATGAGACCCACGAGCGTTTAGTGAGTGAAGAGGCCGAGCTGGAAGGTATGCAGCTGGAGTTCAAGGAACAGCAGGCCGAGCTGGAAGCTACCATAGTCGAGAAAAAGGCAGTGGTGGAGAATTTTGACGAACAGCTGGCAAGGGCTCGCTCCGAAGCTAAAAAATACGAGAACCAGGTAAAGGAAGCCAATACGGAGATCGCCAGGATAGCCGCTAAGGAAAAGGCGGAGAGGGAAGCCAGGGAAAAAGCCGAAAGGGAAGCCCGTGAAAAGGCCGAAAAGGAGGCTAAGGAAAAGCAGAAGAAGGCTTCTTCATCCGTTGCGGGAAAGAGTGAGGATCAGTCCGGCGAGCAGGCAAAAGACCAGGGCAAGGATCCCAACGGCGAGGAATCTCAGGAGGGTGAATATAAGGAAGAGAAGAAAAAGTCTTCTTCCACATCTTACGAGTATGATGAATCCTCCCAGGAGGGTGAGTACAAAAAGGAGACCTCCAGCGCCAAAGAAACTTCTAAGCCCGCGGTATCGGGAAGCGGTACCGGAGCCGATATCGCATCCTTTGCATGTCAGTTCATAGGCAATCCCTATGTTTCCGGAGGTACGTCTCTTACGGACGGCGCCGACTGTTCGGGCTTTACTTTTTCGGTGTATAAGCATTTCGGCTACAGCATACCCAGGACTTCCTCCGAGCAGTTAGGCTGCGGCACCGGAGTGGATTATTCCGAGGCAAAGGCAGGAGACCTGGTCTGCTATGCGGGTCATGTGGGTATCTATATAGGAAACGGCATGATAGTACACGCTTCGTCGCCCGCTACCGGCATCAAGACCACGATCGCTACCTACAGGCCCATTTTATCCGTCAGAAGGGTCGTGAAGTAGGGCGAAAAATAACTGTCCGGGTGCTGCTTTGAATAGTTAAATACAAATTGACCGCGACATGAAAAAATAGTATAATAACAGAGCGGTTTTTTATTGTAAAGGGGTATATTTATGGATTTTAAACGCAGAAAAATGAGACTGGGTGACATTCTGACCGAGCAGAGTGTGATCACGCCCGAACAGCTGGATGAAGCTCTTCATGAGTCTAAGGTCGAAGGTAAGCGTCTCGGTGACACCCTGGTTGAAAAGAGATTCTGTACAGAGGAGCAGATAGCAGGCGCTCTGGCGGATCAGTTTGACCTCGACGTGGTGGACCTTACCACCAGGGAAGTGCCGGAGGATATCGCCGGCATGATCAAGAGCCAGATGGCAAAGAAGTATAATGCCATACCTTTTGCGATAGATCCCGAGAGGGCGAATGTGCTGATGGTCGCCATGGTGGATCCCATGGATCTGGACGCCATAGACGACCTTTCCATAGTGACTAACATGCAGATACAGCCTGTGGTCACCACCCCGACTTCCATAATACAGGCACTGGATAAGGCTTACGGACGTGCCGAGATCTCCAGCGTGGCAGACGCCTACGCAAAGGAAAAGGAGATGGAGGCTGCTGCCATAGCGGCCCAGAATGAAGAATATAATGAAGATATCGAGAACTCGCCTATAGTTCAGCTGGTTAAGGGTATGATCGAGCAGGCTGTGCGACAGAGGACTTCCGATATTCATATAGAGGCCATGGAAGGCCAGGTCAGAGTCCGTTACAGGATCGACGGTGCCCTCTATGAGAGGATGACCTACAGCCCCAGGCTTCTGCCGGCTATAGTGGCCCGTATCAAGATCATCGGAGGTATGGATATCTCCGAGAAAAGAAAACCTCAGGACGGTCGTATCACTCAGATCGTGGACAAGCAGGAGTTTGATATCCGTGTATCCATACTTCCTACAGTTCACGGCGAGAAGGTGGTTATGCGACTTACCTCAAAGAGCGCACTGAGCAGATCCAAATCCCAGCTCGGATTTAATGAGGAAGAGCTTAAGAGATTTGATCATATATTTAAGAATCCTCACGGTATCATCCTGGTTACGGGACCTACCGGTTCCGGTAAATCCACCACACTGTACACGGCTCTTTCGGAGCTTAATACAGAGGATGTTAACATCATCACCGTTGAGGACCCCGTCGAGGCGAACATCGACGGTATCAATCAGGTACATGTAAATGCGAAAGCAGGACTTACCTTTGCGGCAGCCCTTAGATCCATCCTCCGTCAGGACCCTGATATCATAATGATAGGAGAGATCCGAGACGGTGAGACGGGAAGTATAGCGGTTACCGCGTCCATCACCGGCCACCTTGTGGTTAGTACCCTCCATACCAATTCGTCATCTGCTACCATCGGACGTCTGGCGGACATGGGTATCGAGCCTTACCTTCTGGCAGACTCCATCGTGGGTATCATAGCACAGCGTCTTGCAAGAAGACTTTGCCCCGCATGTAAAAAGCCCAAGACTCCCACGGAGGAAGAGAGGGAGATCATGCAGCTTGAGCCCGGCGAGGAAGTTACCATCTATGAGCCCTGTGGCTGCGGTAAGTGCGATATGACCGGATTTAAGGGTCGTATCGGTGTGTATGAGATACTGGAGACATCACCCGCCATCAAGAGGCTGATCGCCAAAAATGCAGACGCCGAAGAAATTAAGAATGTGGCTGTCTCAGAGGGTATGAACACACTTCGTATGGCGGCATGTAAATACGTGAAGCAGGGTATCACCGCTGTTTCCGAAATGGTCAAGGTTTCCTTTGACAGTTAATTATTTTAAGGAGGGTATTTTTTTATGGAATTAGAAGTTGCGCTGAATCTGGCACACTATATGGGGGCGTCTGATATTCATTTTTCCGTCGGAAAGCCCATAATGATCCGATTGGATGGTACACTGCTCGACTTTAACGAGGCTTATGATAAGCTAAAGGTTCAGGATCCCGGCAGATTAAAGAAGCTTGAGGATACCTGTATCAGACTTAAGGGCGTAAATTATAGGGATGAGATCTTCCAGGAGTATGTGGATGTGCTCACTCCCGTGGATACCGAGAGCATGGTGCTTCCTATCTTAAGACCCGATCAGATGGATGATTTCCAGAAGAAGGGCGAGATCGACCTTGCTTATGACGGATCGTCTTTGGGTCGTTTTCGTATAAATATCTTCAGACAGAGAGGCACCGTGGCTGCCGCACTCCGTCTGCTGCCCAACAGGATACCTGCTCCCGAGGAGCTGGGACTTCCTCCGGCACTGGTGGCTATGACCAGAAAGAAGAGAGGTCTGGTACTGGTTACGGGACCTACGGGTTCAGGTAAGTCCACCACCCTTGCATCTTTGATAAATATCATCAATCATACATATAAGCATCACGTGGTTACCATGGAGGATCCCATAGAGTACATGCACAGATCCGATAAATGCGTGGTTAATCAGCGTGAGGTAGGTATGGATACCCAGGGGTATGCTCCCGCACTTAGGGCGGTTCTTAGACAGGACCCCGATATCATCCTCCTCGGAGAGATGCGTGATCTGGATACCATTTCCACCGCCGTAACCGCAGCCGAGACAGGCCACCTGGTATTCTCCACCCTGCATACCATCGGAGCTGCAGCCACCATCGACCGTATCGTGGACGTGTTCCCTCCTCACCAGCAGGAGCAGATCAAGGTTCAGCTGGCTACAGTGCTTGAGTGTGTCTGCTCACAGCAGCTGATGCCCTCAGCCGATGTGGAAGGCGGACGAGTGGTCGGCATCGAGCTCATGATCTCCAGCCCCGCTATCCGTAACCTGATCCGTGAGGGCAAGACCTATCAGATCTCCTCCATGATGCAGACCAGCCGTAAGGATGGTATGGTTACCATGGATGACGCTCTCTATGAGCTGTGCATGAAGAATCGTATCACGGCCGAGACCGCCATCACCTACAGCCAGGATTACGCATACATGATGAGGAAGCTTGGCAGACCCATAGAGTAATTTAAAAAATATCTTGACATAGACAAAGGTTATGTGATATCCTATCACTCGTGCCGAAGACAGCAGGTCGGAAACGGTAAGATATGAAAGTATCGCCTGCCGAGGAAACAGGATATCCACATCGTAAGATGGTGAGAATGATCTTTGAGTTTTACCTCCGTGTCGTGTGCACGGAGGTTTTTTATTCCTTTGTATTTCGGTTAATCTAAAAAGGAGGTAAAAGAATTTGGCAAAAGTAGAGCTTAAGAAACCCGTTATAGAAGAGATCCGTTCCGTAATGGAAGGCGCTAAGTCCGGAGTTCTGGTAGACCACCGCGGTCTTACCGTGGCACAGGACACACAGCTTCGTCGCGAGCTTCGTGAGGCCGGTGTTACTTACAAGGTATATAAGAACACCATGATGAGCTTCGCATTTATGGGCTCCGATTTCGGTGATCTAATCCAGCATCTCGAGGGACCTTCAGCCCTTGCGGTATCAAAGGATGACGCTACGGCTCCTGCCAGGATCCTCGGTAAGTTTGCAAAGACTGCAGACAAGCTTGAGATCAAGGCCGGTATCGTAGAAGGAAAGTACTATGATGCAGCAGGCATCATGGAGATTTCCAAGATCCCTTCAAGAGAGGAACTTCTTGCAAGACTGTTTGGTTCCATGAAGTCACCTGTAACGAACTTCGCCAGAGTAATGAACCAGCTTGCAGAAAAAGGCGGCGCAGCAGCCGCAGCCGAGGCAAAAGCTGAGGCACCTGCAGAAGAAGCACCCGCAGCAGAGTAAATAGAAGAGAGTTTACACTTGTGTAAACCGACGATCAATTTAAAATTAAAATTTAGGAGGTAAAAAATGGCTAAGTTATCTACAGCAGAAATTATTGATGCTATCAAGGAGCTCTCAGTTCTGGAGCTTAACGATCTGGTAAAGGCATGTGAGGAAGAGTTCGGCGTATCTGCAGCAGCAGGCGTTGTAGTTGCAGCAGCAGCAGGCGACGGCGCAGCAGCAGCTGAGGAGAAGGATGAGTTCGACGTAGAGCTCACCGAGGTAGGCCCCAACAAGGTTAAGGTTATCAAGGTTGTCCGTGAGGTTACCGGCCTTGGTCTTAAAGAGGCTAAGGAAGTTGTTGACGGCGCTCCCAAGGTACTTAAGGAGGCAGCATCCAAGGCAGAGGCTGAGGATATCAAGTCCAAGCTCGAGGCTGAAGGCGCTAAGATCACTCTTAAGTAATATTAAGCCAAATATGGATCAAAACCCCGGTGGGATTCCGCCGGGGTTTTACTTGTCTTTATGACTTGTGTTTAAATCTGAAAGAGGCCACTATATTTAGTTGTTGACTTTATGTGGCCCATTGTGATATGATGTACTTTGCGTTTGTGGCGAGATAGGGTATTTATGCCCTTTTCGTTGTGCATTCTATTAACCTGTTAACCATTCTATTCTCTTAAGAAAGGGTAAACACCATCATGGAAAAAAATAGGATCAAACCTGTCAAGGTCGGTTACAGTACGCGAATGAGCTATTCCAGACAGAAGGAAGTGCTTGATGTGCCTAATCTGGTGGAGGTTCAGAAGGATTCCTACAATTGGTTTTTGACTGAAGGCCTCAGGGAAGTCTTCAAGGACATTTCTCCCATCGCGGACTTTAACGGCAATCTCAGCATGGAATTCGTTGACTTCAGGCTTCAGATGGAAAAGATAAAGTATTCCATTGAGGAATGCAAGGAAAGAGACGCTACATATGCGGCTCCTCTTGAGGTTAAGGTCAGACTTCATAAGAAAGTCGGAAATGAAAACGAGATAGTGGAGCGTCCTATTTTTATGGGAGATCTTCCTATTATGACTGATACGGGTACCTTTGTGATAAACGGTGCCGAGCGTGTTATCGTCAGCCAGCTGGTAAGATCACCCGGTATATACTACAGTATCGATCATGATAAGATCGGTAAGGAGCTTTACAGCTGCCAGGTCATCCCCAACAGAGGTGCATGGCTTGAGTATGAGACAGACTCCAACGATATTTTTTATGTGCGTGTGGACAGGACCAGAAAGGTGCCTGTTACCGTGCTTTTGCGCGCTTTGGGCCTGGGCACCAATCAGGAGATCCTGGATGTGTTCGGCGATGAGCCCAAGATAATGGCCACTCTTGCAAAGGATGTGGCTTCCAATTCCAACGAAGGTCTGCTGGAACTTTATAAGAAGATACGTCCCGGCGAGCCTCTTGCAGTGGAGAGTGCGCAGAATCTTATAACAGGAATGTTCTTTGACCCCCGCAGGTATGACCTGGCCAAGGTGGGCAGATATAAATTTAATAAGAAGCTTCATTTCAGAAACCGTATCAGCGGTCATGTTCTGGCCGAGGATGTGGTGGATCCCGAGACAGGTGAGATCCTGGCAAAGGCAGGAGACAAGCTCACAAAGGAAAAGGCTGACGAGCTTCAGAATGCAGCGGTTCCTTATGTCCTCCTTCAGGCAGATGAGAGAAATGTAAAGGTCATCTCCAATCTCATGGTAGATATAAATGAGTATGTGGAGTGTGACGATCCTGCCGATCTGGGTATTACCGAGCCTGTTTTCTATCCTGTGTTAAAGGAGATAATCGCTGAGCATGGTGGTGATGCCAAGGCGCTTTTTGAAGAGCTTAAGGCCCGTGTGAACGATCTTATCCCCAAGCATATCACCAAGGAGGATATTTTTGCCTCGGTGAACTACAATATGCACATCGAGTACGGTATCGGTAATAAGGATGATATCGATCATCTGGGTAACCGCCGTATCCGTGCTGTCGGTGAGCTTTTGCAGAACCAGTACAGGATAGGTCTTTCCAGAATGGACAGGGTAGTGAGAGAGCGTATGACCACTCAGGATATCGAGAGTGTTACTCCTCAGACCCTTATAAATATCAAGCCCGTGACTGCGACCGTCAAGGAGTTCTTCGGATCTTCACAGCTGTCACAGTTCATGGATCAGAATAACCCTCTGGGCGAGCTGACTCACAAGAGACGTCTTTCCGCCCTGGGTCCCGGAGGTCTGTCAAGAGACCGTGCCGGATTCGAGGTCCGCGATGTACATTATTCCCATTACGGACGTATGTGCCCCATAGAGACCCCCGAAGGTCCCAACATCGGACTGATCAACTCTCTTGCATGCTATGCCAGGATCAATCAGTACGGTTTTGTGGAGGCACCTTACAGAAAGATAGACCATACCGATCCCGAGAATCCCAGGGTTACTGATGAAGTCGTATACATGACTGCGGATGAAGAGGATAACTATCACGTAGTACAGGCTAACGAAAAGGTGGACAAGGACGGCTACTTTGAGCGTAAGTCCCTGTCAGGTCGTTATCGTGAGGAGACTCAGGAGTACGACCGCAAGCTTTTCGATTACATGGACGTGTCACCTAAGATGGTGTTCTCAGTGGCTACGGCCCTGATCCCCTTCCTGCAGAATGATGATGCGAACCGTGCACTCATGGGTTCAAACATGCAGCGTCAGGCAGTGCCTCTTATGAGTACCGAGGAGCCCGTGGTAGGTACGGGTATGGAGCGCAAGGCAGCCGTAGACTCAGGTGTCTGTGTAGTGGCAAAGGCAGCCGGTACCGTTACCAGAGTAGAGGCTGACAAGATACTGGTTAAGAACGATGACGGTTCAAAGGAAGAGTACAAGATCAGTAAATTTGCCCGCTCAAACCAGTCAAACTGCTATAACCAGAGACCCATCGTAAACAAGGGCGATCACATCGAGGCCGGCGATGTACTGGCAGACGGTGCATCCACCGCAAACGGAGAGATTGCACTGGGTAAGAATCCTCTTATCGGATTCATGACCTGGGAAGGATATAACTACGAGGACGCCGTACTTATTTCAGAGCGTCTGGTTCAGGAGGATACATATACCTCCATACATATTGAGGAGCATGAGGCTGAGGCCAGAGATACAAAGCTTGGAGCCGAGGAGATCACCAGAGACGTGCCCGGCGTGGGCGAGGATGCTCTTAAGGATCTGGATGACAGAGGTATCATCCGCATCGGTGCCGAGGTCCGCGCAGGCGATATCCTGGTAGGAAAGGTTACACCTAAGGGTGAGACCGAGCTTACCGCAGAGGAGAAGCTTCTGCGTGCCATATTTGGCGAAAAATCAAGAGAGGTCAGGGATACATCCCTTAAGGTACCTCACGGCGAGTATGGCGTGATAGTCGCAGCCAAGGTATTCACCAGGGAGAACGGCGATGAGCTTCCTCCCGGAGTAAATGAGAGCGTACGTATCTACATAGCACAGAAGAGAAAGATCTCCGTGGGCGATAAGATGGCAGGTCGTCACGGAAACAAGGGTGTGGTCTCAAGAGTTCTTCCCGTGGAGGATATGCCTTATCTTCCCAACGGTCGTCCTCTTGACATCGTGCTGAATCCTCTGGGCGTGCCTTCACGTATGAACATCGGACAGGTTTTGGAGATCCATCTTTCCCTGGCGGCAAAGGCCCTCGGATTCAATGTATCTACTCCCGTGTTCGACGGTGCAAACGAGCAGGATATCATGGATACCCTTGCGCTGGCCAACGATTACGTAAATCTTCCCTTTGATGATGCCGAGGCAAAGGCCAGGGCAAAGAAGGCAAAGGTTACATATGAGAAGGGTGATACCTTTACGTCCCTTCATAAGGATGAGCTTTTACCCGAAGTATTTAAGTTCCTTTCAGAAAACAGAGAGCACAGGAAGCTGTGGGAGGGCGTTCCCATCAGCACCGACGGAAAGGTTCGCTTAAGAGACGGACGTACCGGAGAGTTCTTTGATTCACCGGTTACCATAGGACACATGCATTATCTGAAGCTCCATCACATGGTGGACGACAAGATCCATGCACGTTCCACAGGTCCTTACTCACTGGTTACCCAGCAGCCTCTCGGCGGCAAGGCCCAGTTCGGCGGACAGCGTTTCGGAGAGATGGAGGTTTGGGCGCTGGAGGCTTACGGCGCAGCTTACACCCTTCAGGAGATCCTGACCTACAAGTCCGATGATGTGATCGGAAGAGTAAAGACTTACGAAGCTATCATAAAGGGCGACAATATCCCCGAGCCCGGCGTTCCCGAGTCCTTCAAGGTGCTGCTTAAGGAAATGCAGTCCCTGGGTCTTGACATGAGAGTCTTAAGGGATGACAACACCGAAGTGGAGATCGCCGAGAATAATGATTATGACGGCGTTACGGATCTTCGTCATGTGATAGAGGGCGAGCGTTACGGATCCGATGACACGGCAGAGTTCAAGAACAGCGGATACTCTGAGCAGAGAGTCGGCGAAGACGGTATGGAAGATGTAGAGCCCGATGAGTATGACTCCGACGCGAGTGAAGAATTTGAGGACGAGTTTGAGGAAGACCTCGATCCCGTGGAAGTGTAAATTGTTTTTATCCAGGAATCTTAAAGAAAGGTGAAAAAAATGGCAAAAAATAATAAGCAAAACAGCTACAAGCCACTCACATTCGATTCTATTAAGATCGGACTTGCATCTCCCGACAAGATAAGGGAATGGTCCCACGGCGTAGTGACCGAGCCGGAGACGATCAATTACAGAAACTTAAAGCCCGAGGATAACGGACTCTTCTGCGAGATCATATTCGGACCCAGCAAAGACTGGGAGTGTAAGTGCGGTAAGTATAAAAAGATCCGCTATAAGGGTGTCACCTGCGACAGATGTAAGGTAGAGGTGACCAAATCAAGCGTACGTCGTGAGAGGATGGGCCACATAGAGCTGGCTTCTCCCGTATCACATATCTGGTATTTCAAGGGTATCCCCAGCAGACTGGGTCTTATCCTGGACGTATCACCCAAGGCTCTTGACAGGGTTCTCTATTTTGCATCATATATTGTGATGGATCCCGGTGAGACAGATCTGGAGTACAAGCAGGTACTTACTGAGAGAGAATATCAGGATGCCGTAGCCCAGTGGGGCGAGGGTTCCTTCAGGGCAGGTATGGGTGCCGAGTCTGTTAAGGAACTCCTCATTGACATCGATCTTCAGGAGGAGTCCGAGAAGTTAAAGGCAGAACTTGACGATGCCACCGGCCAGAAGAAGGCCCGTATCGTAAAGCGTCTGGAGGCTATCGAGGCTTTCATCGAGTCCGGAAACAAGCCCGAGTGGATGATCCTCGACGTGATCCCTGTGATCCCTCCGGATCTTCGTCCCATGGTACAGCTGGACGGCGGACGTTTTGCTACCTCCGACCTTAACGATCTGTACCGTCGTATCATAAACAGAAACAACAGACTCAGGAGACTCCTTGATCTGGGAGCTCCCGAGATAATCGTCCGCAACGAAAAGAGAATGCTTCAGGAGGCGGTTGACGCCCTCATCGATAACGGCAGAAGAGGCCGTCCCGTTACAGGCCCCGGAAACCGTAACCTCAAGTCTCTTTCCGATATGCTTAAGGGTAAGAGCGGACGTTTCCGTCAGAACCTTCTGGGTAAGAGAGTTGACTATTCGGGCCGTTCCGTTATCGTGGTTGGTCCCGAGCTTAAGATCTATCAGTGCGGTCTCCCCAAGGAAATGGCTATCGAGCTGTTCAAGCCCTTCGTTATGAAGGAACTGGTGGCAAACGGCTCCGCACACAACATCCGTGCAGCAAAGAAGATGGTAGAGCGTCTGGAGCCCGGCGTGTGGGATGTGCTCGAGTATGTGATCAAGGAGCACCCCGTTATGCTTAACCGTGCACCTACACTTCACAGACTCGGTATCCAGGCATTCGAGCCCATCCTTGTAGAGGGTAAGGCTATCAAGCTTCATCCCCTGGTGTGTACCGCGTTTAATGCAGACTTTGATGGTGACCAGATGGCTGTGCATCTTCCCCTTTCACAGGAAGCTCAGTCCGAGTGCCGTTTCCTGCTCCTGTCACCCAATAACCTGCTGAAGCCCTCCGACGGTGGTCCCGTGGCAGTTCCTTCACAGGATATGGTGCTTGGTATCTACTATCTGACCATGCACAAATATGCTGACTTCACCGGCAATCCCGAGATCGAGGCACAGGTAGTGGCAGAGTTTGGCAGCCCCGAGGAAGCAAAAGAAGCTTTCAGGGAGTATCAGGATAAGAAAGCCAAGGCAGTAGCCGGAAAGAGCGGTGAAAAGGCAATCAAGGCAGTTGAGGCTATCAAGGGCGTGGCTCTTGAGACCGACAGCTTCATCAAGGTCTGTGTAGACACTGAGAGAAACAGGGTAGTTCTCTGCCGCATGGTGGATATCCTCGGCAGATACTACTATTCCATGGAGGAAGCTCTTCTTGCATATGAGAACAAGGAGATCACCCTTCATCAGGATATATATGTAAAGAGACAGATCACCAATCCCGACGGATCCGTGGAAGAGGGCGTTATCAATATTACCCTCGGAAGACTGATCTTCAATGAGATCCTTCCTCAGGATCTGGGATTTGTTGACAGGTCAAAGCCTGAGAATAAGTTTGAGCCCGAGATCAATTTTCATGTAGGAAAGAAACAGCTTAAGCCTATTCTGGAAAAGGTCATCAATATCCACGGCGCCACCAGGACAGCAGAGGTGCTTGATGATATCAAGGCCATGGGTTATAAGTATTCCACACAGGCAGCTATGACGGTTTCCGTTTCCGACATGACCGTGCCCGCAAAGAAGCCCGAGCTCATCAATAAGGCTCAGGAGACAGTGGACAGGATCACCGTAAATTACAGACGTGGTCTCATAACCGATGAAGAGCGCTACAAGGAGGTTGTCAGCACCTGGAAGAAGATTGATGATGAGCTGACCGTGGAGCTGCTCTCCGGACTTGATAAGTTTAACAACATCTACATGATGGCCAACTCAGGAGCGAGAGGTTCCGACAAGCAGATCAAGCAGCTTGCCGGTATGCGTGGACTGATGGCAGATACCACGGGACGTACCATCGAACTGCCCATCAAGTCAAACTTCCGTGAGGGTCTGGACGTTCTGGAGTACTTCATGTCGGCACACGGCGCACGTAAGGGACTTTCCGATACCGCGCTTCGTACCGCTGACTCCGGTTACCTGACCAGACGTCTGGTAGACGTTTCACAGGAACTGGTCATCGATGACAGCGACTGCGTGAGCGAAGGCAGGGAGATCCCCGGAATCTGGGTATATGCTTTTGCAGACGGAAGAGAGCAGATCGAGGGACTCAGGGATCGTATCCTGGGCCGTTACAGCTGCTATGATATAAAGAATGCAGACGGTGAGATCCTGGTAAAGGCAAATCACATGATCACCCCCAGAAGGGCTGACCGCATTATGGCAGAGGGTGTGGATGAGAACGGTAACCCCATTGAAAAGGTGAAGATCAGGAACATCCTGACCTGTCGTTCACATACAGGTATCTGCTCCAAGTGCTACGGTGCCAACATGGCTACCGGCGAGGCAGTTCAGGTGGGCGAGGCTGTCGGAATCATAGCCGCACAGTCCATAGGTGAGCCCGGTACACAGCTTACCATGCGTACCTTCCATACCGGTGGTGTGGCAGGTAACGATATCACACAGGGTCTTCCCCGTGTCGAGGAGCTTTTCGAGGCCAGAAAGCCTAAGGGACTTGCCATTATTTCAGAGTTTGCAGGTAAGGTAGAGCTTCGCGATACAAAGAAGAAGCGTGAAGTGGTTGTCACAAATGAAGAGACAGGTGAGTCAAAGGCTTACCTCATACCCTACGGTTCACGCCTTAAGGTTCAGGACGGTGATATACTCGAGGCCGGCGATGAGCTGACAGAGGGTTCCATCAATCCTCATGATCTGCTCAAGATCAAGGGCCTGAAAGCCGTAAGGGATTACATGCTCAGAGAGGTTCAGAGAGTTTACCGTCTCCAGGGTGTTGATATCAACGATAAGCATATCGAGGTCATCGTACGTCAGATGCTTAAGAAGGTCCGCATAGAGACCTCCGGTGATTCCGATTATCTGCCCGGTTCCATGGTCAATGTCCTCGAATTTGAGGATACCAACGAGGAGCTTATTGCCGAAGGTAAGGAGCCCGCAACCGCAGAGCAGATCATGCTGGGTATCACCAAGGCATCTCTTGCCACCGACTCCTTCATGTCCGGTGCATCCTTCCAGGAGACCACCAAGGTCCTCACTGAGGCAGCCATCAAGGGTAAGATCGATACCCTGTCGGGACTTAAGGAAAATGTCATCATCGGTAAGCTGATCCCCGCAGGTACGGGACTCCGTCGTTACAGGGATGTGAAGCTCAGCACCGACAATGCCCCCGAGGATATGCTCTCGGTGGATGAGAACGATGAGGAGACAGTTGATGATAATGCCGAGGTTGTCGTAACCGAGTGATAATTTCCCCTGATTAGGGCTTGACAGAATCATAATTTAAGAGGTATACTATTTAGGCTTGCCATTTTTGGCAAGCCTTTTAGTTGAAAATTTTTAAAAAGAAAAGAGGTGAAAACTAATGCCAACATTTAATCAGCTAGTAAGAAAGGGTCGTCAGACATCAGTAAAGAAGTCTACGGCACCCGCACTCCAGAAGGGATTCAATTCTCTTCACAAGAAAGCGATCGATGCATCATCACCCCAGAAGCGTGGTGTCTGCACCGCAGTTAAGACTGCTACACCTAAGAAGCCTAACTCAGCTCTTCGTAAGATCGCCAGAGTACGTCTCTCAAACGGAATCGAGGTTACTTCCTATATTCCCGGCGAGGGTCATAACCTCCAGGAGCATAGCGTGGTACTTATCAGAGGAGGAAGAGTAAAGGACCTTCCCGGTACCCGTTATCACATCATCAGAGGTACATTGGATACTGCAGGAGTGGCAAACAGAAAGCAGGCCCGTTCAAAGTACGGTGCCAAGAGGCCTAAGGACGCTAAGAAGTAAAAAGTCTTTTGGAAACATAGGTTAATGTTGGATTAGGATCGCTTTATTATATCCGGATTTTTGATCCGTATGTGAAGATGTCCGTATCCGGCATGAGACACTTTTGTAACAGTAGTGAGTACCTGTGATCTAAAACTTTATGTTTAAGGAGGGAAGAACAATGCCAAGAAAAGGACATGTTCAGAAAAGAGATGTGCTGGCAGATCCGCTTTATAACGATAAGGTCGTTACCAAGCTCATCAACAGTATCATGCTCGATGGAAAAAAGGGCGTAGCCCAGAAGATAGTTTACAACGCCTTTTCCATAGTTGAAGAAAAGGCAGGAAAGCCCGCACTTGAGGTTTTCCAGAGCGCAATGAACAACATCATGCCCAACCTGGAGGTAAAGGCTCGTCGTGTCGGCGGTGCTACCTATCAGGTGCCTATTGAAGTTCGTCCTGACCGTCGTCAGGCCCTTGCGCTTCGCTGGCTTACCATGTTCTCTCGCAAGAGATCCGAGAAGACTCAGGCAGAGAGACTGGCTAACGAGATCCTCGATGCTTCCAATAATTCGGGAGCAGCAGTAAAGAGGAAGGAAGATATGCACAAGATGGCAGATGCGAACAGAGCATTTGCACATTACAGATTCTGATAGGAGGAGATTACCATGGCAGGAAGAGAATATCCGCTTGAACGAACCAGGAATATTGGTATCATGGCGCATATTGATGCAGGTAAGACTACTCTGACGGAGCGTATCCTTTACTACACCGGCGTTAATTACAAGATCGGTGATACCCATGAGGGTACGGCTACCATGGACTGGATGGAGCAGGAGCAGGAGAGAGGTATTACCATTACCTCCGCTGCGACCACATGTCACTGGACTCTTCAGAAGGAGGCTAAGCCTTTAGCCGGAGCACTTGAGCATCGTATCAATATCATCGACACCCCCGGACACGTGGACTTCACAGTTGAGGTTGAGCGTTCACTGAGAGTCCTGGACGGAGCAGTCGGTGTGTTCTGTGCAAAGGGTGGAGTAGAGCCTCAGTCAGAAAATGTATGGCGTCAGGCAGATACCTATAATGTACCCCGTATGGCATTCATCAATAAGATGGACATACTGGGCGCAAACTTTTACGGCGCGGTAGATCAGATCAGAGAGCGCCTTGGCAAAAATGCCATAATCCTTCAGCTGCCCATAGGCAAAGAGGATGACTTCAAGGGAATCATCGATCTTTTTGAGATGAAGGCCTATATCTTTAACGATGACAAGGGTGAGGATATCACTGTTACGGATGATCTGGGTGATATGGCTGATGACGCAACCCTCTACCATGATGAGCTCATCGAGAAGGTATGCGAACTGGATGATGACCTTACAGAGAGATTTTTGGAAGAGGATATCCCCTCGGTTGAGGATATGAAGGCAGCCCTTCGTAAGGCTACCTG
>Ga0310691_10003563_pt1 | contig 18523 bp, 16 predicted proteins | sample 176DNAGHGlowgp2_FD_203887 | JGI IMG/M metagenome (GOLD analysis project Ga0310691, IMG submission 203887) | Sheep rumen microbial communities from Palmerston North, Manawatu-Wanganui, New Zealand - 1766 DNA GHGlow gp2 (v2) (version 2) | ecosystem: Host-associated > Mammals > Digestive system >...
GGCAACAGCGCATGGCCTTGACGGGCAGCGGCCCGCACTAACTTTGCATCGGAAAAAATTGTACATGAGCGACAGGCGGCAAGGGCAATGATGACATTTTGTTTCATCAATGCGGCTTCACGGTATCATGACTCTCCCGTCAAGCAGAGGGCCGTGCATAATAAGAGCAATAGTGGACGGTCACGCCCACTATACCTTGAAAGCAAGGAACTGCCTCACGGCAGTTTCCATGCGCTAAAAGCCCCAGAATCGCCACCGGCGTTTCTGAGGCTTGCAGATTCAATTATTTCGTGTGATTACCTATCGGCTGGTTATTGCAACTAGTGTAACAGGATACACCGTTTTCACTGTAACAGTCCGCTGTTTTTGTAATTAAGCCAACAACGGGTTTTAGAATGTGATCTTGACAACTTTACTGGCTAATTTGCTCTTGACATCTACTGAACCCTCCACGATTTTACCGTCGATAGATTCAGCGATGTACTCGTAATGACCAAACGCTACCAGTCTTGAAGCACTTCCATCAGTGAGAGGCCATTCAGTATTATTTACTCTCAATGATTTTATCGGAGTTTCAGATTTAAATGTCAAATACTGAGAGCCTTTCGGCTGCTGCGTTTTAACTACTTGAGTTTCTCTTGAATTGTCAACTTTTGCTTGATAAGAATGTCCTCCTTTGACAGTCAATCCATTCTCAGGGAAATTTAGAACATAAGGATAGTAGTCCTCATGCTGTAGCGTTATCCTCTTAGTTCCGTTAGGAATATAAACCAAATACAAAGTATCATTTACGGCTTCAGTCTTGATAACATTACCCTTAAACGAAAGGTTTCTTAGCGGCTCACATAAAGTCAGCTGAAGAATTGCTGAGATATCCCCATTAAGGTCGTATGTATTGTTCACTGCAATCAATGGATCATTTAATGACTCGTTCAAGTCTGTCAAACGAAACTCTTGTCCATGTAAATAGCATGAACTGCACAAAAGCAAGATGAAAAACAAATGCCGATACAACATCATTTTATTTCCCTCTTAATACAATTTCTTCCCAAGTGTGGTCTTGCCTCAAACCATATATAGTACCATCGTAAAATGGCACAATGATACTATAAATCAATGGCACAACGATTTTACTATCTTTGTTTACAAATCCACACCTGTCACCAATACAAAGCAAAGCATATCCATCAGAAATGAGATCTGTCTCAGTAAAACTATTGAGATACATGTTTTCTAAGCTTGATGAATCATATAAACATCCGGCAAGCACCTCTCCTTTATCATTGATATAGCCATAATAATTGGATTCTTCGTCTCGAATAACAGCAATCCCGTCTCTATACCCTCCAAAGCTTAAACCTTCAGGGCATTCAAGTGAAAGAAGAAGGCTGCACGTTTTATCATAAACCTCGTGAACATCCCCCTTTTGAGCATAAAGGTATTTCTCTTCGATTATCCCTCTGTAAGAATAACTTTTATCTATGTTGTCATATTCATATGGCAGGATTATTTTGCCGTTCTGATCTATTACTCCATATTTATCGTTTTTGGACATTGCAAGAAAACGGCCAAAGATCATCGGTTCATCATCAGATTTATATACATGTCCATTTTTATCACATGCAATATACTTGGGATCACTTTTCCACCGCTCATCTCCCAATATTATCCAACCATTATTGCATTGGTATAACTCATTAAATTCAGCAGCCACAAGCTCAATTCCAGATTCATCCAAAACGCCCCATTTACCTCCTTCTTGAAAACACATTAGGCCTTGAGTGTAATATTGGCCATTAGAACTAAGTGAAGATATAGAAAACTTGGTGGGGCAATTTATCACATTACCTAAGGAATCTATCAAGAATTCGTTATTATCAATATCACGGGCGACGGCATAACCCTCTGAAAAACTTGTTATGAAACTAAACTTAGGTTCTATGATGGTTCGACCACGTGAATCGATCACACCTTCTAAATCATTTTTTTCAATGACATATAACCCATTTTCACAATGACGAATATTTTCGTAAGTGCAAGGTAATATCTCATGCCCATCAATACGAGAAACGACTCCAAAATGTTCCATGCTTTTCAATACAATAACGATTTCATCTTCACCATTCCATAACAGATTACCGTATTCACATGGAAGAATAAGACCTGTACCAGGTTTATAAAGCCCCCAACGAACCGGTTTCCCTTCTCCTACCATGAAAATGTCACCAGCACTTTCTGTCTCTACATCGTCAAATTCACAAGGCACAAAAGTGTTATTCCAATAATCTGCAATTCCTTTTTTACCGTTTTCTTCTATTATTTTATATTTTTGTGGCATCAGCCCTCCACCATCCATAGTTATTCCGGCTACACTCACTTCGTTATAAACTGATTCGTCATAATCCTTTTCATTAAGAATGAAGTGTTTATCAACGACTTCGCCACGTTTGACGAGAACCTTTTGGTCTTCCAATGAATAACCAGAAACGTTTGGGAATGAAATTACATGCTCGCCCTCCTCAATGCCTTCCACAGTCATTGGGGAACTTCCAACAGGTTCGCCATCAATGAGAATGACATTTGACTCGGGTTCGGTTGTAATGTTGATACTACCAGTATTATCATGAGAATGGTTCTTAGCTTCTGTAACTGCTAATGTCGCACGATACACGCATTTCCCTTTAATAGGTACTCCAAATTTATCAAAGTCGATAATACCGGGTTTATAACCTTCTGCCGAAACTGGGATTTGCGTAGTTCCTTCAGATGTGTATACGACATATTCTCCAGCATTATATTCAACATCACCGACATGATTTCCAAAAGTCATCTGTTTGATTGTCGGGATATTTACGCGAATGATAGCACAGTCATGGCCATTAGAATCCACACGACCAGAACTTCGTGCTGCGATATCTAATGTCAACGGTGCAATATTTTTCACAACGATATCCTGTGCTGACATACTTGTTATTGCCAACGAACTTGTTATTGCTAACAATAAACCTCTTTTAATTGAACCTTTCGTCATAATTGATCAATATTTGTTGTGATTATTTTCTTCAATATCTCCATTTCCAGCGATTTTGTGTAGAGTTATTTTGGTATTGGTTGTATTGATTTGACTGTCCAGAGTTTTTGCTATTTGAATAGCTATCGAAGAGATATATTGTAGTTGTTTTTCTCTCTACTTTCACCTTTTGGGTTTTTCCATTGTCATTCTCAAACATATATGTTCCAGGCATCAAATCAACATAACCACCTTCTTCCCAATTTTTTATTCTCTTTCCATTGAGGTATATATTTGAAGAATTAGCGAAGATTTGGACGTGAACAGGATGTACATGTTCAGTTTTGGCGTTACGCTGGAGGTTGTATTTTAGCGTTTTAGTTTGTGAAGTGATGTCAAGTTCCTGCTCAACGTCATTATACCCTTTAGATTGAATTCTAATTCGATGGGGTCCTTGTGGAAGCATTAATTTGCCGACCTTACCATAGTCGAGATCATCAATGAATATTCTAGCATTGGGTACATTGCATTTAATATCGACAAGATGCATGATGGGTTGGAGCGAGATGGAAACTTGTTGTGTCTCAGACTCACATAAATTGATGATGCCTTTCTTGGTCACATAATCATCAGCACTTACAACATAGGAATAATTGCCAGGATCGACATTGAATTCATAAATGCCTTGTCCAGATAATTGCTGTTGGTTGTTAAATGAAAGGGTAGCTGCTATAGGTTCAATTTTGAAAAAAACTGAAGCACCAAATTTCTTTTGACCCTTAGTCTCCAAAATTACGTCATAAGTCTTTCCTTGTATGAGACGCTTGTAGCCGTATTCTGTCATGTCAATAACACAAGGCAAATATTCTGAATGCTTCAGGTTGAGTCTACGTGTTATTGTAGGAACATAGATTTCATAGACATCAGATGAGATAGCATTGACTTTGATGAATTGATTTTTGTTTGGGAACTCAAGGCCACTGATGTTTTTCCCTTTTAACCGAATCAAAGCGCATGTATCGCCATTCGCGTCAAGACATGGTTTTTGTATTGCTGTTTGATCAGTCGGTATTAATGAAATATTTTTTATTATGATTTCTTGGGTCAATGCTGTTTGAAAGCAGAGTACCATAAGAAGGAGAAAAATACTCTTTTGTTTCATGATGTTTACCTGCCAATTTTAAAACCAATTGTAATACCTCCATATATTCCACATTCCATAAGACTCTTGCGCAATTCGGCACCAATGGAGAACTTATGGAAGAATAGATATGATTGTAAACGTAGACCATAATCCATTGTCTCTACTTTGACTTTTTCATCTTCGTCATCATCAAGGACTCCCCATCGATAATATCCGCCTATATGAGCAGAAAAATGGTGCTTGTTATAGTAAAAAGGAATGATGATGCCGATGCTAGCGGGTACTTCAAACCACCAGCCATTGAAATCAACATCCCAATCTGCAGCAACATTCTCTTCATTATCGTCATCGCCTTCAATACTTGCATAGCCTCCCGCTAATCCAAATCTGAATGCCAAGATTCTGATAAAATGGAATTCACCACCAGTCTCCAGTTTCAGGCCACCAGAATAACCGTAAAATTTGTTTTTATCATATACTTCAAAACCGACATTAGTGTATGAAAAGTTTCGAATATTAAAGGCGGTTTTGGATTTTTCTTCATCATGAGTAATGACTTCAGTTTTTGTCTGGCCCATTGTGAACGAGAACTCTTTGGATGATGATCCAGAGATGTCAATTTTTTTCTCAACGTCTTTGAAATTCTCTGCTGTAAGTCTGATAAGATGTTGTCCCTCACCTAGTTCCATTCGATAAATACCAGAGGTGTTTGTTTCAATGGGTATATTGTCTATGAATACAGTTGCATTTGTGGGTTGTACAGCAATGCTCACGTGCTGGGTGCGTTGAATCAGATCTACGGTAATCATCTGTGACAACTCATCATCAATTAGTTCAAAATATTTAGAAGTACTGTAATACCCTTTCGCTTCTACCTTGTAACTGTGGGACCCGATTGGAAGTTTCAATGTTGCCATTCCACTATCGTCCAAATTGGCATCTTGCTCATCAACGGTCAATTTTGCTGTGGGAGGATTGACAGAAAAAACGGCTGCCCTAAAGTGGTCTTCGGTATCAAGTAGCAAGCGGTAGGTGCGCTGTTTCTCAATATCAATGCCATAGTCATTTTCAAGTTTCACTTCACCAGAAAGCTTTCTATTAGCATTTTGGTATTTCAAGGTTTTCAGACCACTGGGCACATAGACAACATATTCACTGGCACCATACTTCACGTCGCCAACAGCATCAGGAAATTGCAAATCTTCTACACCAACGATTCCAACCTTGATAATGGCACATGGCTCACCATTCTTATCGTTACGCGGCTGAGTTCTGGCTTCAAGATCATTTTGCAAAAGTGATACTGATTTTACAGTAACATTCTGACCTTGCATGCTCAAAAATGCAATGGCCAGTAAAACAAAACCAATGATGAATCTCTTATTCATAGTCTTTTCAGTTTAATAGTTAATTAGATATCAAAGTCGCTCAGATTGAAAATTTCTTCTTTCGGCAGCAGTTTTCCTCCAATCCTGTCTGGTTGCCAAGTGCGCACGTGAATTTGTGGAGCATTCTCGTTGGTGAAATCCCACAGCAAGAAAAGGTAGCCCTCATCGTGATAATTGTTGTTAGTCCAACCCTGATGTAGTGTCACACCATAGAAATCCTTGTTTGTGGGATGACGCATGACTTCAATTTCGTCAAAAGTAACCTTGAAGTAGCGTGCATTCTTGAAAATGCGACTAAGATTGGTAAGATACTGTTGCTTCGTCTGCTTGTTGTATTGAATTTTTTGGCTGGTAAAACCACTCTCGCGATGAGTTTGTGTTATTACCTTTCCTGTAATAATTAAGGCATCATCACTGAATATCTGTTGCAGGAATTTCATATCTTTCTGGTTATAGGCTGTGCGGAATTGCTCAACGTAATCCAGGATTAACTGTCGACGGCGCAGGTCGGTCAATTCCAGATTACTCTTGATCACATTCATATAAAGGTTCATGCTGATTGAGAGGTAGAAACTCTCAACATTTCCATGCTTGTCAAAACTGATGACAGCCTCTTGATATTCTTCCTCGTTAAAAGCCCTGTCAGCAGTGGGCTTCATCATTAGGGGAATGTTACGGATTTGGTATCCTGTTCCAGTAGTAATACCGTATTCTACAATCTCATCATCAGTACACATGAACGGTGTATTCTCCCAAAGCATCGACATGGAACGTTGAACGCTATTATTGACACCCATGGCAGAGAAATCAAGGTCACGTCCTGCCGATTGAGCCGCATTGATCTCGTTCAGGATACGGGCTGCATTGTTCTCGATCCGCCCTTTCAATGTTGCATCATCAATGCCGCTAGAAATTGTGACGCTTATCTCTGCTTTTGCATTTATAGAACAGAGAAGGATGATGAATAATAATGTAATCTTCTTCATGTTAGTCAGTCTTTTAATTGAAGCCAGATAGCTCCACAATCTTTATAATGATTAATATAATCAATGTCGAGAGTGCGCAAGTTGATGTAACCATTGTTGTCACGCCGCAACACAGCAACAATCTCTCCCTTACGGTTATATACAAAAAGATGGCACTTGATATTGTCAGGCATATCTTTATATTTGCCATAAGCGATTACATTTCCTTGTTGCTTTTGAGCGTCGATGAAGGGTTCAACTTGATAAAAATCTGTAATGGCGGCCATCATCGACTCTTCTTCGCTGATGTTAACTCTGGGACTTGTTGCTACAGGAGAGGATTCAGCGACCGTAATACTCGATGAGCTGTCAGAGCGTTCGTGACTCTGGTCTCTCACTTCATTAGAGGATTGGTTGTCAACTTGAAAGACAACTATTTCATTCTTGTCGACAACAGGCAGAATCTCATTTTTTTTCACATAGACAAATGCCCTGTGATAGTCTCCCCTCTGTGTGTGAACCTCACAGCAATGCTCTTTGGCTTTGGCAATGCACACCTCGATGGCATCCTTGGGGTGTTGCCGTTTCACCCACTCGCTGACCTGCATCTCCAGTATGGCCTTGGCTCCAAGTATTGCCTCATTGAGATCTTTCATCGTAGCCTCAGCATACAAATAACTAGTGTCGCTCTTGATGATAGCAATCTGCCGTGCACTATTATTTTGCGCCGAGGCCACGCATAATGACCCCGCCGAAAACATTAATATGATGAGCAGTAATTTTCTTACCATTTTCTGCGCTTATGTTTTGTGTATTGTTGCTGATATAAGTTCTTGACATTATGCGTGGGGATGAATGGCGTGATTTTAGCCTTGAGGACTGTTTGATGTTTGTCTATGAATCCGTTAGGAAACACAATAGACATCAAATGGTTATAGTTGAGCTCCCGGTTTTGTGCAATAACAATAGCCAGTATTCCATCTTCACGGACTTCTTCTACAGCAAAAAACACTTTATGACCCTGTCCTATGCAATAGTTGATCCATTGGCTTAATCTGATGTCATAACTGGTTGTCTCACCTCCATACATAGATTGTTCTACATGCAATGGATAATCAACAGTATCAATGAGCCCGTGCATTAAGTTTGCAGCCGAGAACTCCTGATATTGATTGTCAAATAACGGTATCCAGTTGTCATTTGCTCTAACATAATAGGATGCGTCATTCAAGCTCTCAATCTCAAAATATTCAGATTGAGATCTGCCGATTGAATCATTATAAGTCACCAAATTGTCTGTGTTAACATGGTGCCTGATGCAAGATGTATCAGCATCCAGCACCATATTTTTGAAATGTTTCTTGGCCTCATCGTGGTTCATACCCATGACTAGTTCAAATTGAGCAGGAAACACGACAGTAATGAATGGCTGGTCATTGACTGTCCATTTGACAAAGTAATGCTTCTCGCGGCAGGTAATTGTGAGTGGCATGGTGTCATTAACAAGTTTTAGGTCAGTAATGTCACCTTCAGTGAAAAACACCTTGTCATCATACATCCGTATCTTTTGGGACTGTGCGTCATGGACTTCGATTTCGCTGAAGTAACGCTCCATGAAGTCCATGACTATGCCCATATTACCTGCAGATTGCCTTGCCTGTTCGCTGAATAGGTTAATAGCCTCTGCATGATGACTCATCATACAGACAAAAGCTATTGTAGCAATCGTGTGTAGGAAATTGCCTTTCATTACTTGCCAATGAGAATGCTGCCCTTGACTACATTATCAGAGCCATACCAAGTTCCTTGAACTAAATGTCCATCAGAAAACTCACCTATCACATAATCTCCTGGTTCGGCAATTCTACTTTTAGGATCCCGACTATCAATAACATGTGATGAACTGAATGTCAGACGTCCCATTCCATTGGGCTTTCCGCCCTTGACCTCACCTTTAAAGGTACCATACCCAAGACGTACAGTTCCATTACCACCGCTGGCGGGTTGCTTGGTTGTCGATTGACCTGTGGTAGTTGCATGTGGCTTGCCCTTTTGTACAGGAACCGGCACCTCTTTTACTATTGTTTTCTCGACGGTCACTGTATCGTGTACTGTATCATTCTTAATAGGAGAAACAGTATCTTGCATAACCGCATTTGATGAATCCACTTGAGCCGTGGCAACACTGGTCGTATCGATTGTTGTGGAATCCATAGCAGTCGGTTTATTGTCAGCACTACCACCTTGCAAGAAGAAAAGCAAACCTCCTACTATTGCAGCCAGAGAAATCAGTCCAATCAACATGGACATTTTACCGTTCTTCTGCCACCATGTACGAGGCGGAGGACATTCGCGTAGTGGCTTATTGCATTCGGTGCAGACAAATTCCTTTCGAATAGGTAGCTGCTGAACCTCTTTGGTTTTACACTTGGTACAGTTGTCGTTGAGACAAATACCATATCTGTATCTTATTCTATCTGATGATGATCTTCTTTCTGTTGGCATAATTATTATTGTTTTAAGGCGTTAAACTTAATTAATTGGGGGCAACGGCGGCATGCCTGGAATTGCAGGCGGCATCTGTGGCGCAAAGAGGGATTGTAATGCGGGCACCTGGCCAGCTAGCATCCATGAGGCAAGGCCCTCCATCCAAACAGTACTCTGTGCTGTGAGTTGACCACTTTGCACCATTTGGCGACACAATTCCATGTTGTAAGGACCATATTGCTGACCATTTACTGCAATAAATAATTTAATGTCTGGTTGAGGTGCAGCAGGCATAGGAGGCATGGGTGGCGCTGCACTAGGAGCAGGAGGAGCTGCAGTGGCACCTGTGGCTGTAAAAGAGCTTGATTGCATTTGACCGGGTACTGGCTGGGTAAATGCTGCCTGCTTTTGCGCTGCTTGAGCTGCTGCAGCTTGGGCAGCAATTTCCTCGGCGTTTTCTACAGCGAAAAGTTGCGGAAGCGCACTGCCATCACCCTCGCTATGAAGCAATATTGCGTTGCCCATGTCAGTAGAAGGATTGCCAGTATGAAGAAAGTCTTCATATTTTTTTTGATATGTTGACATCCAGTCAATTGCTCGCATCGGAAAACAGTAGGCTAAAGTAATGATTGATAGCTCATCTTTTCGGGGGCTCTTCCGATTCACAGTGATTGACGTACGTGCCGTGCTCTGGTTAAAGGAATTCTTAAGCGCATGCTCCAATCTATCGGCAAAGCGTTTTAAGCCTTCATTATCATCTGGTGACGGAATTGAGACAAGAATAGCTTTTTTGTTTATACTTGCTGGATTAGTAGGACTCAGATTTCCCTCATTATTTCGCAGATGTAATTGCATCTGGTCGGCATTGAGTTTCAGGTAAACGCCACTCTGAGATACAATTTTAGTAGCAAACTCCTTGATAGCGTCCTCAGTGGTGAGCTTCTGCTGTAACTGTGTAAGTATATTTAATCCTAATACCTTGTTGTCGCTTTCGGCCTTTTCATCGTGCTTAGTCTTAACTATTTCTGACAATTTAGTGTCAAAGGTATCCTTAATATCCTCAACACTGATATTATTAGCCAAATTACCAAAATTCGTGAAATCTCCTTGCGGCAAAATGAGTTCGCGCAGTTGGCGGGCTATGTTGGGCATATCCACCTTGTCAATACTCACCTCAACTTCAAATTCATTCATCGCTTCATCCTCGCTCACTTCAATAATGGCACCCCGCATATCCTCTATGCCTTTGTTGACTTTTCTCTGAGCTGTTACCAAACGCTCTGTTTCGTCAATCGCATCATTTATCTTTTGGCCAAATGCGGAGATGTCAGCATCCATTTTTCCAAGCTGAATAAATACTGAAGCTGCCAACTTCTTGGCGAACTCAAGAGCTACGAGTCTAGTCTTTGACTCGTAGTAGTCAGTAAGAGTATTCTGATGCTCTGCAAAAAGGCGTGTGCCATTATTAATCACGCGTTGAAGAATACCCATTTCACTCCATGCCCTTACATTGCCATCACGCTCTTCGTCAATTGCAGCATAATTCTCTTTCTCTTCACTGGATTGTTTCTCCAAATCAGTGCGAATTTCACCGATTTTCTCAATCAAAAGTTTGGACACCTTCTGGAGTTCAACAATCGACATATCACCGATTTTCCATTTCTCAAAAAGGCCAGTCTCTACATGACGACGAATTTCGCGAGACATTTCAGGAATGGATCGTTCTTTGGCTTTATAGTAGGATTCAACACCTTCTTCTCGAAAATGAGTAGCATAGAAGTCTGCAAGGATATTGTCTAATTCCATAAGAGGGCTACTATCTTTCTTGGATTTAGCTTCATCCGAATACATGATTGCCTTGTCATGCCAGTAGTCATTGAACCGTGGATAATCGGGGTCTGACTCCAGTACCTTGACTTCTAACGTCAGATGCAATTCATCCAACATCCATTGCGATAAATTGTCCTTATTCAAGAAGTCACGACGATAATCACGATTACGCTCTTCATTGACGTAACCCTGGCCTTCGCGCCAATTATTGTATTTGAACTGATAGAGAATGTTTTCGCCTACGGTATAGGTGATATGTTTAAGAACTCGCAGTTCAGGATACATCACACGCTTAATGCCAAAGGAGTTGATCTTTTTAGTGCGAGCTACTGGGATATTACCTTTATCTGTAGCATTTGCCGCTTCATCATACTCCAGCGCAAAATCATCCATGTTCTCGAAATTAAATGCACGAATGATATCACCATTTGAATCCAAGTCCTGGTCATTAACAAAGAAAATACGGGCAAAGATAAAATCACTTACCGTTTTCGGCAATTCTTCAAATGAGTTCAGCGTCATGCCATTCTCATTTACATTACTATAAATAGTTAGACCGTCAGCAACTCCTTTGATGCGATCGTTATACAGCTTTGCAGGAGCATTACCAGTCACATCGTGAGGATACCAGCGACCAGTCTGCAATGCATTTAACTCTTTCATGGCCGCATAGCCATTCTGATAATATCGTCCTTGGTCAATATCTGCTTTTGGAAGATTCATTTCTGGTATCATCGCATAGACAAAAATCTTAGCATCAGGAAATGATTTTCGAGCTTGCACTATGGCATCAACTATGGCTCCCGAGCCTGTTCCACCACATAGACCTGCAAAGATGTGAATATTGGTCTGACTGGAATTTCCAGAGACCTCTACACAATGAGCGTATGCATCGCGCAAACTATTGACATATCCCACAGCATTGGCTGCAAAAAGGAGTCGGCCTGCTCGACGTTTCTGACCCGCAGCCTGCCCCAGCGAACCAATAGCAGCTTTCACTACACTTACATTATCGACAATACCTTTTACTGTAGGATAATTGCCAATATGGTTAAGGATATGTTCCACATCCACTGCTTTAATGTTGAGGAACTCGCTTTGTGTAAAAGAAGCATCCTTTCCCATGACGCGGAAATCGGGACGTGGACGTCCATCCTTAGGCATCATTTCGTCTGTTGAGTCGACATAAAGCAGAGATACTGGCTGTTTTTGTCGTTCATCATCGTCGGGGAATTCTTCAAACATGCGCATCTTGAAAGCACGCAGTATTTTACCTCCGGTTCCTCCAAGACCGACCAAAATGTGGTTACTTGTGCAAAAACTTTTGTTTCCCATATTCTATTTATAATTTGAATATAATTGTTGATTTTCTCTTATCTACGATTCCGACGACGTGGCGAGTATTGTCGCCTTGAAACTTCTGACGTGTGTCGTCTTAATGATGTCCTTTGATTAGTTACTGCCATAGTTTTAATGACAATAACAGCACCCACAATTACAAAGAGTAGACTCCATCCAATACGCCGCAAAATGTAATTATTACAATAGTCATTGAGCGTATCAACTATCACGTGAGGTAACTCTGATGCTCGATATCCTCTAAAATATGAACTCCCCACATAACACTGAATTATTGGATATTGTTCTGCTACATCTTTGAAAATAAAGTCATCTACTTGAGCGGGATTTATCATTGGATCACCTTCTGCAAGATATGGTTCAACGCATGTCTCTAAAACTGTTTCAAACTTGTTACCCATCCCTTTGATGTGTATTGTGCCACAAAGAAGAATGTTCTGGAAACATAGCAGAACGAAAAGTATGGCACCAATTACAAAACTCATGGCGTTAAAAGTGCGTTTTCTATACCAACCGCGAATTATAAAAAAGAAAAGTGCGAGTTCTAATGCTGTCAGTATAACACCAATTAACATGCTACCTATCGCATATTTAAAAATATAGATTAGAGTGTCCATAGTAATCAGTCGTTTTGCTATTATTGTATTTATTTGTGTTATTATTTATCTAAATGTGATGATCAGATCATTCTTAATATCTCCGGCGGGAAAGGCGTCGCCCCTCACCTGATGATGCCGACCGGCGATTTAATGTCGCTCGACGTTGCCTAATGCGTTCCATGGAAAGCAATATCAATGTGATGGCTACACCACATGCCAAAATAGACCATATGACTTTGCGTGTAATGTAACCATTAATTTTGCTGTTAATTGTCTCAAAGACGGCTTCACCGGTAAGACCTTTGGCCATATTGTCACCCACGAAGTCTGCATCAAAAAGAAACTCAATAATAGGAAACTCTTCGCTGAGATCACGAAGTGATTCACGAATATTTTCTGACTCCGAAGCTAGTGTCTTTCGGGGCAACAAGTCATTCAGCATTTCAGCTGTTTCTTTGCAATCCATCTTAAACTGAATGGCTCCGATTAGGTAAGTCAACTGAAAAGTCAGAAAAATAGCCAATATTCCGCCGACAAGCCAGCTTAAGGGAGAATACTTTTTTTTGCCATCTTGTAAAACAGCAATTATCACGAAGATTAGAGCGACCACCAGCAACGAAGCCGTAATTCCCCACCAGAAATTGCTGTAAGCGTCGATCATGCTATTAATAAAACTCATGTTTGACCTTATACAAAATACTCAAATCATGCCAAGTGCTCCCCTTCGATGGCATGTTAACAATATGCATACTCTAATAATGGGCATAAAAAAGAAGCGCGGGAGTCTGTACATGTTACTCGTCCCACGTTCTGAGGCTCTTGCATTGCCCTTGGTAGTTGAACGAGCAACGCAGAAGCCCACGCCGAATATGCTTATTGCATCACCGTTCTCACGGTAATAGCAAATTTACATATCCCACATAGGACATCTACTGTTGCTTCATCCTTGACTACCAATGTGAATTTGCAAGATTCCAGAACGTCAAGAACAAAGCGTCAAGTAAACGCCTCTTCGTTATGTCAGTGTTCCCTGCCATACACCCACCGCCATCAGGAGCGGACTTCTGCCAAAGAACAGCGCAAATTTACTAAAATAATTTTAATTTAGAACTAAATGATTAAGAAAATTGCAAATAAAGACGCAAATAAAGTTGTAGTTTCTTTTTATGTTGTTGTTTCAACAATCATAATAAAATAAAAGCCGTGTCGTTTTCTTGGCACGGCAAATTCACGCATTATCTCGTTTGTTTAAAATCAAAAAGATCATCAACGGAGGGATTTGAACATGCGGTTGATGCACTTCTGCTTCTGTTCCAGGTTGGGATGGACATAGAGATCGAGCGTCGTGCCGATGTTGGCGTGGCCCAATATGACGCTCACGGTCTTGTAGTCACAATGGCTCTCGATGCAGCGCGTGGCAAAGCTGTGGCGCAAGCCGTGGAACTTGATCACAGGGATGTCGAGTTGCTTGAGCAAGCGCGTGTAATAGTTGCGGTAGGTGCGTGGCTCAGTGGGCTGGCGGTCGTTCGTAAGGATGTAGAACGAGCGGTTTACCACCTTCATCAGCGGCACAAGCAACTTGTAGAGTTCCGGTGAAAGCGGTATCTCTCGGCGCGAGTTCTGCGTCTTGGGTGTCGAGACGATCACCTCGGTATGGCGTTGGCCGCCATCCACGATATAGATGCGCTCAATGGTCTTGCTCACCTTGACGACCCGTTTGGCGAGGTCGATGTCCTGCCATGTCAGGGCACAGACCTCACCGATGCGCATACCTGTTGACAGGCACAACAGTATGCCCAGGTTTCGGAAGGTGAAGTTTTCCCGCACATGGTCGAGCAGTCGTTTCTGGTTGGCGATGGTCAGCACCTCCACTTCCTGTTTATCTTGGACGGTGGGAAACTTGATGTCCCATTCTTCGTGAGCGAAGAAATGGAGTTTCACGCCGTAGCGGTACACCATCTTCAGGACGATGAGCAAGTCCTGTACAGTTTTGCGGCTCAATGTCTGGAGTTTCGTGATGACGAACTCCTGGACATCCTTTTCAACGATGCTGGTTTTCTCGCCGAAGGTCGGGAAAAGATGATTCTCCAGGATCAGCGAGTAAGCCGAAATGGTGGACAGTTTGACAAACTTCACTTTGTCCGCTTTCCACTGCTCGGCAACTTGACGAAATGTTTTCTTATCTGCCATAATAATGATTTGATTTAGTTAAATAATTAAGGATGATAAATGATTCGAAATCATAAAGTCTTATGATAAGTTATAAATAATCCTTAAATAAAAGCATTTACATCGAAGTGCCCCCTTTGCGCTTCCCAGAATTCACGGAACCTTGGGAAACGGCAAAGCTTGGGGAAGTAGTGGAGTTCTGTAACGAAAGAATAAGCACTTCAGAACTGTCTATAGATAACTATGTGTCAACTGAAAATCTGTTACAAGATTTCCAAGGTGTGTTGCCCGCAAATAGCATTCCTGCTGACACTAATGTCATTTCTTATAAAGAAGGTGATATTTTGATTTCGAATATCCGACCTTATCTGCGAAAGGTCTGGAAAGCAGATAATCGAGGTGGATGTAGTACAGATGTTTTTGTGCTGAGAACTAAAAAGTCGAACTGTAATTCAAGTTTTATCAATTATCAGATTGCAAATGATCGTTTTATCACTTATGACTTTCCCTAGAATTACTTGACAGATTTGAGAGCGATTAACTAAGTCGGTTTACACTTTGTTCTATGTTTCACCTGAATGGGGTTACATGTTGTTGTCGGCATGGGTCGGCATGGAAGGTGGTGTTTGATTATACTGCTGGCGATATTGCTCTTCCATCTGCATACGGATTTCGGTTTCTTGCCTAATACGCCTCTCACGCTGTTTTTCAGTTTCACCGCCTGCTATTATAGCTATGATAAACCCCCAAAATGGTGACAGGATTAAACTCAAAATGAAGAATCCCCAGAAACTGCGACTATGCTTCTTCGCATAACGGCCAACGAGTACGCACAATAGGATGTAGAATAAAAAGATGCCAATGAGAATTGCGGCAATCATCAGATCTTCAGTGGCTCCTGTTTCAGTAGGAATTGGATAGGTTTCTTGAAGTAACAGCATAACGGTTAAGTATAAAGTTATTAAGAAGGCGCGAGCCTTACACATTCACTGGACGGCTTAGGACAGCCAAAACTAGCATGCATAAATGACTCACGCCTATGTAGCGAGAGCCACTATACATCCCTGCTAGTTTACTTGAAACGTCCTAATTTTCCAATGAACAGGTGTATAATGTCTTTTTTTTACCAAAATGTCTTGTCAGTCACGGAGGGCTGACGGGTGCAAAGATACAACAATTTTTGGAATTGTTGCAGTTTGCTATTGAAACGGTTACTCAATCAGCGGCTCATCGAATGACAACATGAGTTGGGCCCGGAACATCTTGTGATCAGGAGTCAAGACACTCGGGTACATCTTGTACACCTCGTTGCTACCGTCCACGTAGTCGTAGATGAGGTCGTACTTAAATATGAAGCCTTTGTTCTTGATGCCGTTCCTGAGCGTGATTACCTTGATGTCATCGAGTTTCTCCTGAAGGAGATTGCTCAACTCAACAGAATACTCGAGAGAGAACGAGCCACCACGAGCTGCGATGGCAAAGTATTTGTCCGAGACATCGATGACCAACTCATCGTTCATCCCAAGGAGAAACGGCTGTTTGGGACTGCAAACGTGAGAGGGAACCATTTCGTCAACATCATTGATATTATCGATAATCTCCTTAGGCAGCATGATAGGATGATCAAACATGTGGGCGTTGCACACGATGCAGGCTGATTCATCCAACCCAGCTACCCAGATTGATTCCTTGTCGACTGAGGAGGTATGTGAATAATAGTCGAAAAAGCCGATGAGAGAGTTGACGGGCAACTCCTCGATAGGAGGAAGGTTGCCAAACAACTCCTGGTTGAATGCTTCTTGCATCCACTCCAGTGGGTATTCAGCATTGTTCACTACGGGCTCAGTGGCATAGATAAAGAGCCGCCAAGTCTTCTTACGAAGCCGCTCATCGATCTGAACGGCGTTGCGGATGCCCATGGCAACTAAGGTTGCACCAGGCTGGTTTAAAGCTACATACTTCATTTCTTTGTTGTAGTTTTGATGATTTGTAAATGTTAAATAAAAACGCCAACATTCAAACCAGCAACAATATAAAGCACGGTAGCCATGGTCATTATTTCCAAATTTTAGCCTATTGCCGTACACAGTCTGTACCGGCAATAGGCTTATGGGGTATTCAATACTGGAGTTAACGGGTTGTTGACTGCAAATTTCATGCCATTTACAGCACGCCGCCTGTATTGAAGCCGAAAGTGTCCCTGTATGGGGACTTTTGATAGCAGATATTGAACTTACCACGAAGAATTATAGTTGGAATATTTGCCCTTTCGAAAAAAATGACTATTTTTGCACCGAAATATTCGCGATATTTCGGTATTAAATTATGTTAATTACTATCATCAAATGACCATTAAAGAGCAGATACTGAGTAAGATTAGGCGCAGTAAAGGCCAAGTGGTTTTTGTCATAGCCGATTTTACAGATTTAGGCTCGCCTGAAACAGTACGCAAGGTGTTCCACCAAGCGTGCCTGTCGGGTGAATTGTATCGTGTTGCGCATGGCATATATGTAAAGCCTGTGATGTCACAGTTCGGCATAGTTCCTCCATCACTTGAAGTCATTGCCGAGGAAATAGCCAAGCGGGACCATGCTCAAATACTGGCCACAGGCAGCACTGCGGCAAATTTGGTCGGGCTGAGCACGCAAGTTCCCATGAACTTATCGTACTTGACCAGCGGCTCGACGCGCATTATACCCATAGGCAATCGCCACATCACCTTTCGCCACGCCTCGCCACGCAATTTTGCTTCGGCTGGCAGAGTGGTTCCCCTCTTGACTCAAGCACTTAAAGAAGTGGGAAAAGATGCTATCGGTGAAAATGAGCTAGGCCTAATCCGCCAATTTGTCGCCGATCATCCCGAAGCAAAGTTTGGGCAAGATTTGCTCCTTGCTCCTCAATGGGTTCAACAGATCATTAAAAAATCACTTGACTCGAAGAAATGAAACACTGGCAACAATATAGTGAACTAGAACGGTTACAACTGCTCGACATCACGGCAGCGCAAAAAGGCTTGCCGCGAATAGCGATTGAGAAAGATTGGTGGGTGACAATGACCCTGAAAGCATTGTCAACAACTCAATACGCACATTTGATGTCGTTCAAAGGCGGTACGTCCTTATCAAAAGGCTGGAACTTGATCAGCCGTTTCAGCGAGGATATTGACATTGCCCTGCGCCGTGAAGACCGTTTCGCCATTTCGTCCACGTCAAACACCCAGAAGGCAAAGGTTCGTCGAGTGGCAAGACATTATATCGTGAGAGAATTGCCCGGAGAGCTGGAACAGGCCTTGTCTTCTTTCGGAGTGACCAATTTCACAGTCGAGCCCGAATTGACAAGAAACAAAGGTGGAGAAATGGTTGAGCTACGTGCTATCACTCATCCGTCCACAATATTCGTGAACTACCAATCAGTAGTGCCTGAACTGTCTGATTACATCAAGCCGAAAGTCAAGATTGAGATAAGCTGTCTATCAATGGACGAGCCAGTTGAGCAAAAGCGACTGAACACATTCATCAGCGAGGCTGTTCCCGCTGCTGATGAGGTTTCCGTTGAATTTATGACAGTCGTTC
>Ga0310691_10003564_pt1 | contig 18515 bp, 15 predicted proteins | sample 176DNAGHGlowgp2_FD_203887 | JGI IMG/M metagenome (GOLD analysis project Ga0310691, IMG submission 203887) | Sheep rumen microbial communities from Palmerston North, Manawatu-Wanganui, New Zealand - 1766 DNA GHGlow gp2 (v2) (version 2) | ecosystem: Host-associated > Mammals > Digestive system >...
ACTGAGAAGACCATGTTCTACTATCGTTCACGCAACGACAAGGAAGTTGATTTCGTATTGCGTCAAGGAACCCACATCGAGCGTCTGGTGCAAGTATGTTATGATCTGAGCAGTCCCAAGACGGAGAAGCGCGAGGTTGACGCAATAGTGGAAAGTGCAGGCGAGCTGAAGTGTGACAATCTTACCATTGTGACCTACGACGATGAGCGCACCATCGAGAAGGATGGCTATAAGATAGATGTTATACCAATAGCTAAATTCTAATTGAAGAGATAGGACAGCCAGTAAGCCTCACTTCTCGCAGAGCCAGTACTCCGAGCAGCCGTTAACCATGCGGTGGCGGAAGTTGAAGCGGTAGTTGTTCATCGACTTACCCAGCACGGCAGGCGTGGCCCGTTTGGCATCGAAGTAAGGGTAACGGCCTGAGAACGTGGAGAGTATCTCCGACGTACTCCACCACCGGCCCTCGCCGTCCTTGGGCTTGCGGAACGTCTCGTTGATCATCTCCACCAGGTCGATGGTGCGCTGGTAGGGCACGTTCTCCTCTATCAGCGTCTGTATCTCGTCATCCTCCAGCCAGAAGCGTTCACCTTTATTAAAGAGGTGGAGAGCCTGGGCGTAGAGTTGGCGATGGTCGAGATTGTCGGTGAAGTCGATGTTCTTGCCTGCCGGGATGCCCACGCAGACGAAGCGGCGCGAACCTGTGGGATCGACCAGCGGCTGCTGCTGATTGGTGGTGCCGATGAACGAGGTGTAGCGGCGATACTGCTTGATGGTCTTGCCGTATGGCGGACGGAACTTCACGTCGCTCGACGACAACAGATACTTCAGCACGATCTGCTGCGACGAGGAGGTCTTGTCAAACTCGTCGATGTTGATAAGTGCAAACGAGGTCAGCGCGATGTTCAGGTCAAACTCGTTCTTGAAGTTCAGCTTGTCGTTGTAGTAGTCGCGCAACTCGGGCGGCAGCAGAATCTTGTAGAAGCGCGTCTTGCCACACCCCTGACGACCTATCAGCAGTGGCGTCAACGCATTGCCCGTCAACTGCTTATCACTCTCACACCACTGCGCCACCATCCCCACAAGCCAATAACGCAGGTACTTCTCCCAGTGCGGTTGTTCAGTGTCTTCTTGCACGACATTTTCAATATACTTATCTTCATAAATTCGTATTTTATGTTTGCCTCTACTAAATCACTCGTGATATGGCTGAAAAATTACTTATTTTTAGCTGATTATGTAAAACTTTTGTTAATCATTTCTTCTATTCTACCTCTACAAATCCTCTATTTTCCTTCTACCTTACCTCTACCTCTTCGCCACATTAATAAACTTCGCACCTCCCATTCATGCAACTTTGCCCCCTTCAAACTGATGCCTCACCCCCGCCTTGCGCTGACCCAGAAGCCGTCTCCCTGAAATTCTCTAGAGAATTCATCACTCAAGTGGCACCTTCGCAAGACTTTACCGTATGGAAAACTATAAATTCTCTAGAGAATTTTACGCACTTCAGGCTTCCTGCATCCCAGAAGCCGGCAGTAGCGATGGAGTTTGGACGCTTGTTCCTGTCGAGTTGGCTACTATCCAGTAATACCGATGCCGTGTAGAAGTAAAGTAGAGGTAAAGTAGAAGAAAAGTAGATGTAACATAGATACAAAATTTCTCCTAAGCTAATAATATCCAATGATATAGCATCATTTTAGTAGAAGCAGAATTAAAATAAATCTTTCGTAACTCTAATTAGGACTTCTGAGCCGCACGCTCGAAAATACTCTCGCTCGAAAAAGCTCAAATTTCTTTTGGCTTTTTGCTCGCTTATTCGTATCTCTGAGCTGAACGCTCGAAAATACTCTCGCTCGAAAAACCTCAAAATTCTTTTGGCTTTTTGCTCGCTTATTCGTATTTTTGTTCCCCAAAAAGGAACGATGAAATACAGGATCAAGAAAGAGACCAAGCCGAAGCTTCCCACTTTCGGCAAATACAAGGCCGTGGCCGTACATCAGCAGACCATCAGTTCAGACCAACTCATCAAGGAAGCCTGCGAGCAGTACCCCATCAGCGAGGGCGTGATGACCGCCGCCGTCATACGCCTTTCGGAAGTCATCAACCGCCATTTGCACCAGGGCGACCATGTCCGTCTGCGCGACTGGGGTCTGATGAAATTCGAGATAGAGAGCGACAAGGTAAACCGCCTCGAGGACTTCCGTGCCAAGAAACACATCCGTGGCGTGCGCCTCCACTTCATCCCCGAGAGCAGCGATGGCTCCCAGGCCCTCTACGACGGCATCACCTTCGAGAAGGAGCGTACGTGACCCCATCCCCATACATATAAAAATGTTAAGATTTACCGCCCTATTTGGTATTTTCGGAAATAATCACTACTTTTGTAGGCAGGAACTTAAAACAGCGAACTATAGCAAGAAAAAATAAAGAATACATTATGACAGAACAAGAATTTCTTTTTTTTCTCTTCGATATTCAACCAGACGAATACTTTGACAATGATGAACAGAAAGAGGCAGAAAAGACTATTGATATGTGGTATCGGATAAAAGACCATCCGGATGGTAAATCCCAAATGCCTATTAATAAATCATCTTAGGGAGAAGCAAGAGATGGCTATTTCAGAGCAAGCAAAAAATCTGTATAGCCTCATGTTGGATCAGTGCCTTTCGGAAGAATGAATCTGCTACAGTCATTTGTCAATAGTGCATCCCGCAATCATTTGATTCTTTCAAATGGTTGCCTTGAAGCATTTAACTATGTAAATATTGGGTACGAGATAAGTTCTTATATTGAGCCAATTATAGGAGACCGCCGACTGTCTATGCGGGTACAAGACAAACTTAACACTCTGTTACGTGACAGCGTAAGCCAATTGGAGGATTTGGGTGCATATCTGGCCATTACTAATATTGGAATTCTCTTTGAACCATCGCTGAAGATTGACCTTGAAGGCCTGTTTGACAGGTGGTCTCAGAATAACCTCCTGTTTGTTGACATTGGTAAAGGGGCAGTAAGTTCCAACAGGTTGTATCTCACACCGAATTGCGCAGAACAGTATTCGGTATCACTCCAAAGAATCAATTACATCATTAATTAGAATTAAAACAAATCAATATGAAATATAGAGACCTCATTCAATTTGAATCTGTAGATGAAATCATCAAGTTTGATAAGCTCTGTGATGACGACTACCGCGAACAATTGGTTAAAACTTTTGTTGTTTCCAACTCTTTCGAGAACTTCATTATTCCTCGCATTTGCAGAGAGCTTGATCTTGATTCCGTTCAAGAGACTAAAGGTTTGCAGGTAATAGGTAATTACGGCACAGGTAAATCTCACCTCATGTCTCTTTTTTCCATCATCGCAGAGGATAGCCGCTATCTTAATTTTCTCAACAATCAGAAAGCCAAAGAGTGTTTGCAAAAGATTGCAGGACGATATAAGGTATTACGCTTCGAGATAAGCGGAAAGGACTCTCTGTGGGAAATTATAACTTATCAGATTGATAAGTATTTCGAAGAATGGGGTATTGATTATAGCATTTTCGAAGATAATCGTCCTATACCATACTATGAAAAACTTGAAAAAATGCTTGCTGCATTCGAGGAAGTGTATCCTGATAAGGGATTTATGATTGTCGTCGACGAGATGTTAGACTATTTGCGAAGTCACGCCCAACCCCATCTGTTAGGCAGTGATCTCCAGGTATTGCGAGCCTTAGGTCATTTCTCCGATCGTACAAAATTTCGTATGGTTTTTGGCGTGCAGGAGATGATTTATCAAGCTCCGGAATTTCAATTTCAAGCTGACATGTTAAGTCATGTTTCTGAACGCTATACAGATTTGAAGATTGAGAAATCGGACGTACAGTTTATTGTTCAAGAAAGGCTCTTACGTAAGAATGCCCACCAGCAGCAGGTCATCAAAGAACACTTGCAGAAGTTTATCACCTTCTTCCCAGATTTGAGCCACGACCTTGACACCTTCGTCAACCTCTATCCTGTCCATCCGTCGTATTTCGACAACTTCCAGCAAATTCGGGTTGGTAAGAACCAGCGCGAAGTTCTGAAGGTTCTCTCACGCCGTTTTGAAACTATGCTCGACAAGGATGTACCCACAAATGAGCCTGGCTTGATTTGCTACGATTCCTATTGGGAAGACATGAAAAGAAATACAGACCTAATGGCTATCCCTGATGTGCGCAAGGTGGAGGAAATCACATCACTTGTTGACCAAAAGATTGAGGATTATTTCACTGGCGGCCGCTCACCAAAGAAGCCTTTGGCTCACCGTATTGTGGCTGCATCAGCAATTAAGATATTGCAGTCAGACCTTACCAAAACAAATGGTGTGCTGGCTGAGTCGTTGGCAAATGACCTATGCTTTGTTGACCCTATAGCTACAAACTTCGACGAATTGGTTGACCTCTCCATCACCACAACGCTCAACAATATCGTTAAGGCAACCATCGGCCAATACTTCGAACGCAATGAGGAAAACCTGGAGTATCACTTGCGTATTGAGGGTGGTGTCAACTACAAGCAGAACGTTATCAACTATGCTGCCACTATGTCTGACAAGGTGAAGGACGAATATTTCTTCGATTTCCTGGGCGAAATTATGCCTGTTGACTGGACAGTTTATCGTCCGAACTTCCGCATTTGGGATCATACCGTCAACTGGAAGTCTCACAATGTCCGTTTAGAGGGATATATCTTCATGGGCAATCCCAACGCTAAATCGACTACGCAACCGCAGCAGCATTTCTACCTCTATTTTATGCCCATCTTCGACAAAGAGTCGGCAAAGCATCAGCCTGAGGATGACGGTATTTTCTTCCTGCTCGACTCGCTGAGTCAGGAGTTTCGCGAGGCAGTCAGTCTTTTTGGTGCATCTGTAGCCCTGTTCAACGGTTCCAGTTCGGTTGAGAAACCCAACTACAAGGTTGTGCGCGACGAGTACTTTAAGTCTGCGCGTGAAAAATTCAATGCTGAATTTCTGAATAGTTGCATGGTCGAGTTTAAGGGTGAGAAGCATCCGCTTTCGTCACTCAACCCGCAAGGTGATTCGAAGATGGACATGCTGAGCAATGTTGCATCGGATATTCTTGAAGGGCTTTTCTGTGAACAGATTCCCAACTATCCGAAGTTCTCGAATCTTCCCTTGCCGATGACCAGGCAGAACCGTGAGAACCTGCTGAAGGCTGCACGGCTCGTCATTACTAATCCTGCATCCAACAACCGGAACGGTGAAGCCGTGCTGCATGCTCTCGGTTTGTGGACAGACGGTCATCTCTCAACAGACCAGTCTCAATATGCACAAAGCCTGAAGAATAAGCTGGAGCAACGTGGTGGACAAGTTCTCAACCAGTCAGACATCCTGCGGCAGTTCTATGATGAGCAATACGTCACTCAGGACTTCAATATCGAAGCCGACTTAGAATTCATCGTCATGGCGGCAATGGCCCAACTTGGCGAAATAGAGATTGTGCTGGGCGACGGCACCCATATCAATGCTGGCAATATCGATAAGATTGTCAACTTGAACCAACGCGACTTCTACACCTTCTCGCACATTGCGCCCCCTAAAGGCATCAATATTCCCTTGGTACGTGAACTGAGCATCGGACTGTTGGGTAGTGACCGCACAGCCGAGATAGAACTTCCTGATACTTCATTCTATGCAGACATGCTTTCTGCTGCTCAACAGCTTGCCACCAAGTCTGTGACTATAGCTCACCAGCTTCGTGGAGGTTTCCAGATAGCTGGCGTTGAGGTGCTGAATCCATTTGATGCCTCTGCCCTTTGCAACCGTTTCGATGCCTTGAAAGGTATGTGCGACAAGGTGCGCAACTACAATACTAAGGCCAAACTCCGTAACCTTCAGTGGACGAAAGAGGTCATTCACGAGAAACTCTTTACGGACAAGGAAGAACTGCTGAAATGGGAAAAACTGCTCCAGGAGGTTGAGAAGTTTAAGTTCATCATCAGTTATCTCAGCGAGGCCAAGCAGTATGTGGCTGATGCGACGTTGAAGACTGACATCGAGAATGCGATTCTTCGCTTTGGGGAAGTCATTGTAAAGGGGACTGCCGTCCGTAAGCAGTACATGACGGAATTGGAACAGTTGAAAGAGCGTTATGCCGACTATTATCTGGCTGCATACGTAGCAGCCCATCTACCTGCTACAGAGCAGCCACGACTCATGGCTATCCAGAACCTGCCAGAGCGACAGGTGGCTGAGACGGTGGCACAGGCTGTACAGAATGATGCTAACCTGGGCATCATCAGTCTCTATGAGTATGATGCCTGGCAACGCAAGATGGGTGATGTGCGCATAGCATCGCCTACTGTTTCCAAGCAAACCATCATGCAGACTCCCTATCAGAACTTCAATCCCGTATCGCAAGGCGGCAAACCATTGCCAAGTCTTAAGGAGTTGAAGCAGGACATCATTGCTATCCATGCCGGTATGGAAGAACAGATGAAGAATGCTCTCGAAGACCCGATGGCACAACGGAACCGCCAAATGCTCAGTGCTGACGAAGCCAAGTTGCTCGACGAGTTTGTTTCTGGTAATGTATCCCTTACTAGCCAATATACTCGCCCACTGCTGGCAGTCGTAAAGAAACTCTCTACCAATTTTAACGTGGTGGAAATCACGATGGACAAACTCAAATCTCGCTTCAACCGTCCACTTGACATCAATGCTGCCCGTCAGGAACTTTCTGCTATCATTGACGACATCGTTAATGAGCAGCGACAGCAGGGAAAGAAGTTCGAAGATATCAGAATCATCATTAAATAACACATACCTATGGCATCAGATAAACTGTTCTCAGAAGATTATCTCGACCAACTCAATCCAAACAAGGAAACAGAGCAAGGTCCAGTAACTGTTTTCGGTCTTACATTCAAGAATGACGAGGAACGCCGTCAGTATTTCCGTGACGAATTGCGTCGCCGTTTACCTGAATTACGTCAGATAGAAGGATTCCCTATTGGCGAAGATGATGATATTATCAACCTCTCCGACCCTCCATACTATACGGCTTGCCCCAATCCTTGGCTCAATGATTTCATTCAGCAATGGGAAGATGAAAAGAAGCAACTGCAGCTTGAAGGGAAGCGCAAAGCAGACTTTGATGTGAAAGAGCCGTATGCAAGCGATATCAAGGAAGGTAAAAACAGTGCTATTTACAATGCACATTTTTACCATACGAAAGTACCACACCAGGCAATCATGAGATACTTGCTTCATTATACACAACCTGGAGATATTGTCTTAGACAATTTTGCTGGGACTGGAATGACAGGTGTGGCAGCCAATGAATTAAGTAAACCAATGACGTATACTAACCTGATTGCTGGAAATGATGGAAAATGGGGATTTCGAAATTGTATACTAAACGATTTGTCACCGTTCGCTAGCTTTATAACATATAACTACACCCATTCGGTTAATAAAAATGCATTTCATAAGGCAGCAAAAGAAATATTAGACGAATTAAAAAACAAGTTTGCATGGACTTATCAAACAAAACATAGTTCTGATGTCTTTGGAGAAGTAAACTATTTTGTATGGAGTGAAGTTCAAACGTGTCCTTTTTGCGGTAGAGATTTCACTTATTGGGATGCAGCTGTCAATTTAGAAAAGCAAAAAGTTCTAGACATATACCCATGTCCACATTGTGGGACTATGATTAATAAAAAAGACTCGGTCAAATCAACCGAGACAATATATGATGCATCGTTAAACAGCAGCTATGAACAAATACGATATGTTCCTGTTCTTGTTAACTATAGTGTTGGCAAAAAAAGGCATGAAAGACCTGTAAGCGAGTTTGATACGGAGTTGGTAGAGAGAATTCAGCAAGAGCCATTTAAAACTTGGTTCCCTAATAATCCTATGATGGGTATAGGTGAAAAGTGGGGAGACACATGGAGGGCTGGTTATCACATAGGCTTTAATCATGTGCACAATTTCTATTCAAAACGAAATCTGATTATTCTATCATATTTTTACGAGCTAATATGCAATTATAATTGTGACGCAAGATTAAAGGCGTATTTAAAAGCATGGTTTACCTCTTCTCAAAGTAGGTTACACATAATGAATAGATATGCTGCAAAGCATCATCGTCATGTAGGACCACTAGCCAATACACTATATGTAAGCGGTACACCAACAGAGATTTCACCTTTTTACTTTATAGAAAGTAAAATCTCTGACAATTTTATTGATATAACAAGTAATTATAATGTCACTAATCAAGTAGCTTCGGCTTCTAGCATCTTATTAGATAACAATTCTGTCGACTACATCTTTACGGATCCTCCATTCGGCGGAAACATCATGTATTCTGAATTAAATTTTATCTACGAATCATGGTTGAAAGTATTAACCAATAATGGAGAAGAAGCTATTACAAATGATAGCCAGCATAAAGATGTTATGGAATATCAAAGACTTATGCTGGCATGTTTTAAAGAATATTTTCGTCTTTTGAAGCCAGGTAAATGGATGACTGTTGAATTTAGCAATACTAGTGCTGCTATTTGGAATTCTATTCAGAATACAATTAAACAAGCAGGCTTTGTAATAGCAAGTGTATCAGATTTGAATAAAGGAAGAGGAGGGCTACATGGAATTACTACTACCACAGCTGTTAAACAGGATCTAGCGATCTCATGCTACAAGCCTTCCTATAAAATACAATCATTTACTCCTGAGAATGGAATCCAAAATGCTTGGGATTTTATAGAAGACTATATTGACCATTTACCTCCATGCAAGATTGTAAATGGGAAACTGCTAAAAGTAATGGAAAGAGACCCAAGAATCCTGTATGATAGATTAATCTCGTATTTTGTCCAAAGGGGGTTTAACATCCCGTTTAATTCAACAGACTTTCAAAATGGCTTAAGCTTACGATACATACAAAAGGACGACATGTTCTTTACTGCTTCTCAAGCTGCAGAATATGATAAGTTAAAATTGAAAGCTTTTGATTTTGTACCAATGGGTATAATGGTTAGTGACGAAGCTAACGGTATCGAATGGCTAAAGAATCAGCTTCGTGACAAGTCACAAACATATCAAGAGATATACCCTGAGTTTATAAAAGCGTTAAATGGGGTACGTAAAGGCGATCAGATTCCTGGTCTTGACATCCTGCTCGAAGAAAATTTCATCCAAAATGAAGACGGTACATGGCGCTTACCAAATGTTGATGATGATGTGGACTTAGAGAAACTTCGCACGAAAGCCCTTCTTAAAGAGTTCAAACTCTACTTGGAAGTCTGCCGCAAACCGCGTGGTAAATTGAAAGACGTTCGAGTAGAAGCAGTCCGAGCAGGATTCAAGCAGTGCTATAGTGACAAGAACTTTGCAGAAATCATCCTCGTTGGTGACCGCATCCCGCAGAATCTACTCACGGAAGACGAAATCCTCCTGCAATACTACGACATAGCCAGTAGCAAAGTGTAACATTTAGAAAAATCAACGATGGAAGAAAATTCCAAATTCGACAAAAAGTCATTAAAGACTGTGACAGGAAAGACGGCCAACTTTGGCGAGTTAGCAAAGGACTGCGTAGCCTTTGCTAACGCCAATGGTGGTGTTATCAGCATAGGTATAGAAGATGATTCCAGTCTTCCAGAAAGCACACAGGTCGTTTCGGAGACACTCCCGGAGAAGATTGTTAAGAGAATAAACGAGTTAACTTTCAATGTTGCCATCCGCCCAGAGGTAATTACTGCCGAGAATGGCGGCCAGTATATTCGTCTGCATGTATTCCCTTCACAGGTTTCTATAGCAAGCACGACAAAAGGGCAATATCTAATTCGCGACCACGATGCAAGCCGGGTGCTACTACCCGATGAACTGAGCAGGCTTATCTCAGACAGGCCATCGTATAACTGGGAAACAAAAGTTTCCATGAATATCCATTGGACAAAAGCTGACGAACAAAAACTGCATAATTTCATTATTGATGTTCGTGAGTCAAATCGCGTATCGGATTTCGTGAAGGCAAAGTTGGAAGATGAGATGCTGGCGTATTACCAGATGATAGACGATTCAGGCTATTTGACAAATTTGGGTGTATTATGGTTGGGAAAGCCAGAACAAAGAGCACGCTTGCTTTATTCGCCTATTGTGCAATACATCAAGTATGATTCCAAGGAGAACAAAGTGGATAAGAAAGTGTGGGATGACTACCGCTATAATCCGAAAGAACTGATAGAAGCCATCTGGGAATCCATACCAGAATGGAAGGAGTTCAACGAAGTATCGGATGGACTATGGCGTAAGAACATTCCTGCTTACAACGAAAAAGTTGTGCGAGAATTGCTGTGTAATGCCATCGTGCATCGTCCCTACACGACTCGTGGAGATATCTTCATCAAAATCTACCCCGACCACATGACAATCACCAACCCCGGACTGTTGCCAATCGGCGTCACAGTTAATAATATTCTTCAGAAGACAGAGAAGCGCAATCTGCATCTGGCAAAGGTATTCTATGACCTTCATCTGATGGAAACCGAGGGTACTGGATATGACTTGATGTACGAAACATTGCTGACTGAAGGCAAGAACAAACCTATCGTTGAAGAAGGAGAGGACTATGTAGAGGTAACTGTAGGTCGCAACATCATTACCAAAGACGCATCAAGGTTATGCGACTATATTTCAGACTATTATAAGATTAGCCAGAAATGCTTTATTTCACTGGGTATCATTCTACAACACAGGACTATTACTGCTGTAGATTTAGCCCGCGAACTACAATTGCTTCATGGTGAGCGTCTCAGATCCTGGGTCGATGGTCTGCTATCAAACGGAATCATAGACAGCCGAGGAACAGGAAAGGGTGTTAAATATTCCATTAATGCGGATTTCGTGGCAAAATCTAAGGTACAATTCACAACTACCCTGAAGACGATGGAACCATATCGACTCAAAGCGCTGATTAAAGAGGATTTGAGATTCCATCCAGATAGTTTGTTAGCCGAAATAGCCAAGCGACTTCCAGACGTTGATTTCGGGGAATTGGAGAGAATGACGCGAGAAATGGCCAAAAACGGAGAAATAAAGCCAAACGGAGGAAGGAGATATAGAAGATATTCACTTCTATAGATTCTTTTCTTTTCAAAAACGGCAGAAAAAAGAAAAAAACGGCTGTAGCTAAAGGAGAAAAAGATATAAGTATCTAAAACATAGACAGTTCCTTTTCAAAATGAAATATAAAGGCAAGAGTGTAGAGATAATAGGTCGCCAAAGATTATTTGATAAAGAAACACTTTGGATTCATATTCTGGACAGCGACACCTTCACCCAGGTCCTCGCAGAGGAACTGGAGGATGACGGCGTGACTAAGAATGGACTGGCCTATGCACGCTTTATGGCTATTGCCACTAAGATAAAACAGGAGATCGCAGAGAAGCATATCTTGGCACCTTACGAGAGTAACCTGATTCCTTTGCCGCATCAAATACTGGTGTTGGAGAAGGTGATGAAAGGCGTGCAGACCCGCTTTATGCTTGCCGACGAGGTGGGTATGGGTAAAACCATCGAGGCAGGACTGGTGCTGAAAGAGAAGAAACTGCGTGGTGAGGTAAAGCGGGTGCTGCTCATCGTTCCGAAATCAGCCATGCTGCAATGGCAATCGGAAATGAAGGAGCACTTCGCCGAGAACTTCTTTATCTACGACAGTGACCTTATCAACTCGATGGCCAAAACGTTTGCCAGTTTTGAGGCGGAAGAAGAACTGAACTTCTGGCGGCAGCACAATCAGATTATCGTCTCGAGCGATGCCCTGAAACCTGTTGAAACCCGACAAGGATGGAGCCAGGAACGGGTGGATGCCTACAACAAGTACCGCTTGGAGATGGTAGTCAATGCCGACTTTGATATGGTCATCATCGACGAGGCACACAAGATGGGCGGCTCCACCAGCAGTGTGTCGCGATTCAAAATGGCTGAAGTGCTGTGCAATGCCGTTCCCAATCTGCTGTTGCTGACTGCCACGCCCCATAGGGGAAAGAGTGACCATTTCCGTCGTGTGCTGCAACTGATGGATGCTGATGCCTTCTCTGGCGACGGTATGCCATCAATAGAGGAGATACAGCCATACGTCATGCGGAGTGAGAAGCGATACGCTGTGGATTATGACGGCAAGAAATTATTCAATGAGCGTACCACTATTCGATTTGATGTAATACTCAACCCTGAGCGACATGCTATGCAGTTAGCCCTCTATCAGCACATCACCGACTATGTGCGCATCTGCTTTGGCAGGGCAAAGACCAAAAAGCGGAATGCTACAGGCTTGGTGATGGTGATGCTACAGAAACTGGCCAGCAGCAGTACCGATGCCGTTTTATCCGCATTGCGTACCCGCTTAACTCGATTAGAAAACGGAGAGGATGAAGATGATCTAGATGGCTACGGCTTGGACGGAAGTCTTGACTATGATGACGAAGAATTGAATGTAGATGACTACTCGGTGGAACACACTTCATCAAAGTTGAAGACCGAGATAGAGATGCTGCAAAAACTCGTAGAGGAAGCTGAACAATGTCGGAATACTGAAACCGATGCAAAGGTGACGGCCCTGGTGGAAAAAATCTATTCGTTGCGAAGCAGCAATCCGGAGGGGAACAGCAAAGTGCTGGTATTTACAGAATTTCGTCAGACACAAGACTATATTGTCCGCAAACTGACGGAACAGGGGCTGCAATGCGAAAAGGTACACGGCTCGATGACTATGGAAGAGCGGCACCATGCACTGGTGAGATTCCGTGAGCAGGCCGATGTGCTGGTAGCGACTGATGCAGCAGGAGAATCGCTGAATATGCAGTTCTGTCACATCATCATCAACTACGACCTGCCTTGGAATCCAATGGCCCTGGAACAGCGTATCGGACGTGTGGACCGTATCGGACAGAAATATGAGGTGCAGGCCTACAATATGCTGACGAACAATAGTGTTGACTCCAGAATATACAATATCATCGTTGAGAAGCTCGACCTTATCATGGAGGAGCTGGGCATCGACAAGACGAGCGACGTGCTGGACTCCACCATCGACACAAAGAAAATCAACCACCTCTACCTCCAGTCGCTACTCGATCCGAAGCGTTTTGAGTTCGCCAGTGAGAGTTGGCTGTATGACATCAAACAGAAACTGAATGAATATCGATCTACAGAAGGTGCGCTGCCCACTATCTCGCCAGACGAAATCAATGCACGTTCTGCTGCCGAGGTAAAGTACAGTCCACTGCCGATATGGTTGGAAAACCTGATGATGCTCTATTGCCAGGCATACGGTTTCCAATGGCGCAAGAACCTGATGGGTATGACAGAATATCACCTTGGCGACGGAAATATCATGAAGGCTACTTTCGATGCGGAGAATGCTGAGAACAATCCGGAAGCAGAGCAACTGACACTGCAACATCCGCAGATTAAACAGATACTGAATGAAGTGGACGGTGGAATGCATGACCATATACCTGTTCTGCAATCCTTTGGATGTAATGAAACGGCTGGCTACCTGACCATCTGGAAAGTATCGGCACTAAACGAGAAGGAATCGAGAACCACCTATACGGCGCAGTTCATTACTGACCAAGGACGCGTGTTCGCCCCATATGCCAACGCGCTCTGGAATAAGTTGGTGCAGGATGCCAATGCCTTCCAACAAGTTTCATGGCAGGCAAGCAGTCCTGATTGGGAGAATAACAGTCAACTACAAAATAATTTGCATGCCATCTTCCATCGAATGGAAGAAAACATCATGGTAGGACTACAGGACAGTGCGCAAAAAAAACTACGTGCTTTAGACTATACGGAGCAACGTCTGAACCGAATAGGCATTGAGAATATACGTCTCTCTAAAATGCGACATTTAAAAAAGGAACGAGAAGAATGGCTCGAGACTTTCCAAAAATCTGGTCATGTAACACCATACCTAAAACTTATTTTGACGATTAGAATAGATGGATAGCTTTGTAGAGACTATATTGTTTAAGATTACCCGTCCAGGGATGAACCTCAGTATTGTTAAGAACACTGACGGGTTCTTAAGCCGTGTGGATACACAAGAGGTGTTCAGAAAAGAGGCTGGTATCGTTCTGTTACCCGTCACTTCCTTGGCACTTCGCGTCCATTATGAGAGATGGTACAAAGGTAGCGATGAACATTATTGCTATGTAGTGAATGACCTGAATGAGGTTCTTCCAGACATTAAAGTTGAGGCATATTGCTGTGAATTTAATGTTGCAGATGTGCTGTGGGGCTATGACCGCTCAGAACTTGCTCGCTGGAATCCACCTTATTCTGTATTACATCTATTGTTTGAAAAGAAGCAAAGTAGTTTTCTCAATGCAGCACAGACTCGTGAGGAAATGGGATATGTGGCAGATGGGCCTGAGATGCATGATTTGGACATAATTAGTGAGAAGGTAAGAGGTATAAAATTGGACTGGCTCAGTACTGAGACGATGGAAAAGGCATGTATGTATATCCTCTCTGCTATCAGAAACAGAATGTACCCTCAAATAGAATTTCTCGTTGATGAAATTAATGACCAGTTCCAATCGTTTATGGACAGCAGTTACAAGGGGCTGCTTACAAAGAGCCATCTGAATAGGCCTTACTCTGTAAATAAGGTACTTCAGCACATCAACTATGTTCACGGAGAGCAGAATGACAAAGTAGCCTTGTTTGTTATCGATGGTATGGCCTATTGGCAGTATCTGATGCTGAAGGATGAATTAGAATCGAAGAGTATTCTTACAGAGGACAAAGTGTGCTTTGCATGGATGCCAAGTATCACAAAGCTTTCGAGACAAGCCTTATTTCGGGGAGACATGCCAAAAGGATCATACGTACAGAATCCGCAAAACGAAAGCAAATTGTGGCACGATTATTGGGAAAAACATCATGTACAATCTACTCAAGTGTGGTACGAGCATAACGGTTCGATAGATCGACCTGAACAGTATAGAAGATTCGGTTACGTTACAACCAGTCTAGACGGGCACATGCATGGTTGTCGTGATTTGAAAGACTTGTATGATTTGACGGCAAACAGATTGGTGGAGATTGTCCCAGAAATCATAAAACTATATGATGCCGGGTACACCATATACATTACAGCAGACCATGGGAATGTCTATTCTCATGCATGGCGTGCTTTAAATGCTCAGGAGAGAACGATGCTTTATACGAATGAGAGTCGTGGTGGTCGCCACATGATCTTTACGAAGAAGGAGCATCGTGATTTCTTCTTTCAGGAGAATCCCGAACTTAAAGACGAGATGTATATTAGCGAAAGTTTTGCAGTATGGCGTAGTGCCAAGTGTTTTAAAAGTGCGAATGAAGTAACGCATGGTGGTAGTCATTTCCTTGAAATGATTGTGCCGTTTGCGAAAATTAGAAAGAATTAAGTATGGGAAAAATAATAGGAATAAATCAAAGAATATCTGTTACTCTTATCGAAAAGGGATTGAATGCCGTTTTTGATGGCGTTTATAGCAGAGAGTTCGCTCGCGCTCTCGCAGAATATGAGTTTCATGGCGAGAATCGCTTGAAGAAGGCTGTGAACGAGTTAAGTAAGGTGGTGGAGAAGAATGCCATCATCCCGTTCCTCCTCCAACATAAAGAGGAGGTGGCTAAAGCAATGCAATATAAGGCTGATAAGGCCATAATCATTGCTGCTTTATATAATGCTGCATTCCCTTTCAGTTATGAAGAAGTTTGTATTCTTGGCAAGTACTTCCATGTTCAAGACCAAGTATCTCGTAATTTGCTGAAAGAAAAGATTTCGGAGATTTATGGATTTAATAAATCCATATCTAATGCTATCGACTACAGTATTCCTACACTTGTTGAAGCGGGATTTATAGAACGACCTGTACCAGGCATCTATACAAAATCATCGTTTAATGTCAATACAGAAATAGCACTGGCTGCATTCCGAGAATCGTTCTTCATCAACAATCCTTTATTAAACAGGAATATAGACTATGAGGGGAGTCCATATTTTGAGTTTGTAAGATGATTGGAGACAAGTACCAAAAGGAGACTGGACGACAACAAGCGGTGGCAGCAGCGGGAGGGCAGCAAGTGGGTGTATGTGTACTTCTCAAACGAGACGAAGGCCAACTACCTGATGCAGATAGCGGATGCACTGAAGGTGAACATAAAAATCGAGGCGATATAATAATATCAATAAATGAATACTGATAACGGACATTTGCATGGAAATGAATAATATTATAGTCGACCCAACGTATAAACAATGGGTCGTTGATATAGAACATCTGTTCCCCAACTTGGGGAAATATTGAAACCTATGCATTCCGCTTTATCAGTGGCTCAAAAGATAGAAATAAGGCGAGGATGAAAAAGAAAGAAACATCTATTGAAAAAGATAACAAACGGATGGAAGGACTGACGAAGGAAGAAATTATAGAAGCTAATAAGAAAAGAGTTTCAAAGTTTCATCCTGCCCCCGATCTTAGTCATATCTCATCTTCTTTTTATAAGGCTAGAAAAAAGATAGAATATGAAAAAGAAATGTTGGAAAAAACAAAGGGGCAATGGGTGTCAATAATATCAATACCAATGGGTTAACTATGTATACAGAAAACACCAGGGACAGATACTATTTCTTTTTAGATGCAAATAGCAGATTTCCTGAAGGTAAACATCAAAATAGAAGCAATATAAGCTATGGAGGAACTGAACAATAAAAGGTACATGCAATAGCATGATAAAAGCAACGTTCTTAAAAATAGAAGCATTTTGATACATAATAATAGACTATGGCACTACCAGTAAATATACAACAGCTTATCAGCGGACAAATAGTGGAATGGGAACGCCTTGATTTCAAGCTTGGCTGGAACCCTGAGGATGTTCTGCATACCATCTGTGCATTTGCCAACGACATTCACAATTGGGGAGGAGGATATATTGTGGTTGGCGTAGAAGAGGAGAGCGGAATACCTGTTCTGCCTCCAATTGGGGTTGAACTGAAACGCATAGACGGTATTCAGAAAGAATTGGTACAGATTTGCAATATGATACAGCCTGTGGTAAACGTACTTCCTGAACCTGTGGAGTACATGGGGAAGATGCTCGTGGTAATTTGGGTGCCTGGTGGTGAACTGCGTCCTTATAAGGCTCCAATCCATATAGGCAAGGAATACCAGAAGCAGGGAAAAGTCTATTTTGTAAGACGAGGATCTGTAACCTGCATTGCCAACCAGGAAGAAGAGCAGACCCTGATGCGTCTGTGCAATAAGGTTCCGTTTGATGACCGCATCTGCCAAACAGCATCGTTAGATGATTTCAACCTCATGTATATCCGCGACTTCCTGCAACGGACAGGCAGTGCAATTACCGATGATGACATGCTACGGATGCCTCGCGAAACGCTGTTCTGGAATCTGCAAATAGTTGGTGGCACTACTGAATATCTGAAGCCAAAGAATGTAGGATTGCTCTTCTTTTCCGACAAGTCAGAACAATACATTCCGTACGCTCGCATTGAGATTGTACGTTTTCTGGACGACGTGGGTGATCGCTTCGAAGAGAAAGTACTGCACGGCCCTATTCATTTCCAACTGAAAGAGGCATTGGATTATCTTAAATCGCAGGTGGTGACAGAGAAAGTAATTAAAGTACATAATCAGGCAGAAGCGATACGAGTGTACAACTATCCGTATGACGCATTAGAAGAGATTCTCTGCAATGCAGTGTTCCATAAGACTTGGGACGATCGTAACCCTATTGAAGTGCGCATCAATATCGACAGTATTGAAGTATTTAATATCGAAGGGCCTATGCCGCCATTGACTCAGGCTGACATGAAGAAGGAACGAGTGGCAAGTCGGAACTACAGGAACCGACGGATTGGTGACTTCTTGAAGGAACTGCATTATACGGAAGGGCGTTCAACAGGATTCCCAAAGATCAGAAAGGCACTTCGACAGAATGGCTCTCCAGAGGTGAGGTTCGAAACGGATGACAACAACTCTTATTTCCTGGCTCATCTTGATATCCATCCGGAGTTCCTTAAAGAGCTTGAGGCAGGCACTACCCCCCAAGCTACCCCCCAAGCTACCCCTAAAGCCACCCCTAAAGCCACCCCTAAAGCTTTGGAGCTTCTGAGGGTGCTGAAACAAGGTCCCAAAACAAGAAGCGAAATGATGGAATCTATGAACTTAAAAGATGTTATGAACTTTTTCAAGAACTATATCAGCCCTGCATTGGAGGCGAATTATATTGCAATGCAATACCCAGATTCTCCTAAACATCCGAATCAGAAATACTATCTGACGGATTTAGGAAAGAGTTTGTTAGAACATCAAAGTTAAGCAGATAGCTGATTACCTGAAGGTGAATATAAAAATAGAAGCAATATAAGATATGAACAACGAAATACAATTCATATTATACCATCTGCCTGACGAAGAAGGGAAGGTGCAGGT
>Ga0310691_10003566_pt1 | contig 18512 bp, 27 predicted proteins | sample 176DNAGHGlowgp2_FD_203887 | JGI IMG/M metagenome (GOLD analysis project Ga0310691, IMG submission 203887) | Sheep rumen microbial communities from Palmerston North, Manawatu-Wanganui, New Zealand - 1766 DNA GHGlow gp2 (v2) (version 2) | ecosystem: Host-associated > Mammals > Digestive system >...
CACAAACGCCTGGTACTGCTCCCGCTTCCCTTCCTCCACGATGGCCGCCGCCTCCGAAAACATGAGCTGCCCTTTTAGTTCGCCCATGTCAGCCTCCCAGGTCTAAGAGCTGGTGCTTTTCTTCCAGGGTGATCCGAAACGCCATCCACAGGAAGTCCACCGCGCCCTGATACACCAGCGCCGCTGTCCGTTCGTCTTCCTTGCCTTCCGCGTCCAGCAGGCTGTTCAGCAGGCGGCTGAGGGCTGTCTGCTCCATGTCTGTCAGCTTGTCCGCCGCGATCTCGTTAATGGCCTTGCTTGTTTGCGCGGCCTTGCATACATCCGTAAACATTCCCATGCTCAATCCTCCTCGATCAGCCCGGAGGCGGTCTTGTCGTCTTCTTCGTCAAGCCTTCCCCTGGATGGGAAGGTGGCGGCTCTGCCGCCGGATGAGGTGGCCTCCGCCAGTTTCTTCTCCAGCTCCCGGATGCGTGCGCCCCGGTTGGTACACTCCTCCAGCAGCAGCGAATAGTCCCGATCCGTTGGCGGTGGCAGGTGATTGATTTTGTACTCCGCCAAATATTGCATCATGTCCGCCGCCTGCCGCAGGATGGTGGTGTCCCGGTTCGCGTTCACGATCCCGATCTGTGCTATCTCCCGCAGCTTCGCCACCAGCTCCATCGCCGTATAGCTCCGGCCCTGCCGGATGTCCTTTGTGTTCATGGCGTTCCTCCACGATCCGCCCGGAAACACTTGATGCTCCCCGGCACATAGCAGCGGCCCTTCAGCAGCTCATTGGCCCGCAGGATTTCCTCGATCTTTACCTGGATGCTCACTTTTTCGCCGATGTTCTTTGATACCAGCAGCGCCAGCGCCACGCCGTCGCTCACCTGGATGCTCATGGCGGCCTCTCCCTGCTCCGGGATGCCGTTATTCTGTACTTCGGCCATATAGGTCACGATCACGTTTTTCATGCTTCCGCCCCTTCCTTAAATCGTCACGGTGCCGTTTTTGGCCAGCATCCCGCACGGTACGCGCTGCTTGCCCGGCCCGTCTTTCCTGCATTCCAGGCTGTAAACCAGGATCATGCCGCCCTTGGCCACCCTTGCCCTCGCCTTTCGCACAGCGCCCGGCGTCTTCCAGGCTTTCGCTTCGTCAATGTCTTTCGTGTAGTACACCACTGGCGTCTCCGGGTTCCCGTTGGCCAGGATTGCGCTCACGTAGCGGCCATCGATCAGGATCACAAACCCGTCCGCCCGCGCTGCCGTTTTCTCGATCTTGCTCACCCGCGCCGCCTCCCTTCTCGGATCACTTCCACCCGGAAAAGATGGTTTTCAAAGTGATCCGCCCGGCGTTCCGCCAGGTTCGCCAGCTCCAGCAGATACCCGGCGCAGGCTTCTTCCTTGATTTCCTGCGTCCCGTAAAACATGGGGGACAGGATCAGCGCCTCCAGGTAGTGAAACGCCACCGCCACGTTTTCACAGTCCGCCGCGAAGCGGTACGGGCCGAAGCTCACCGTGATCCTGTATTTCATGTCTCCGCCTCCTCGTGCGCATCAATGATGATCCCCTGCATTTTCCAGGCAAGGATATAGGCTGCCTTGATGTAGTGCGCGGTGTACTTTTCCACGTCCTTGATATTTGCAGCCGCTATTCCTGCTTCTCCCTCGAATACTTCCCAGAACTCACCGTTCAGCATTTTGATGCCCACGCTAACGATTGTTCGCGGGTCGATCATCCGCAGCAGTTCCTTCAATTTCATGCCCTGTTCCTCCCTTCTGCCTTTCCTTTGATGGGAAGGTGGCGGCCCCGCCACCGGATGAGGTGCCCTTTCTTTGCCCGTTCCTTTTCCAGGCGCTCCGCCTGCTCCTCCAGCGTTTCCGGCTCCGACAGCAGCGCCACGGCCCCGATGGCCGCCAGGCTCACCACCATGAACTGCAAAAGCTCCATTTTCGTCCCTTCCTTTCTTGTCTCTTTATCCCCATTGCTCCGCCATCGCTTTGGCGATGCCTGGAAAGGTCTTGCTCCGTTCCTTTGCTGATCTTTTCCCTATGATGCCGGGCGTGTGAAGTTTTGTCCGGCACGTTGTCCCGCCGTAGCTATGCACCCAGCACGCCAGCGGCTCCACGATTTTCGTGGGCTCCAATGGCGGCAGGCCCTTCAGCCATAGGCAAGTCCGCTTTTTCCAGGGCTCCCCGAACATATACGGCTGTATGATCTGCGTATATGGCGGCAGCCCTGCGTGGTGCAAAGGTGCCGGATTCTCCACGGCGATCCGCTCACAGTCCGCCTCCAGGAAGCGCATGAAGAACGCCACGGCCTCAAACATTTTCTTTTCGCGCCCTCGGTCGATCACCTCATGCTGCTTGTTGAACATCCTTGTCGCGCCTGCGCTCGTGATGTAGGTGCATGGCGGGTGCGCGATGATTAAATCCCAGCGCATTTTCAGCAGCTCCAGCGCGTCCGCCCGGATATGCCATTCTGGATGCCCCCCCCCCGCATTTCTGAACGTCGCAGGAATAGGCTTCATGGCCCCGCTCCCGGAAGGCCATGCACACGGCCTGGCTTTCTTCGCAGGCAATAAGCACACGCATCCCGGTTCCTCCCTTCTGTCCGCTTATGCGGGCTGCGCTGTGTCGAACAGGTAGTCCATCGTCTTGCCCAGTTTGTTTCTGATTACCCGCATTTCGCCCAGCTTAAAATCGGCCTCCCCGCGCATCTTCGCGCTCATGGTCTTTTCCGTGATGCCCAGGTCTTTGGCCAGCTCCTTCTGCTGGATTCTTGCGCGGGCCATCTCCGCCATCAAATTGGGGTACATTGCTATTCTCCTCCTCCCAAAATTCAAATTGCTTTGACCGTCATGTATATAATAATCAAATTGCTTCGACTTGTCAACAAAAATATTATAATTCCTTTTACTTTTTTATTGCTTCGTTTCCTTGTTTGTGCTATTCTATTGAAGAAAGGAAGTGCTGGCAATGGATTTTCTCAATAGAATTGAACAGCTCATGCGAATAAAAGGGATTAACAAGGCCCAGTTTGCCGCTGGTGCTGGCCTTGGAAAAGCCACCGTTTACGCCTGGTGGGACAAAGGCTATGAAGGGATCACCCTGCCGAAACTTCGGGCCATTTGTAATTATTTCGGCTGTACGCTCGATTGGCTTGTGTGCGGGGATGAAGATAGCTCCGTCTATTTGACCACAGATGAAAAAGCCCTTGTTTCCGCTTATCGCCTGGCGGATGATCGTGCGCGTGCCGATGCCGTTGAAATGCTCCGCAGTCACCCACGGGAAAAAGATTCCTCACAATCGGCAATGTAACGTATATAGGAAAGGGGATGCCACCATGAAAAAGCTGCTTGCTCTCGCTCTTGCTCTTTTCCTGCTTCCTGCTGTTGCCTTCTCGGAGGATGTTACCGATCTCGAAGCCTTCTTTGAATCCTGCACCTTTGAAGAATTGATGAACTTAAACAGGGTCGTTCAGCTTTATCTTTTCAAAAAAGCCGCCCTGTCTGATCCTGACGGCGTAGTTATCCCCGAAGGCGAAGGCTATATCGTCGGTGAGGATTTCCCTGCTGGAACATACCGGGCTGAACTTCCCGGCCTTGCCCGCTATGAAATTTGCATCCTTGATGTCGATCTTCACGATGGCGGTTATACTCACACCTATATGATTTCTTCCGATGGTTCCACAGAAATTGGAAAAATCTATCTTCCTTATGGTGCCACCGTAAACGTGTTAAGTGGCCCGATCCGCTTTTTCCCATATACGGGCCTTTTCCATTGATCGGAGGCAGTATGCCCAAAACGAAAAAAACGGCCTGCCGCCCGAAAACGGCGGTGGCCTATGCCCGGTATTCCTCAGCGGGCCAGCGGGATGTGTCCATCGAACAGCAGCTCCGGGATATTCGCGCTTTCGCGGATCGGGAGGGTTACACCCTGGTGCATGAATACGCGGATCACGCAAAGTCCGGGTTTCATAACACAGCGGCCCGCTCCGATTTCCTGGCCATGCTCGCCGCCGCTTCTTCCGGGCAGTTTGATACCGTGATCGTCTGGAAGGTGGATCGCTTCGGCAGGAACCGGGAGGAAGCGGCCATTTTCAAATCGCAGCTCCGCCGCAGCGGTGTGTCTGTTTTGTACGCGATGGAGCCTATCCCCGCCGGGGCCGCCGGGGTGCTTACGGAGGGGATGCTGGAAGCTATCGCCGAATGGTACTCCCGCAATCTGTCCGAAAACGTCACGCGGGGCCACCGTGACAATGCCATGAAGTGCATCTCCAACGGCTGTCCCATTTTCGGCTATCGGCGCGGGCCGGATGGCCGCTATATCCTCCAGCAGGATGAAGCTGCCGCCGTTCGCTCCATCTTCACCCGGTACGCCCAGGGCTTTTCCGCCGCCGCCATCGCCGCCGATCTGAACGCCGCCGGGATGAAGACGGTGCGCGGCTGCGCCTTCTCTCCGCAGGCCATCATCCGCATTATTTCAAACGAGCGATACGTCGGCACCTATATCTGGTCGGATATTCGCGTCCCCGGTGGTATGCCCGCCATCGTCACTTCTAAGGAATGGGAGGCAGCGCAGCGCATGAAGGAAAAGACAGGCCGCCACGTGGAACAGGGCCAGACGGATTTCCTTTTGACGGGGAAGGCTTTTTGCGGCCATTGCGGGGCCGCCATGATCGGCGATTCCGGCACATCCAAAAACGGGGCCACTCATTATTATTACACCTGCCAGGGCCATAAATCCCGGAAGGGCTGCCGCAAGCGTTCCCTGCGCAAGGAATACCTGGAGGAGACGGTGCTCCGCTTCATCGTGGATCAGTGTCTCACAGGCCCGGAGCGGGAAAAGATCGCCGATGCCATCATCGAAGCGCAGAAACAGCAGGAAAAGAAGTCGCCCCTGGCCTCGATGGAAAAAGAATTGCACGAAACGCAAAAAAAGATTGATAATGTCAATCGTGCCATAGAATCAGGTATCTGGAACAGCTCCACCGCCGTCCGCCTCAAATCGCTGGAGGATGCCGCCGCCGATCTGATCCTGTCCATTGATAAACTGAAATTCTCCCAGTCCCAGCTTTTGACCCGTGACCGCCTGCTGTTCTTCCTGGATAAAATGGCCCACTATGATCTGTCCAGCCCGGCCCGCCGGAAGCAGCTCATTGATACCTTTCTAAATTCCGTTTATGTCTTCGATGATTACGCCCATGTTGTCATAAACTGCGTAGAAGGAAACGCCACCATTACCCTCGCCGATCTTAACGATCTCGATCTCCCGCCCGCCCCGTGGTGTTCGGATAGTGTGACAGACGGTGCACCATTTGTTACACATCCGAACACGCGGATGGTCATTTACACGATCGCCGTGTAAATGAAAAAAAGGGCCCCGGCACGATGCCGGGGCCCTTCTTATTCTTCGGACAGTTCCCTCTTGATGTCGTATTTCTTGAATGTCAGTTCATACGCCCCCATTGCACTCAGCGCCACGATGAAGGCATTAACCGCCGTCAAGATGGCGCTTTGCGGCGTCAGGCCCGTGGTAAATGCCGTAGCGATCAGCAGGATCACCAGGGCCATGATGTAAACCACGATCCGCGTGGGGATTTTCCATATATGATCCAGCGGCAGCTTCAGAAACTGCACAATCAGCACCACCGCCGCCGTCGCTCCGGCGATGGTGGCCAGTTGCTCCCAGGTGAAGGGTTGCTGCGGCTCTCCCGGCGTTTCCTGCGCGGCGTCAGGCGGCAGTCCTTCCGCGTATGCGGTTACGCTGCACGCGATCAGGATCACGCCCAGTAGCACCACCACGATCATGCAAAACATCTTTTTCATGTTCTTTTTCCTCTCTTTCTCAAATGATCGGCATTTCCATGATTTCCTCATAAACCCGCGTAATTGTGCCATCATGTCCACACAGGGCGATGTAGCTCTTATATGCGCTGTCGATTGCATCCTTCCGGCTTATGCTTATCATGCCGCCTTGTGCCTTGCATTTATCGTAAGAATCAAGTATCTGCATCCGCAGGATGTCCCGCACCCCGTTCTCGATGGCCTGATTCTTCAGCTTTTCCGCTTTGAATCTTTTAGCAAGGCGGGCATATAGGCCGGAAAGGATCGCCGTGATGATCCCGAAAGCAAACTCCAGCCAATACTTCGCTATGAACTCCCCCATCGGTTTCACCCCCTTTCCTCGATCTTTACGGCGTTCGGATATTGCTGAGACAGCAGCGCCGCCTGCTCCGCCGTCATTCCGCTGATCGTGACGGTGTACCTGGTTTCCTGCGGTGTTTCTCCCTCCAGCGCGGCCCATGTCTTTTTCCCGCAGATTCCGTCAACGGTCAGGCCGTTGTCCTTTTGAAACGCTTTCATGGCCTTCTCCGTCTGCTTCCCGAAGGTTCCATCCGCGCCCCATGCGCCCAGGTCGTACCCTTTGGCGATCAAATCGCCCTGCATAGTCTTCACCCATTCGCCGCGATCTCCCCGGCAAAGGGTCGGTTTCGTTTCTGGCATTGGCTCATCTCCATATAATCCGGCAGGCAGGCCGTAGTGCGTCCACCCGCTGTCCGTGATCTTCCCGGTTTTCACCGTCCCGGAGCAGTGGATGATCCGCCCATTCAGCACATACATCCCGGTGTGGCTCATGGTGTTTCCTTTTTTCTTGAACAGGCAGCACACCCTGTCTCGCGGCATTTCCGCAATGGGGCCTTTCCTGGCCCAGTTGCTTTCCTCGTTCCATTGGCTTGTGGCCCCCGCGCCCTTCAGCGTGATTCCTACAATGAGCAGCAGCCAATAGGTAAAGCCCCGGCAGTCGTAAATCCTCGCGCCTTCTCCCCACTCGCACCCCGCGCAGGATGGCCGCTTGCCGCTCAATACCTGGCATTTGCTCACGATGGTCGGATATGCCGCATTTCTCCGCCTGTCCCTGTTTTTCGGCGTACACGCTTCCCCGCGTGCGCCGAATACATAGGGCCAGCCCAGGCACGCCTCCGCTGCCATGACGATGATTTCGGCCTTGCTCATGCCGATCCTTGTCCAGTTGTCGATCATGGTGTCCACTTGGCTCATGCTGTACATACATTCACCTCCTCTCGCACAGCGGGCACACCTGGCGGCCCTCCGGGATCACCCTGCCGCAGCACACGCACCTGTTTTCATCCGTCCCGGCGATCTGCCGGATGTCCTCCAGCGTTTCCTGCGTGTCCCGCTCCAGTTTCCCGTCCTCCGTCTGGATGCCGTGCATCTCCAAAAGCGCGGCCTGCCGCTGGATGATTCCAGCGGCAGCGCATAGCAGCTCTCCCATTTCGGCGATGATGCTCATTCGCCCTCGCCGCCCTGTTCTTCGCCCTGATCCGGGCCCAGCGCCTCCTCCACGGCTTCTCGCCAGCGGGCGGGCACCTGCTCCAGCGTCAGCTTTCCGGCCTTGATGCGGTCAACGTAAAACCTCACCATTACATTTCACCTCCCACGATCTCCGCCAGTTCACAGATCGCCGCGTCCTGGGCGTCCAGGCGCTCCAGGGCGTCCTGGCCTTCCTCAGTCTCCGCCAGGCGCAGCTCCAGCAGCTTCGCCAGCTTCTCGCACCGCTCCGCCGCCGCTTCCGCCCTGGCCGCAGCCCTGGCCAGCCGGATGCTCTCCGGCACCTTGATGTCTTCTTTCATGCTCGATCTCCTCCTCCAGTTGTTTGTACAGGTGCTCCATCTTCCGCACGATGAAGTTCGTGTTTCCTCGCTCCGCGTTCGCCCGCCAGCTCTGGAAACTTTCCCACATATATTCCGGCGGCATGGCCCCGGCCTTTACCTTTTCCGCGATCTTCTTTAGCTTCCGGCGTTCCTTTGTGATGCTCCGGCTGTTCATCCTGCGGATCACCTTGCCCGTGGCCGTCAGGATGAAGCGCCATTTCAGGAAGCGGATGCCGTGCCTCAGCGGTGCGATCTGCGTCTTTTGGTTCAGCTCCAGGCCCAGCGCCTCCACCCGCGCCCGGATTTCCCTGAGCGCGTTTTCCAGCGTCGCCCGCTCCTGGCATATCAGGATGAAGTCGTCCATATACCGCACATAATGGCGGATGCGCAGCCGCTCTTTGATGAAGTGATCCAGATCGTCCAGCACCGCCAGCTCGATCAGTTGGCTCACCTGACTGCCCAGGCCGATGCCCTTTTCTCCGCCGAAACTGTCGATGATGTCCGCCGCTGCCTGGTATGCGCGATCATCCCGGACGCGCTTGCGCACCGCAGCCTTGGCCACGTCGTGCCGCGTTTCCGGGAAGTAGTGCCGGATGTCGCATTTCAGCACCCACCCGTCCGCGCTCCCCGTTTCCCTGAAATATCGGCGCAGGTGTTCTTCCATGCGATCCAGGGCAAAGTCCACGCCCTTGCCCCGCTGACAGGCGCAATTATCATAAATAAAGCCCCGCGTCATATCCCCGTATAGGATATTATCGCAAAGGCTTCTTTGGAATTGCCTGTCCCGGATGCGCGTAGCCACGATCTCCCTGGTTTTCGGTTCATGGATCACAAACCGCTGATATGGGCTGATTTCATACTCTCCGCGCAGGATTTCCTCCCGCAGCTTCGCCGTGTTCTTCAGCCCGTCCAGGCTGTACCCCGCCACGCTGTCCTTCCACATGACGGATCTTTTGGCCTTTCGCAATCCGTCGTACAGATTGTCGAAGGATACCGCTCTTTCAAATTCGTCCATAATCGTCCGGGGCTGATAGCTGCCCGGCCCGCAGGCCGTCAGCGTCCCCGGCTCATTTTCCTCCCTTCAGGCATTACGCCATGAGGAGAAGGTCTGCCGCTCCTTGTGTGGATGCTTTGATTTCGTGGCACGTACCTGGCAGCCTGCCCTTACTTTAATCTCGCATATACCCACAATCCGCCGCCGCGCCGTTGCCGTTGTTCGCATTGTTGTTGTTCAGGGAGCCGTCCGGGTTCACGTTGCGCACGTTGTTCGCGTTGCCGGGGTTCGGGGAGCGCAACCACCAGTAGCGGGCAGTGCTTATAGCGGCAAACCTTATGATTTCGCCATTGTCATGGCGGGATCATCTTTCAGCACGTCCTTATAGCGTTTTCTGTCGCTGGTTCTCCAGGTCGCCAGCTTGTCCTCGCAATCCATGACGCATTTCGTCCAGTATTCCACGCGGCTGCCTTCCAGACTCAGGGCCATGTACGCGATCTCGATCAAGCCCAACAGTGCCTCCAGGTCGCACCTGCATCGTATCTGATACTCCCGGCGCAGTTTGTAGTCTTCCAGCGTGACCACCTTAATGGCGTTTGCTTTCCTGGCGTCGGTGTAGGCCATCGTGGCCTGCTCCACGATCCGCTGCGTCAGCAGCCATCTGTCCCGCTTCGGAAAGTTCTTTTCATTCTTGCATATCTGGATGGTATATACATTCAGGGCTTGCAGTTGTGTGATGATCTGCAATTTTCCCTCTTTTCTGTCGCCTTTTGGCACGCTCATCGTTTCCCTCTCCCTGCTTGCCGCCGCGTGTTTCGATGGGGTTCATCCCCCACCCTTCCGGGCGGGGGATGGCCGGATTAGTAGATTACGCAAGCCGCCGCCGCGCCGCCGCCGTCGCTCGCACCGCTGTAGCTCAGGGAGCCGTCCGGGTACACGCCGCGCACGTTGCGCGCGTTGCCGGGGTGCGGGGAGCGCAACCACCAGTAGCGGGCAGTGCTCTGGGCGCTCTGATCGCGCTTGATCTTGTCCGCGTTGGTGGCCCCGTTGTACAGGGCGAACACGCTGCCCTCCGCCTTATTCTCCACGCCGTAGCCCATTTCGTCCCGGCTCGCCAGGAAGAACTTGTCCACCACGGTGTATTGCGTGTTCAGCGTCCAGCCCGGCAGCTCATAGGTGTTATTCGTCTTGCAGGGCACGATCACGGGGCCCACCACGGCCAGGAAGTCCGCGTCCATGCCATGCAGCAGGCCCGCCACGTTCGCATAGCTGGCCGGGCGGTCAAAGTTATTCGTCTTTTTCCACCAGGCGTTCGCCGCCGCCTTGCTGTTGATCCACTGCCGGATGGCGCTTTCTTTGTAGTTATTGCTGCCCATGATGATGCGGTGCATATGATTCAGCGCCGTGCCGTCGGTGTTGCCCAGGTTCACGGCCCCGGTCAGGGCGGTGGCGCTCAGGGTGGCGGTCTCGATCGCTTCCGTGCTGGTCGGGCTGGCGTAGGTCTTCGCGCTCTTGCCCTCCAGCGTGGCGTTGTGGGTCATGCTCAGGCAAATCTGGCCCCCGGCGGGCACGTCCTGGGTCAGCGTGAAATAATAGGTCTTATCGTTGTCCGCCGTGTACCACGTCTGATTTTTCACCGTGAAGCAGTAGTTCCCGGCGGGCAGCGCCTCCGCCGCGTAGTACATGGCCTCGCTGGCGTCCACCTGCCGCCCGTAGATGCAATGGTGCATAAACAGCACCATGCCCGGCTTCCTTTCGCCCGTCACGGGGTCGGTGATCTGTCGGTGATCCACCACGTCAAAGAGGATCGTATCAAACGCCTCCGTGACGATGATTTCATCGCCTTCCGCCGCCGTTCCCGTCACGCTCAGGCCGAAGTCCGCCAGGCGCACGGGGTTGCCGTCGTAAATCCAGGCCCCGCCGTCGAAGGTGAACTCATGCACGCCGTTGCCCACGATGCCTTCAGCCGCCAGGAAGGTCTCCTCATCCACCGTCACGCCTGCGATGCCCGTGTGCGTTCCCAGGGTGGCCGCCAGGCTGCTTTCCTTGTGCACCTGGAACTGTGTGCCCACGGGGTACGCCTTCGCGCCCAGGCCCGCCCGCACCAGGTTCTGCGCTGCCTTCCAGTTCTGATCCGATACCACGGCTCCGGCTCCGTTCAGCGCGATGGCCTCCAGCGCCGCCGCCATGCGTTCCGCTTTTTCCCCTTGCAGGTCTGCCATGTTGTAGCCCATTTTCTTTTTCCCTCCCGTGTTAAGATTCAGAATATACGATGCTGGTCTGCTTCGTGGCCAGCGTGGTGGTCAGCGTCAGCTTTTGGCCCGTGGATAGGGTGCGCACTTCGGTGATGGCGCTGCTGGTGATGGTGAATACATCCGTCCGCACCGCCGCGCCGCCCGCGCCTTCGTGGACGATCTGCTGGATCACGCCTGCCGCGCTGAACGTGGGTTTCTGCGTGGTACCGGGGATGATTTCCGCCGCCAGCTTCAGGGCCTTGTCCAGCTTCGCCCAGCCCACGGCCCCGTCTTCCACGGTGGTGGTGGCCTCCGGGTGCGCTGCCAGCCATGCCGCCACCGCCGTCTCCACCTGGGCCGCCGTGGGCGTGCCCTGGGTCGTCCAGGCCGTCGTGCCGTCGCCGTTCGTTTGCAGTAGTTGGCCCGCCGTTCCGTCCGTTGCGGGCTTCGGCACCTTTTCCGCCGCCGTTTCCTCCAGCTCCGCGATGCCCGCCGCGTTTTGCCGGATCAGGTCGCCCGCCGCTTTCGCGTCCGCCGCCATGCCGCCCTGGGTCAGCGTGCTGTCCACCGGGGCCTTGATGGTCACGCCCGCAGAAACTTCCATCTCCAGCTCGATGTTTTCCGGGTCTTCCACGGGTAAAATGATTTCGTTCGGCATTTTCTCTCCTGCTCTCCTCTCTTTAGATATTGCCCACGGTGTTCAGCAGGATCATCTGCTTCGGCAGCTTCGGCGTGATTACCTGATCGCCGTCCACGATCTTGCCCTCGCTGTCATAGTAAGGGCCGATCACGTAGCGCACGTCGTAGGTATATTGGCCGGGGGCCAAATAATCCGTGTCCGCGTTCAGGAAATACACCGTGAACACGCCGCCGCTTTCGATCTGGTACGCGCCTTGCTTCACGATGGTGCCCTCCGGGCTTTTCATGGTGAACAGCGCCCGGTCTTCCGCCGCGAATGTGTGGCCCGTCGCCCGGAACGTCACCGATCCCGTGTCTCCCCGGCTCAGGGTGATGGTGTCGCCGTCAACCTGGAACATTGGTTTTTCACCTCTCTCTGTTTATTCCTGGGCTCCATGCTCCAGGATGATGTGGTACGTGTTTCCGCCTTCCCATTTCACCACGGTCAGGCTGGTATATCCAGCGTGCGTCACCGTCATTTCGCCGAAACAGTCGGTGATGGTGGCGGTCTTTTCCGCGTCCGAAAATTCCCGCACCACCGCCGCGAAGCTGGCCCCGTCCTCGATGGTGATATGCAGATACCCCTCCGCAGCGCCGCACATACTCGCCGGATGCTTCCGCCCGGCTGCCGTTTCGATCTGCCGCATGGCTTACACCTCCGCGAAGGTGATGAATCCATCCAGCGCCTCGATGTCCCTGACCGTCAGTATGGCGTCCAGGCTGTCCGGCAGGATGATGGGGTCGATCCTGATGTCCTCCACGTCCATGTCTGCGATCTCCAGCATCCGCGCCCGGAACGCGCCCGCGTCCTCCACGGTCTTGAACTGCAAATCTCCGTTTGGCTGTACCTCCGGGCCCAGCCTGCCGATGATCTTCCTTTCTTCCTCCAGCTGGAACTCCCAGGCCGGGCGGATGGCGACGATCTGGCGGTGGATTGCGCAGGCGATCTTGATGGGCAGTTCCTGGCCCGCCAGCTTTTGCAGGGCCTTGTAGGCTTGGATCAATGCGTCTTGCTTCATGGTTTCTTCCTCCCTTTAATCGTTTCTGGTGTAGTAGGTGCTGCTGTCCTGCGTTCCGGCCTGGTAGTAGGTCGCCTGGCTGTTCGCCTGGTAGTAGATTTTCCCGCCGGATGTCAGCTTCTTGTAGGCGTCCTGGGCGCTGCCTTGCACGGTGAACTCCCCGCCGTTGCCTTTGTAATAGGTGCCAGATGCTCCCAGCCGCACCGACGTGCTCGATATTGGCGTGATGCTCTCGCTGTCCCCGCGTGCATACTTCGTCACTGTTCCGGCCTTGTAGTATTGCGTGCCGTTTGAGCTGTCGGTGTAATACCAGTTGTGCATCCCTGCCGACGTGTAGGTGCCGTCTGAATTTTTCTTATAAAGCGTCACCTGAGTGCCATAGAATACCAGCTTTGGCCCTGCGCTGCCCTGCACGGTGAACTCCCCGCCGTTGCCCTTGTACTTTGTCACGGCTGTTCCGGCGGTATAATACACTGTTCCGCCGGAGGACACCACGGGCCGGGCCGTCACGCTGTCGCCCCGGTCATTCTTCGTCACCGTTCCGGCGTTGTACAGGGTGACGGCTGTTTCGTCGATGCGGATGGCGCTGGTGGATTTTATGGGCGTCACGCTGACGGACGCGCCTTGCAGCGTCACGGTGGCCTGGCTGAAATGGCCCTCGCCTGCCGTGATCCCCGCCGCATACGCATCCGCGCCGGAGACGTGAAAAGTCTTTTGCCGTGTGGCTCCGTTGCTGGCCTCCGCCTGGATGTAAATGGTGGTGTTGTGCGTTGTGGAATTGTAAACGGCGTTTTGGTATTCCGTCACGTTGGCCGCCGGGATGGTGACAGAGGCAGCGCCCGCGTCATACCAGCTCCCGATCTCGATCCGGCCCACCAGGATTCCGGCCAGCGCCACGCTTGCATAGCCGGTACTGCCTGGCGTCGCGCCCTTTTGCATGGTAAAGGTGTATGTCTGCTGCTGGTTTTGCGTTGCACTGGGCACCTTCACCGTGAAGGATGTGCCGTCCCCCTGCGCGGGCGGCTCCACCATGGCCCTCGCCGCGTTCCATCCCGTTGTTTCCGCCGCCGCCACGCCGTCGATGTAATATTGCGTAGCGGCTATATTAAAATTTGCGGTGCCCTCCGATGCCTGGGCCGCCCCGATGGTGGCCGTCACAACGCCGTTGCTCTCCGTCAAGGTGATCCCGTGATAGTGATCGAAGTCCTTGTTTTCGATGCTGTGCGTCATGACGGTCATGCTCTTGATGCTGCCCAGGGATAGGGTGCCCCATCTCGCATAATCGCCATTGAAGGAAAAGTTTGTCGCCTGGAGCGTGGTCGCCTTTAGCAGGCTGGCCGTGGTCAGGCCCGTGGTCAGGTTCCCGATCTTCGCGTCCACGGCGTTGAGCTGCGAAACGGTCACGTAGCCGTCCAGGTTGATCGTTCTGGCCTGGATCAACATGCTTTGGGGCGTCTGGTTCAGGGTGCTGGCGATTTCGCCCGCGCTCACCTTACTGGTCAGCCCCTCCGCGTTTGCCGTGATCCTTGTGCTCAGGCTTCCCTCCGCTTCCGTTGCGCGGGTGTATTCCGCTTGCAGGCTTTCCGCCGTGGCGGTGATCCGCCCGCTCAGGCTGCCCTCCGCTTCCGTTGCGCGGGTGTATTCCGCTTGCAGGCTTTCCGCCGTGGCGGTGATCCGCCCGCTCAGGCTGCCCTCCGCTTCCGTGGCGCGGTTGTACTCTGCCGTCAGGCTTTCCGCAGTCTCTGTTACTTTCCCGTATAGGGTCTCGTTCTGCCCCAGGCTGTTGACGCCCGTTTTCTGGAAAACGGTGGCCATGCTCTCCTCGGTCATGTCCATCCGCCCGAAGGCCGTCACGATGCTGCCGTGGGCCGCCACCACCTGTTGATGGATGCCGCTGCCGTCCACGATGATCTCCGCCACCCGGCTCCAGTCCACCGTTTCCCCGTCCCTGCCGATGATGGCCTCCGCCACCATCGCCACGTGGCTGGTGGTGTCCACAAACCAGGCGTGATCTTCTTCTGCTTCCTTCGCCGCTGCCCTGGCCCCGCCGCCGCCTCCAGCCGCCTGTTGGCTGATAATGCTGGCGATGTCCTGCCGGGTGTTGCACAGCGTCACGGTCACGTTTTCCGGCTCTTTGCGCTTGTTCTTCCAGGCCAGCTTCGTGATCCGCTCCGTGATGGTGATTCCAAAATCCGGCAGCGGCACCCGGCACCCCCGCCCGATGGTCAGCCTGTCCAGGTCTTCCCCGGTTTCCCGGCTCAAATCCAGGCCGCCGATGGTGATGGTCACGATGGGCTCACAGTGCCGCTTCAGGCGATCCAGCGCCCACAGGCGCAGCATAGCCTCCGTCTCTTGGCTCTGGTCGGTTTCCACCTTGTCTTTCCGGCCCCAAACGCCCTCGTTTTGGCTCAGGTAGTCCCCGGCGATATGCAGGTTCTTTTTTCCGATGGGGTAGATGCGGGTGTACATATTGGTGCGGTCTATCGTCCGCCGCATGGTGGCGATATTCCGGCCCATACGCATTTCGCAGGCGTCCGCCGTGCTGATATGCCGGATATGCAGCTTGAAGGGCAGGCTGCTCAGGTCGTACTCCCAGCACGGATCGTCCAGGGTGCTGGTGATCTTTTCCATAGCGGAAAAAAGATCGTCGCCGTTGAAGGAATACGGGGCGCTGTCCGTGTACTCAAAGTCGCCCAGCGTCCAAATGCTTTGACGGCCCAGCACATACTGGGCCGCCTGCTTCGCCGTACACGTTCTCGCTCCGCTGTCTCCCGCGATGTCGCCCGGCTTCACTTCTCCGAAGATGCTTATATCCCGCAGGGTGTTGATAACGTGCTCCAGGGTGTAGGTGCTGGTGCGGCTGTTGAAAACGCTGTCGTCGGTCTTGATCCGCCACACGATGCCCGCGCCCGGCTCCTCATCGTCCAATAGCCAATCGTTTACTTTCAAATCCGGCGCGTTTTCCTGCCCGCCCACGATCCCGGTGATGCTGGCCGTGCTTTGCCGCTCCATAAGGTTCATGGCGAAGGTTTCCGGCGTGAAGCGGCCCTCCGGCGTCAGGCTGTGCCCTTGCAGTTTAATCATGCAAACCTCCCCGCGCAGCTCATGGTCAGGCTGCCCGTCCGCTGCGCCGTTACGGTCACGGTCACGTTTCCGGGGTTCACCCACAGATCGTCGCTGGATGCCGTGGTGCGCTTGCCCAGGGCGCTGCGGTAGCTGCTGCCGCTCTGGATGCGGATGCGCAGCAGCCCGTCCTCCGTGTGGTCAATATGCAGCGTTTCCCCGTTGGCCAGGCCCAGGCCCGTCAGCGCGATGGTGCTGCCGCCCGCGCTCACGGTGAACGTGGCGCAGGTGGCCCCGCTGGTGTTTTTGAAGGATATATCCATCACGGTCTTTACGCTGCCCGCCACGCCGAATTGCCGTGTGATGCTGCTGCCCGTGGCCGTCAGCTTTCCCGGCTCCGCCTGCTGCCAGTATGGGATGGCGTATGCCCGGAACACGATGGCGTAGGTGTTCGTCCAGTTCCATTGATCCCCTGCCGTCGGGTACTTTGCGCAGATTACCCGCAGCCGCCTGTCCGCCTTGTAGTTTACGGTCAGCCATCCCCCGGCAGCGGCCCAGGCGTTCACCTTCTCAAAAACGTCGCTCCGGGCCTGCATATCGCTCTTTTTCTGGCGGATAGAAAAACGCACCGTCACGTCCAGCGTGTCCCGGTGCTGATTGGTGATCCGCTGCCCCACGCCCCCGAACAGGCTCACGGCGCTGATCTGGTCTTTCCCTTCCGCTTCCTCGATGCCCTGGATCAGGATGCGGCTGTCGATGCTGTCCAGCTCCACCCCGTTCAGCGCCGCCCGATGGCTCAGTATCATGGTTTATCCCCCCGCCTTTGCGTACTTTCTTTCGATCATTTCCAGCCATTCGCCCAGGGCGATCCTTTCCACCGTCACCAGGCCCGCGTTTGCCGCCCAGGTGCGCACCGATGTGAAGATGCTGGCGATCATCTTCCGGGGCGCTCTGTAAAAATCGGCCCGGTGATCCATCCACCAGGCCGCGAACTGCCCCTCGCATTTCAGCACGTTTTCCCTTGGCTTTTCGGCGTTCATTTCGTAGTAGGCGTCCATTGCGCAGCGCACCACCGCGCCCAGGTATTCGCCCTCAATGCCTCGCCTGCGCAGCTCCTCCGCCGTGGCGAAGCGGTGCTCCAGCATTTTGCTGTAAAATACCGTCTTATCCTTTTCCCGGCGGGTCACGCTGCCTTCGTTTTCGCACCACAGATAGATGGGCTCTTTCATTTCGCCCACCCGCTCGTTTCCGGCGATGATCTGCGCGATGGTGTTAAAATCCTGATCCTCGCCGAAGGTCAGCGCCTCATTGAAGCGCAGATCGTTGTCCAGGATGAACTGCCTCCAGTAAAAGCGCCCATGAATGAAGGTGGCGTCCCAGTCGTGCTTATAAATCACCGTGCGCCCGTTATCGTCGTTCACTTCCTCCATAAAGCGGTTCCACAGGTACACGATGCCGTCCTTTTCCGCCTTATGCAGCGCCTCCAGCGCCACCTTCAGGCTCAGTGCGCTGCTGTACATATCGTCGAAGTCGCAGAAACACACCCACGGGGCGGTGGCGGCCCGGATTCCTGCGTTCCGGGCCGCGCTGACGCCGCCGTGGGGGATGGTGACGGTCTCCCCCTTGTATGGGTAGCCGTCGAAGATCGCCAGCGGGAGCGCCCCTTCCTTCCCATCCTGGCAAAGGATCACCCGGATGTCCTCGAAGTTGATGCCCCTTTGCAGGCCCAGCATATCGAAAAACTTTTTCCCGGTCTTCCACGGTTCCTTGTAATGGGGCACGATGATGTCCAAATAGCTCATTTTCAAGCTCCTTCCTTATTGGCCGCACGCCCTCTTGTTCCTTACATGATTACATCCCTGGCGATGGTCTCGCTCACATACGGGGCCACCAGGCGGCCCACTTCCACGCCGTCCAGGTACACCTTGATGCCGCTGACGCCCTGGGCCGCGCCGGATTTCACCGCCGCCGCCACGCTTCCCGGCAGGCTGCGGAAGTTGGCCAGGTCGCCGCTGGTGATGCCGTTGTTCTCGCTCCCCGTCCGCATCCACGCTTCCGCGTCCATCCACCAGTTTGTGGGCAGGTCTTCAATGTCTCTCCATTCGTCGCCCTGGGTCGAATCATACAGCTTGTCCACCGCCTCCATCAGCTTGTCGAACAGCTCATCCGCGCCCTCGAATTGCTCCTCCAGCGCGTCGAATCGTTCGTCTCCCAGGTCTCCCGTCTCCCGGTACAAATCCCAAAACGCCTCCGCCGCGTCTTTCTGCGCCTGCGTCGGTTCCAGGGCTTGCATGGCGTCCTCTATGCTCTTTGCCACGGCTGCCCCTGTTTTGTCGTCCTCCTCCTCTCCCGGTTCCTTCTTTTCTTTGTCGATCCTGGCGTAAAATGCGTCTTCCATATCCTCAAAGAGAATATTCATCATGGTCTCCGCGTCCACCACCCTGTTATTGCTTCCGACGCCGAAGCCGCTCTCCGGGTTGATGTACTCCGCCACCTTGCGCTTTGCTTCTTCGCTCAGGGCGTCATAAATGGCCGGGTTGTCGATGATCCTGTCCACCAGGCCCACGACGCCCTCACCCACATCGTTTCCCGCTTCGTCGTATCCGTATCCGTTGTATAGGATGGCGTTTCTCATTTCTGTGATTTCGTCCAGCGCGTCGCCCAGCTCCTCCACCACGTCCACGGCGGCCTGCGCTGCCTTTTCTCCGTTTTGCAGGCGGTCGATGGCTTCGCTCATGGCGGTGTCCAGGCCCTCGTATTCCTGCATCCCGCTCAGTTCGCCATATTTCAGCGTCGCCCTTGTACGGGTGGAAAGCACCTGCTCCCCGCTCTTTTCGTCCTTCTCCACCGCCTGCTTTCCGGCTTCTTC